>LULR01000030.1_pt1 | contig 83520 bp, 66 predicted proteins | sample 729471 | NCBI WGS metagenome assembly LULR01 (sample SAMN03860284, study PRJNA289734) | marine metagenome | biome: seawater column; feature: ocean; material: water; isolation source: Red Sea water column Station 108 - depth 500m | place: Saudi Arabia: Red Sea | collected 2011-10-15 | depth 500 m
GATCATCAGTTCATCTCCTCAAAGGAACGTACTTCGGAAGGATTTTTCCGTATCCATGGAGGACTTGAATGCGCGATTGCAAGAGGGCTGGCTTATGCACCATACTGTGATCTTTTGTGGTGTGAAACATCAACACCTGACCTGGGTGAAGCGAAGGAGTTCGCGGATGCAATCCATGAGAAGTATCCGGACCAAATGCTTGCATATAACTGCTCACCTTCCTTTAACTGGAGTATGCATCTTGATGAAAATACTATTGAGAAATTCCAGGAAAAAATTGGTGAAATGGGTTACAAGTTTCAGTTTGTGACACTCGCAGGATTTCACGCGTTGAACACCAGCATGTTTGAACTGGCAAAAGGATACAGCACACGTGGAATGGGTGCTTATTCTGAACTTCAGAATCGTGAATTTGAACTACAGGAAACCCAGGGCTTCAAAGCAGTGAAGCATCAGAGTTTTGTAGGCACCAGTTATTTTGATACTGTACAAAATACTGTGGCAGGCGGAGAGTCTTCAACTGCGGCGCTGAAAGAGTCAACTGAAGCAGAACAGTTCAATCGTCATGCGGCTTAGACTGTAACCGAAACAGATTGTATTAAGGGAAATCGTTAGTTGCGATTTCTCAATGATGCAGAGTTATCCTCCACCACATGTCATCTCGAACTAAGGGAGATCTGAAAGTGCAGAAACAGCAAGAACTCTCACAAACGTTTGGGGTGACATGTGGAACTTCAGACTTCTTTGAAGGTGATTATCGGATGATTTTGCGGCGTTTTTGGGTGCGGTAACGGTAGACAACCACTCCTGTAATACCCACAATAAAAGGCACAAGCAGCATGTTCAGCAGCAGTAAGCCCTGGCCAAGCTGCTCAATGTCCTGCCGCAAAATCTTCCTTACTTCTCTTAATTTACGGCGTGTCTGCAATTCCTCTTCACGGAATTGTTGTATTTCAAGCTGCACTTCTTTAGGTAATATCACTTCTTTCTGCCCTTTGTTTCCCGCAGACTCCAGCAGACTGTTCAATCGCTGCTGCACTTCATCCAACTGTGAAAGCAGCTGTCTTTCCTCTTCCTGGTAGCGCATCTGTGCCTGCTGCTGCATTGCCAGTAAACGGGTGAATGGCCTGGAAAAACGTCCACGCGAACGAATGCTCATCAAAGCTTCATTTCCGGAAAGATGTTCCGCGGCATTAAGCATCAGATTCAGATTGTCATTTGTAGGCTGAATTATTGACTGTCCGAGGAAGTTTATTTTTTGTACAGAAAACTGATCTGACAGAAAATCCACGTCGCTGAAAATCAATATTGAATTTCGCTGAGCTGCCGAATTTAGATGCTTGTGTTTCAGTTTTGTGTCTTCTTCAGATTCCTCAGCTGTTGACTGAGCATCCGATTCCTTTTTTTCCTTCTCCGGCTGTCCTTCCGGGAAGGCGCTGGAAAATTTTCCGGATGTTATTGCCATTAAGGCTTTCTCCTCACTGTCCACTTTCATTTCACGTGACAATTGATCAGGTGCTGTGAATCGCAACTGAAACGCGTCAATAAGCCCGCTTTGATCTGAAAGTGAAAGCAAAGGTGTAAAATCGGAGTTGCTGTCTGCTTTTTTTGTTAATGAACCTGCTTCAACAAAAAGTAAATTTTCCAGCTGTGCGGTAATTGGATGTTCCTGGTCAAGTGATTGTGAATAGAATGTCATCCACATTGGAAAGTTCATCACTCCGCGTCCTGTGTTCACTTGTGAGGCATGAAGATGATCTCCAACCACTTTTGATTTGTCATAATCCACTCCCCATTGTTTGAGCAGTTCCGGAAGGTCACTGGCCAGCTGGGGCTGCTGTCCAAACTGATTTTCCGGTGATGTCATATCAATACGTGCATTTGGATCAAGCAATACAACCAGCCTTCCTCCGCGAAGCACATACTGGTCAATTGCGTATTTCAAACGTGCACTGAAACCACGTGGATGCAGGACAATCAACAGGCTGAGATCATCAGGTATTTCTTCTGTTGTTAACGGCAAATTTTCCACTGCAAGAGATTTTTCCAATTCACTGAGAAAAACCCATTTTTCCCTGGGGGCCATACCCGGAATCATTGATCGTCCTCCTTGCAGGTTCATAGTGCTGAGAAGTCCTATTTTGGCGGACGAGGAAGCACTAACTTTTTGAATTGCCTGAGAAATATCGTATTCCAGAAACTCTTCACGTCTAAGATCAAAATATGGAAGAAGCATTTCCTGATCCAGCATTGAGACAATTGCTCCAAAATAGACTGCATTACCGGTAGGAAGTGTAATCGGTTTGATTCCGTATTTTTGCGCCCATTCTTCCTCCTCGGTGTCTGGCTTAGGATCATAAATCTCCAGAATTATTTTTCCATTGGAAAGCGCCTGATATTCTTCAAGCAGTTCCTCTACTCGTTGGGCGTAAGTTTTGAAGTTTGGAGGGAGTTCGGCGATATTTCTGGAATAATAGAAGTTGACCCTGACAGGATCTTGCAAACCGTCCAGAATTTTCTTTGATCCATCAGAAATTGTGTAAAGGCGCTCTTCTGTCAGATCAAAACGCAAAGGAATGAAATAAGCCGTCAAGTTGACCGCAACTAAACAAATCAGCAACAGTGCTACACTGATCCATGTGCTTGACCAAGGTATTTCTTTCATTATCTTTTAAAGTCCCAGGCTCTCTAACAAATTTTTATTTAATAATTGAGAGAAATGAAGGTTTCTTAATTCAAGATGCTTTGTGTGATTCCAGAATTACAACATTCAGCATCAGAACAATTACAATTATCGAAATAAAGTAAATAAAATCTCTGATATCAACCACTCCTCTTCGAATTGCATCAAAGTGAGTTGTAAAACTAAACTGACCTACCAGGTCACTGATCCATACCGGAAAAACTGTGTTAAGAGTTTCACTCAATACACCCCACCCTGATAAAACCAGCATCAGGCAAATTATGACGCTCAGTATAAAACTGATAACCTGATTTTTTGTAAGTGCCGAAGTCAGACTGGCAATTGCCAGATAAGATCCTGCCATTAAAAAGCTCCCAAGGTAACCGGTAATGATCGGTCCATTGTCCGGATCTCCTAAATAGTGAACGGTCCAGATCATAGGAAAAGTCAGCAGCAGGGAAATGCCAATGAATAACCACGCGGCAGAAAATTTTGCAAATACTGTGGTGGTCAATCTGACAGGGAAAGTCAGCAGCAACTCAGCAGTGCCGGAACGTCGCTCTTCTGCCCAAAGGCGCATGCCTACTGCCGGTACAAGAAATAAATACAGCCAGGGATGAAAAAGAAAAAAGATTTCAAGACTTGCTTGCTGGGAATCATAGAAATTTCCGAGCATAAAAGTGCATCCGGCATTTGCTGTCAAAAAAATTATGATGAAAACATATGCCACTGGTGATCGAAAATATGCCAGCAGCTCGCGATTCAATATTGGGAAAAATCCTTTGATAAACATTTAAAAATTCAGTTACAGTTATTAAGCCACAAAATACAATCTGTTAAAATCTATGACACAGTTGTAAGTTCACGAAATACTTCATCCAGCCTTCCACGATCTACACTAAAGTGCTCGAAAGTTATATTTTTTGTGCATAAATACTGTTCAAGCTGACATGAAATTGTTTCTTTATTTTTAGGAAACAAACGCATGGTAACCATTCCTTCTCGACTATCAGGAACATTTTCCACAGAATAAACAAAATCCAGCTGATTAAATTCATCAAGGAGCTTTCTTGGATCAGCATTTCTCAAACACAATGTGATTGAGTTGCGGTACAAAGATTGAGACAGCAACTCATCAGATGTTCCGTAACCAACCACGTGTCCGTTTGCGATGATCATGGCACGTGTGCAGACAGCATCTACTTCTTCCAGAATATGTGTGGAAATCAAAATAGTACGTTCCTCGCTCATATCCTTGATTAAACTGCGCACCTCATGTTTCTGGTTCGGATCAAGTCCATCAGTTGGTTCATCAAGTATCAGCACAGGCGGGTCATGTATTAATGCCTGCGCCAGGCAAGTGCGTTGTCTGTAACCTTTGGAAAGTGTGTCGATCATTTGATTTTCAACTTCTCTTAAGGAAGTCTTTTCGATCACCATCCCAACACGTCTTTTCATTTCAATACCACTGTAGCCGCGGACTTCAGCCACAAATCGCAGAAATTCACCTACCAGCATTTCATCATAAGATGGGGCGCTTTCAGGAAGGTATCCGATTTGGGTACGAACCTGGAGTGGATCATTTAAGATACTAAAACCACATATTTCAGCTGTACCTGAACTGGGCGGGATAAAACAGGTGAGCATCTTCATGGTTGTGGTTTTGCCTGCTCCATTTGGGCCGAGAAAGCCCAGAATTTCACCTTGCTGGACTTCAAATGAAACTTGATCGACAGCAAGCAAGTTGTTAAAATTTTTGCTCAGTGAATTAACACGAATCATGAAATACCTGTATTTAAAACCATAGACATACCATAGATGAATAACCGATAATGCTATCTCAATCTCTAATTTGAATCAAGTCAAATTACAAATTCTAACGCCGTGATTCTGCCTGAAAAGTGTAGCTGTAAGCAAATTTGAAGATAAAGGATACTGTTCCTGAACCATTAAAATACCTGAAAAAAAATGAACAACGCATTGGTGAATCCGGATTTGGAAGGAGGAACTTTTTTTTGGCAGGGCGGTGATACTGGAGTATTATTGCTTCACGGTATAACTGCTACCACCGCAGAAATAAGGCCTTTAGCAAAACGTCTGCTTGAAGAGGGATTCACGGTTTCAGGAATCTTGCTTCCGGGACATGGTACCACTCCGCAGGAACTTAGCAGGACTCACAGGAATGAATGGATCAAGGCAGTTGAAGACGCTTATCTTGAATTGAAGAAAAAATGCTCCTCTGTAATCGTCGGAGGTGAATCTGCCGGAGCTGTACTTGCTTTGCATCTCGCGAGTGAACATACTGAAATAAAAGGACTGCTGTTGTATGCTCCCGCAATGCGTTTTGCGTCCTCTTTCCTTCGGACACTGTTTTTGCTGATTGCATCGCCAATTGTATTCTCCGTCAAAAAAAAAGCATCTTCAGACAGAGATGAAATGCCCTGGCAAGGCTACAAGGTTTATCCCTTAAGAACATTAGTGCAGCTGCTGAAATTACAATGGGAAACTAAACAGCGTCTTTGCAGAATTTATCAGCCGATTTTGATCATGCAGGCAAATTTGGATAAAACTGTGGATCTGAAAAGCGGAGATATAATTTTGAATGGTGTTCAATCCGCAGTTCGAGAATCGCATTGGATGGAAAAATCCGGCCATGTTGTTATTCTTGACAAACAGCTTGATGAAGTTGAAAGCACAACACTTGAGTTTATTAGAAAAATAATCCGTTAGATTATGGACGTTACTGCCCACACCCTTTTACCACAATACTTAATCTATTTTTCAGGATGAATTAATCTGTTAGACTGCCTGACTAAAGCAGACTCTTTTACACCACAACTTTTTAATCCAACAACACAAACAAATAAAATGCTGGCACAACAATTTTCAAATATTGTGGAAGTTTCACAGCAAAGAGCTTTGATTCATCCGGAACGTGAATGTGTTATTTTTTTAGAAGATGGCGAAAATCAGTCCGAATCCATTACTTATAGAGATAATGATCGAGCTGCCCGTCATTTAGCTGCTGTACTGCAAGATAAAGGAATTTCAAAAGGAGATAGAATACTGATAATTCTACCAAATTCTTTGGAATTCATAAATATATTTTATGGATGCCTGTATGGAGGGTTTCTAGCGGTTCCTCTGTCTGAACCTGCTGGAACAAAGCAAATGGCAGCTTACATGGAAACATTTTTGCCAACATTGAAAGTAAGCAAACCAAGTTTGCTTATTGCAACAACCGAGATGGTGGATTTTTTACTCAACAAATTAACTCCGGAACAGAAAAGTATTTTTGCCGGAGTTACCATTGCAGCAGATAAGGAAATTTTAGCTGAAACAGATGTGGAATTTTCTCCTCCGGAAATAAATAAGCACGATACTGCTTACCTTCAATTCACTTCCGGAAGTACAGGAACACCCAAAGGCATAATGATCGGCCACGGTAACATAATGGCAAATCTGGAAGAAGCACGTAAATTCATGCAGCTTGAGGAAGAAAACGGTACTGCTGTCTGGCTTCCGCTTTTTCATGATTTTGGTCTGGTGGCAGGATTGATGGGAGCACTTTATTCCGGAGGATTTGTGGTTTTAATGACTCCGGCGCATTTTATCCGCAAGCCTCTGCGCTGGCTTGCAGCAATTTCTAAATACAAATGCGCATACAGCTATGTTCCTCCATTTGCTCTGGATTTATGTATAAAAAAAATCTCAGAAAAAGAACTTGAACAGCTGGATTTATCATGCATGGTTTCTGTGACTGACGGTTCTGAACCGGTACATTATCTGCCAACTAAAAAATTTATTGAAAGGTTTTCCACATGCGGTTTGAAACCGGATGTTATAAGACCAGGATTTGGACTGGCTGAAATTGTAATTATGTTTTCGGGCTGCAAATCCGGATTAGAAGGGCTTTGTGTTGATCGTCATGTACTTGAAACAAAAGGCAGAGTTGAATTAATTGATAATAACACGCCTGAAGCAGACAAAAAAATGCTGGTCAATTTAGGTCCGCAAATGGATGATCATGAGATTGTTATCAAAGGGGATGAAAACCAATCTCTTCCGGAAGGAATAGTTGGAGAGCTGATGGTCTGCGGACCTTCTGTTGCTCAGGGATACTACAATAATGATCAGGCCACTGAAGAAATCTTCCGACAACAAATAAAAGGAAAGGAACAGCTGTTTTTGACAACCGGTGATTCTGCTTTGCTTTGGAAGGGAGATCTTTATTTTGCGGGCAGGATCAAAGATATCATCATCATCCGTGGACGTAATTATTATCCGCATGATATAGAACAGGTTCTTTCACTTGTGGAAGAACTGCGCCCCGGCTGCATGATGGCTTATGCCTCAAAAGGGGAGAATGAGCTGGAACATCTGACGACAGCAGTTGAAGTCCGAGCTGATTTAATCAAAGATTCAGCTCTGTTCCTTAAATACGTAATGCCTGCAGTTGATCATAAAATAATTGAAATTGTAGGGGAATACTTTCAGATTATCCCAAGTGAACGTCTCTACTTAGAACCCGGAACAATTGCCAAAACTTCAAGTGGTAAAATCAGGCACCAGCATAACCGTCTTGTTTTCAAGTCCTCGCAGTTTGATGGACTTATTGAACGTGTTTTCAGTTCAGAAAATGAGGGGGACTCATATGAAGCTGAGGAGAAGCCATCTTTGGAATCAGAAATTTTGACGCTATTCGAAAAAATTGTCTCATTGAAACCGGATTTTGATCAGCCGATTTTGAGTTGCGGAGCAGATTCAGTCGTGATTGTAGAGTTTGTGGACCAAATTGAAAAAAAATATCAACAGGACTTTGAAGTGGAAGAAAACACGACTTTGAAGGATATAGCCAGACAGATCAAGCAAAGTTAAATCAAAATACCTATGCTGAATGAACTTTAAAAGAGAGGAAACAAGATAGGTGCTGAAAAACGTTTTGAAAGCTGGACAGGATTATTTTTTCTGACTGATTCCTCTGATTATTAAATTTAAAATTTTCCCTGAATATTCTAATGCATATAAAATCATATAAGGGAAAATACTGAGGATGGTTTTTTAATCAGAATTAAAAAGTACTATTTCTGATTTGGACTTTTGAAAAAGTTTTAAATCAAACTAGGTCTTATTTGGGCTAATTTTAATATTTAAAGCGTCAGGCTGTGACTCGGCAAAATGTCAATGTGCCAGCAATAGTGACTGGCACACAGACATGTATGTCGTTTTTTTGATGGGATTTAAATAATTTCTTCTAATCACCTTAATTTTCTGCTAATTCCCTTCAGCAGCAATCGTAATGCTATATGTAGTTGTTTTGGCATCGGTAATTGAGTAGCCAAGAGGCTCAATCTTTAAATAATAAGCTGTATTTGCTATTAAGCCAGCTGTACTGGATGTTCCCGTAAAAGTTTTAGAGAGATTTGCACCTGCAGTACAGTTGTTGTAGGAATAGGACACATATGATGTGAAACCAGAATCAGAATATAGAGAGCAATCCAGAGAATCTGAATTATTCATAGTCAATGTATAATTATCTGCACCTGAGGTCGTAAACTTGTAATAGCTTTGTCCACCATAGTAATAACCTTCAACCGTACCTGATGTATATGTCTCGTTGTCTGCTGTAAGTTCTACAGGGTTATTCTTGCTGCCTTCGCTGCCACCTTTCGTGACAGTCAAAGTATAGGTTGCATCCCCATACCCGTAAATTTTTAAATAATAGGTAGTGCTAGCATGCAGATTGTCTTCATAATCAAATACCATAGTGCAAGATGCCAAACATGAATCATATTCAAGTTGATATGAGCTTGAGTAACTTGAATTGGAGTAAAGATAGGCACGTACAGAATTGGATGACGACCATGAGTCAGTTACAGCTAATGAGGCTACTACTAACTTGTAGTTTCCGGCGCCTGTAGATGAAGTTGTGAACTTATAAAAGCTGTTATCATCATAAGCTACACTTCCGGATTTAGCTGTTCCAACAATGAGCTCCACTGGTGAAGTGGCTGATCCATCACTTGTAAGATCGCCGCTTTCTTCCTCTTCGCCGCATGAGGCTGATAATGTTAATATAAGCAATAAATAAAATAGTTTTTTCATAGTACCTCCTAGTTAGGATGGATTGAATAAGGCAATAAATATACTTTACACACTCTGATAAGTCAAGTTTAATTTCTAAGTTATATCAGTAAGAAAAAAATGTTATGTGAAATTTGGTTAATGCTTCAAGAAATCAATCAAGTTATTCTTTTAACAAAATACTTTTTTTCTTCTATTGAAATTGGTGATGATAACTCCGGTGTGGAAGTTTATGTAAGATGGTTATCTGGGAGAAATACATTTTGTTATGATTCCTGCAGTTCAGTCAGCAAATGACTGAAATCTTCAGGTAAATTTGTTTTGAACTCACACCATTCTTCAGTTACAGGATGTTTGAATCCCAGTAACTCTGCATGGAGGGCATGACGTCGGAATGATTTTATTGTTTGAATTAATTCAACTGAAAATCCAGAACAATTTTTTAAAGGTGATTTGCCATACAGCTTATCGCCAATAAGCGGGTGTCCAATTGAGGTCAGGTGTACCCTGATCTGGTGAGTTCGGCCGGTTTCAAGTCGACAGGCCATCAAAGAAGCAATTTTGAATCTCTTTAAAACTTTCCAGTGAGTTACAGAATGTTTGCCCCATCCACAACGCCAAACTCTTTATCAGGAACTCCCCAGACCAATGCCTGATACTGACGTTTTACAGTATGCTGCTTAAACTGGGAGGACAAATCCAGATGTGCCGAATCGGTTTTTGCTGCCACCAAGACTCCTGATGTATCCTTATCCAGCCGGTGGACTATCCCTGGTCGTAAAATACCTCCAATTCCGGACAAATCATTACAATGATGCATCAGGTAATTAACCAGTGTGCCTGAAGCATGCCCCGCTGAAGGATGGACCACCATCCCCGCCGGCTTATTTACAACTATTACATCAGAATCTTCATGCAGGATTTCAAGTTCTCCCTTTTCAGGAGTAATTTCTGAAGGTTCACTATCTGGTACAGTTAACTGGATAGACTGTCCTGAGTAAACTTTTCTTGATGGGGCAGATACAGAAACACCGTTGAGCAAAACGTTACCTGACTTCAACAATCTTTGCGCCTGTGCGCGGGAAACAATTTCATCCATCGATGCCAGAAATTGATCAAGGCGCATACCTGCTTCATTATCTTTCACACAACAAGAAATATAATCACTCATAACAACTTGCTTTCTGCCAGTTTGATCAGGGCACGGTCAATGTTTTCCAGTGAATTGGAGTAACTTAATCGCACGTATCCTTCTGCGCCGAGTCCAAAGTCACGTCCTGGAGCAATTGCGACTCCGGTTTTTTCCAGAACTTCCATGCAAAGATCCAATGATGTTTTTGATGAATCTCGATATTTGTATAGTACATAGAATGCTCCTTTAGGAGTGTATCCGGGATCCATTCCAAGCTCAGTTAAGCGATTCAAAACATGTTTCCGTCTTCGGTTGAACTCAGTTTTCATTGATTCACAGTAAGATTTACTTTTTTGCAAAACTGATATTCCTGCCTGCTGCACGAATTCATTGGCTGAAATCATTAAATTTTGATGAAGACGAGCTGCCGCAGACATCCATGCCATGGGGGTAATCATATATCCCAGACGCCAACCTGTCATGGCGTAATATTTAGAAAAACCGTGAATTGCTACGGTGTTTTGAGAATAACTCAAGAAACTGCATGGAGGGTCTTCGTAGCTCAGGTCCGCGTAAATTTCATCTGAAATTAGCGTAACTTTTTTTCTAAGTTCCTCAACATTTAATTGAAAACCTTCTTCACGATGCAGCTTCAAAAGAACAGGTTCTGCGCCTGCCACGCGGATTGTATTTTCGTAACAGGCAAAGCTGGGATCAGTGAGGATGACTTCACTTCCAGGTGGGGCTAATAATCGAACTGACAAAAAAAGCAGGAGTGATGATCCGTTTGAAACAAGTACCTGTTCCGGAGTGATCCGGACACCATAATCATCTGAGTATTTTTTAGCAATCTCTATTCTTAGTTGTTCGATTCCTTGAGTGTGAGTGTATCCGGCAGGACTATTTTCAAAACTTTTCCGTACAGCATCCGCTGCTTCCGGAGGAGGTGGAAAATCGGGCTCACCAAATTCTAAATGTATAATCTCTTTTCCCTGAGCTTCAAGCTGCTGAGCACGGGAAAAAATCTCCATTGCCAGAAAAGAACCGATGGAATCAAGATGAGAGGTTTGTGCAGTACTGATCATGTTTTTATATTTATAAAAAATTGTTCAAATGAATACGAAAAAATTCACTCAGTTTAATTAAACCGCTGTCAGCAAAAACTATTTATTAACAATTTTTACGTGTTTGCTCGCCAAGTTTAAATCGTTTTGCTCCATCAAGATATTTCAATCCTTCTTCATAGCTATCCGGAAGAATAAGAGGAACTTCTTGCGGAATGCCTGAATCATCAAGAGCAGTAAATGTGAAATAGCATACATTTGTAATCTTTGTCTCACCGGTTTTTGGATGGATAACCTCAGAGACAACTTCCACCATCAAAGCTTTTTCAACTGTATAAATTACTGTTCCGGTAAATGAAATGATTGCACCGATTTCTACAGGCTTATAAAAATACATGTGATCCATGCTGACAAACTGCGGCCTTCTTTTGCAAAAAAGATAGGTGATATTCCATGCCAGCTCAAAAGCTTCACGCATTAAATATCCGCCAAAAATGTTATTGTGCACATTGCGTGACTGAGGATGCATCAGTAGAGTAGACTGCCTGATAGAGTTACGCATTGCCTCTCCTTTTATATCTCCGTTTTTGATACATAAAAACAGATCATGCAGAACCTGGCTTTCCTCAGCAGTTGGGGTGTTCAACAGATAACTTGTCTGAGCGATTGCTCTACGCTGCTGCTGCCGAAGCTCACCCTGCTGAAATCGTCGTTTCTCCTCCTTTGTGACAGGTTTCAGCGAATTTACAGTTTCAGCTTTACCTTCCCGCCGGGCTACCATTATGAAATAAGCCCTGGCTACTCTTTTCCAGTTGCGGCCTTCTTTAGAAGAAATCCGTATTCCAACTTCCAAAGAACTTCTGCCAACCCAGTTTATGCTGGCAAGAATCTGCAGATCACGGTCGCTTTGTAAGTTGCCTAATAAATCAATGCGATCACATGCCGCAGTAACTATTGTAAGACCACGTTCCCAGCCCTCAGTATGTTTGTATGCCACCTGTCCGGCAATTAAATCAAGATCTTCAAGCAGTTTGCCCAGCCGCAATCCACCAAAAAAATTTTTGTACCTCTCGCGAAGTTCCAAATCTCTGCTGAATGGCATGACCTTTTTGCAGGCAGATTCAGCTGTTTTGCGGACAGATAAAGGTATGTTCCGCGACACAGGAATTTTTTTGTTTACAGGCGGGACCTGAGCCTCAACAGGAATATCAGACATGATTATTTCAAGTGAAATGATTGGTGGGGAAGCTACAATTAATCAGTTATTTGAAACTTTTTCCGGAAATATCCATCGCGCAACGGAAACCTATTTGAAAGGAACGGGTCCATTCAGCGAATGCATATCGGTTGGCTGATCGAACTCCATCCGGAGTCCCAGCTCCATGCAATCCTCCCCATGCACCACCTCTCACAACTCTAAGGGGATATTCTTCATCAACAGGTGAATTTAAACCATTATGAAGATTTGGTTCACGAATGTATGGGAAATAGTCTGGTGTGTAGTAGTTCCGGACCCATTCCATTACATTCCCGTACAAATCATGCACTCCCCACCAATTCGATTGTTTGCCGGACACCTTTTTTGCGCCCCATGAGCCTTTATCAACAGTATTTGATTTTATCCAGGCATAGTTTTCAAGCAATGAAAGATTGTCGCCAAAACTGTATTCACCAGCACTTCCTGCTCTTGCAGCATATTCCCACTCAGCTTCTGTCGGCAAACGCTTGTTTTGTGATTTACAGTATGCATCCGCATTTTTCCAGTCAACATACACTACTGGCTGCAGAGGATCAAAAGTGTCAAAACCACCACTGCCTCTTTCACATTCTATACACTTGCTGTAAGCCTCGTTGGTCACTTCATGCTGATCAAGATAAAAGCTTTCAATGTATACCAGATGATCTGGAAGTTCATCTTCATCACCTTGATAACTTCCCATCAAAAATTCACCTTCAGAAATGAGCACCATTCCTTCTGGTACCAGTGGTACTTCTTCCTTATCTTTTTCCAATAACACTGCAGGGGATAATTCGGACATGTCCTCTTTTTCTAATTCTGTTTTCTGTTCCAAAGCATGGTGTCTTGCAACCTCAGTTTTTACTGCAGGTGTTTCAGTTAATAATTCTGCCTCATCTTTTTCAATTTCCTGTTCCATCTCCAAAGCATGGTGTCTTGCAACATTGGTTTTTGTTGCAGGTGTTTCAGTTAATAATTCTACTTTATATTTTTCCGACTCCTGTTCCAAAGCATGGTGTCTGGCAGATTGTGGAATAGTGGGTGAGGGTGGAATCTGAGGCGCATAATTAAGCGTGTAATCTAGTGCCTCAGTCTCACTACTTTCAGGAACCTCATTCAATTGACTGTATTCTTGCAGGCCAACTTCAGCTTCTCTTTCACTCTCAACAAATGTCTGCCATAATAAGTCCCCACTTTGTATCTCAAATAGTTTTAAATGCAGTGTGAGCAAACCATCAGCTGAAAGGTGGGTACCGGTGAGCAACCAGTCTGCATTTGTCAGGTTCGCAATGTCTTCAGCAAGGGGGTCATCCTTAATTTCCGGAAATGTGCTTTTCCATTCCAATCTCAAATATACAATTTCGAAATACGGAATTACTTGAAGAGGCAGTTTTTTATAAAGCATCTCGGTGAGATTTTCTTCCAGTGAATCCGTTATAGAGTCACGCTCCCAGGTGATTCCATTTAAAAGATCAACCACAGTCACGATTACACTTTTTTCGTTTTCAAGTACTTTTGCGGCAATTACTTCAGCTGTATCTTCAAGTTTAGCATTAAATGCTGGAGCAGTTTCATCAACTGGTGTAATGGCAAAAATGCTTTCCGGAAGGGCGAGTTGCAGAAAAAAAAATGATAAAATTAAGACACACAGCTTTGAGTGACAGGATGAACTGTTAAACCTGTATACCCTGCTGTTGATCTCATTTCTATTTGGAAACATCTGCTGAATCCTCAGTGTTTTGTCTTTGGGATCACTTAAATTTCCAGAGCACGTTGCACAAGATGCATGCATCTTTCTTTACCAAAAAAGTCTATGATCAGCTTTAAATCAGGTCCTTCTTTTTCAAGTGTAATGGCGTACCTCAAAGGCATCCACAAATTTTTTCCTTTAATGTTTGTCTCATTCTGTACATTTTTCATCAGCTCACCAAAATTATCCATTGTCAGGCTTTGAACGGATTCTACTTGCTTTAAAAAATTAGCAAGAACTTGCTTTGTATTTTCCTCACGCAAGACTCTTAAAACTTCAGCATCTGATGCTTCCGGATTGTCCTCAAAAAAAAATGAAAGACGGTTTTCAATATCTGACAGAGTTACCAGACGAGGCTGCAGTATTTTAACAATTTTCCTGAACAATGAAGGGGCCTCTCCGGCATAAGGTGTTTTATTAATAAATGGTTTTAACCGCTGCTGTAAATCATCCAATTCCAGCTTTTGAATATATTGCTGATTCATCCAGTTCAGTTTTTCCAGGTCAAAAACAGCTCCGGATTTATTAACACGTTCAAAGCTGAATTCTTCTACCAGTTCCGGGAGTGTAAACAGTTCCCGCTCCTCTTTGGGAGACCAGCCAAGCAATGCGATAAAATTAATCAATGATTCCGGAAGATATCCTTTTTCCCGGAAGTCTTCCACGGCAACATCTCCTTGCCGTTTACTGAGTTTTGATCGATCAGGGTTCAGGATCAAAGGCAAGTGTGCGAATTGAGGAGGATTCCAGCCAAAATAACGGTAAAGCAAAAGATGCTTCGGAAATGAAGGAAGCCACTCTTCTCCGCGTACAACATGAGTAATTTCCATCAAATGATCGTCAACTACAACTGCGAGGTGATAGGTTGGGAATCCGTCACTTTTGACTATAACCTGGTCTTCTGATTGTCCGGTTTCAATGGAGACACTACCACGGATTAAATCATTGAGCACTATAGATTCCGACACTTCCGGAATTTTCATGCGGATTACATGGACTTCGCCGGAATCAATCCGCCGTGCAGATTCATCTTTTGACAGATTTCTGCAGAATCCGTCATAACGTGGGGTTTCTCCTTTGGCGTGTTGTTCGTCTCGTAATTTTTCAAGACGTTCAGCAGTGCAAAAACAAGGATATGCATTCCCTTGATCAAGCAGCTTCCCAGCATATTGATTGTAAATTTCCAGGCGTTCAGACTGTCGGTACGGAGCCATTTCTCCTCCTAGATGTGGACCTTCGTCAATATCAATTCCTGCCCATTCAAGCATTCTGATTAATTCATTTTCTGCTCCTGAAACAGCTCTTTTCTGATCAGTGTCTTCTAAACGAAAAACAAATTTTCCGTGGTTTTTACGAACGTAAAGCCAGCAAAAAAGAGCAGTTCGCAAACCACCTACATGTAAAAATCCGGTAGGACTTGGTGCAAAGCGAAGACGAACCATCAATTATTGATATAAGGGGAATTTTGAATTAGGAATCCACAGTTTAAGATTATTCACTTATTCTCAAACCGACGCATTCTGATGTTAAGCAACAGGCCGATTCCAAACATCATGGAGAGCATGGATGAACCTCCGTAACTGAAAAATGGAAGCGGTACGCCCACTACCGGCATTAAACCTGTCGTCATGCCGATATTGATTAAAACATGTGAAATGATTATTGCAACAATACCTGTAATTTGAATAGCACTAACACGATTTTTAGATTTCAGCACATCTGCCAGGGACCACAATGCCAGAGTTAAAAACAAAATCAGCACCAGCATTGCGCCAATAAACCCCCATTCTTCAGAAAAAACTGAAAAAATAAAATCGGTGTGGTGCGCGGGTAAAAAGTTCAGCTGACCCTGAGTGCCCTCACCAAAACCTTTACCAAATATTCTTCCGCTGCCAATCGCGATTTTAGACTGAATAATATGATATCCGGAGCCTAAAGGATCACGTTCCGGATTTAGAAAGGTCAGGATACGACCTTTTTGATAAGGTTTGAGTACATAGATCCATAAGATTGGGAGAGAAGCCAGTGTCAGGATTCCTAGTGTGATAATAGTTTTGAAACGAATACCCATTAAAAAAATTATTGGAATGAATACAATCAACAGCAGCATTGCTGTCCCTAAATCAGGCTGCTTGATAATCAGTACTACTGGAACAGCCATCAAGATAAGCGGCCAGATCATCCAAAGCCAGTTACCCTTTGGTCTTTCAAATTCACGGAAATGATGAGACAGCGCAAGGACTAATGTAAACTTGCTGAATTCTGAAGGCTGAAAAAAGAAAGGTCCGAGCTTAAGCCAGCGTTGAACAGGCGCACCAGGTCCTCCGGTGCCATAAAACAACACCAGAATCAGCAGCCCAATTACAACCAAATGCATTACAAAACCTAATCGTGCCCAGTTCCGATAATGGATAAACTGGGTCAAAATAATTACCCCAATGCCTGCAATAATACGATAGACCTGATGCATTAAATACTTTTCCTGACCGGGAGTCCCCAATGTCGCTGATGATAGCGCAATCAGTCCTATTCCTGAAATCAGCAGAACCAGGAAACACAGAGTCCAATCTATGTTGACAAGCATCCTTCGATCAAGCATTTAAAACTTTGTTTTTATTCCCAGCCAAAAGTGGCCGGAGGTTTGTGAGTAATATCGTAAAAAACAGTTTCAATTCTGGAAATTTCAAGTAAAGATTCTACCAAATGATCAAGCAATTTCCAATCAATACGCGCGAATTGAGCAGTCATTACATCTTCAGAAACTACAGGACGCAGCACCAGACTTTCGTCTATTCCGTTTTTGGAAACAGGCAGTAAAATTACAAGCAACTGGAAAATCTCGCGCATCAAACCATGTTTTTCCAGCATTTGAGTTGCCATATAATCAGCTTCTCTCAGCAAATCCAGTCGATTTTTGCTGCAAAAAGCTTTTTGTATTTGAAAATGAGTATCAAACTCATCATTGTTTGAACTTAATTGCACAACTACTCGGTTAACATTTCTGACTTCATTTGTTAACCGAGTTGCCTGATTTTCCAGCCAATCCCAATCACGAGGAGTATTTAACAGAACAGCAGGTAAGGTATATGTTCTTTGATCACCCTGCACCCCAACTGAACGCACCGGAAGAATCAGGTGATCACACTCACTGTCCTCCAGACAAATTCCTACTTCTTCAGAGGTTTTTTCCAATTCCTCAAATAACTCATTCCCGCTGGCACAAAGCACATTAATTGAAAGTCCTGGTCCTGGAAACGGATGCCTCCAGACAATTGAATCCGGCAAGCCTAACAAAGTTCCTACCTGCCTGACCTCATCTTTATAAAGGTCTTTGAGAGGTTCCACCACATGTCCGGAACTGACTAAATCTATAACCTCCTGAACACGATTGTGATGAGATTTGATGACTTCTGCGTGTTCTGTTCCTCCTGATTCAATTATGTCAGGATAGAGGGTGCCTTGACCGAGCATCCAGTCCTGTGCGTCTAAGTTAAGTTCATTCAGGAACTTATCTCGCATCTTAATAAAAGTTGCTCCAATTTTTTGTCTTTTAATCTGAGGATCCACCAGATCTGAAACTGCATCTAAAAAAAATGAACTGTAATCTCGGGATTGTATATTTGTATAGCCAAGTTGCGAATAACGATTGAGTATTTCTTCACTTTCATGTTTTCGCATAAATCCATTGTTGATATACAGTCCCAGCATTTTATCCTGACCAACTGCTTTGTTTAACAAGGCAAAGGCTACCGACGAATCAACACCTCCGCTCAGAAACATCAGGACTTTCCTGTCTCCTACTTCATGTTTTAAGCGACTGGTAGTTTCCTCAATAAATGATTCCATAGACCATCTTGAGCGAACATCGCATGCATTAACAAAATTTTCCAGCATCGTCCTGCCCAGGGAAGTGTCTGTTACTTCAGGATGAAATTGAAGTGTATAAATGGGACGCTTGCTGTGTTTCAAAGCGGCCACACAACCATTATCAGTTTCTCCGGTCACATCAAATTCTTCAGGGCATTTTGTGATACTGTCCTGGTGACTCATCCATACCTGGTTTGGAAACGACACATTTTCCCACAGGGGGGAATCTGAAATATGTTTCAAAATTGCTTTACCGAACTCACCTTTGCCTATATTTGAAATTGAACCACCAAATGCCTGCGCAATTAATTGATGTCCATAACACAATCCGAGAATTGGAAGTTCAAGCTCCAATATCTTTGAATTAAACTTTGGTACATTTGAGGAATAAACGGATGCTGGCCCTCCGGAAAGAACAATACCCTTGGCCCCCTGGAGTAAATTTTCCTTTGATGAGGGAGAAAAAATTCTGGTATATGCCCCAATATGACGAATTCTATTTGCAATCAGGTGGGCATATTGACTTCCAAAATCCAGAACAGCGATGAAGTCATGCATTGCATTTCCTTTCAGAGCAAGATAATCTATACTATTGCTGACACTAGCAGTATGCTAAAATTTGCACAATCTCACAAGAAACATTCACATGTTTGGAATCGGCCTTCCTGAAATGATAATTATTGCTGTTGTAGCACTTGTTTTTATCGGCCCTGATAAACTTCCTGGAGTATTGCGTTCTATCGGGAAAGGCCTGGTGGAGCTAAAACGTGCAACAAGTGATGTTCGCTCAACTGTACAGGAAGAAATGCATAAAATTGAAGAGGAGATTGAACTCAAGGAAGTAAGGGAATCTGCACAGGATTTCAAAAATGAGCTTGGTGGAGTAGCAAATAAGATTGATCCGCTTACACTTTCAAAAATAACATCTGAAGATGAGAAGGACGATATTTATAATTCATCAGATGTACCAGAAGAAGATAAAAATCAATCAGAACAGTTAGCTAAAGACGATACTGACTCATCCACAGAAAATTCAGTAGAAACTGATGAAACTACATCTTTTGCAAAATACTCTGGATCTTTTACAAATCCCAGAGCAGAAAAATCCTGAAGTATGTACAGACAATTTGATTTTATACATGTAACTATTACAGGAAATTTTTACTTTGCTAACATTATAAATTATGCTACCTTTGTGCGTAAAAGTTTAGCGATGTAGCGAGTTCTAAAAACTTGACACAGATTTTTAAACTCAAATAATTAAAAATACAATAAGAGGAGATATGGACAGTCAGGAAGATTTGGTGAGTGAATTCCAGGCCTCAGTTGAGGAAGATTTAAAGAAACGTAAACGAAGTATTGATAATGGTGAAGCCCTGGACAAAGAGATACTCCAGCGTATGGATGAAAAGGAAATAGGTGTTACACTGGGAACTGACCATCACGTAGGTGTTTTAATGCTTGGACTTGCTACTGTTTTCACCCTGTTTGCATTGTATATGATTTTTGGAGTAAGTCCTGACCGGTATGTAGGATAACAACATTAAGAATCCTTTTTTCTGTTAACTGTCAGAACAGCTAATCCCCCCCTTTTAATGCTTAATTATGTCCTCCATCAGTTTTTCTGCATGGGCTAAATCCTGAGGTACATCTACGCCCACCCCTTCATTTTCTGCTTCTACACAAAGCAAAGTTTCACCGTTTTCCAGAATTCTCAATTGTTCCAATTGCTCCGTTTGTTCCAGAAATGAACGGGGCCAATGATTGTACTCAAGTAGGAAATCTCGCTGGAAAAAATATACTCCTAGGTGACGCCAGATTTTGAAGTCAGGCGAATTCGAGGAACGAGGATGTGGTATCAAGGAACGTGAAAAATATAATGCCTGTTTATTATGATTAACTGTAACTTTTACCACATTAGGATCATTTAACTGTGATTCATCATTGATTTGAAAAATCAAAGTCGCAGCTTTCGTTCCTTTGGTATTTTTTGCCAGATTTATCAGACGTTCCAGATCAGAAGGCAGAATCATTGGCTCATCACCCTGGATGTTCAATATCCATCCGCAGGGAAGCCCGGAAACAGCCTCCACAATGCGGTCTGTTCCAGTTTGATGTTCAGTGCTTGTAAGTACTCCTTCTCCTCCAAAATCCTTCACAGTGTTAAGGATACGTTCATCATCTGTTGCAACCAATACCTGATCAATTGATGGTGTTTGTTTCGCACGTTCCCAGACATGCTGAATCATCGGTTTACCTGCAATCACTGCTAAAGGTTTTCCGGGGAATCTAGTTGATGAATAACGGGCGGGAATGATCGCGATTATTTTTTGTGAGGATGGAACATACATTTAGATCTTCTACATTAAACGGGAAATAATCATTTTTTTATGATCATAAAAACATGTTCCAACAGACTGTCCAAACCTTTATTACGAAAACGTTCATCAAGGATTTCACTGGACTCCAGAAGCTCCAAAGTTCCATAAGGAGTAAATAGTTTTTCTATTTCTTCAGAAGGAACACTATATGGCGGACCATCCATCCTCTTTTGTTCGTACTCCAGAGTGATGAGTAAAATACGTCCACCTGGCTCAAGAAATGAAATAAGGTGATCCACATATTTGTTTCTTTCAGCCTTTTGCAGTGATACTATCGACGCTCGGTCATAGATTGCTTTGAAAGTTGAGGTTTGCTCAAGCTTTAATTCAAAGAAGTCTCCTTGAAAAATGTCAATGGATTTGCTGCTGAACAGTTCAAATTTATCAATTTGATGAATTGAATTTGTTATATTATTTTCAGCAAAAAAATCCTGTACTGCCTTGCCAACTAATTCAACCCCCAGTACTTTATTCGTTTTGCTAGCCAGCCAGCATAAATCTAATGATTTTCCGCAAAATGGAACAAATACTCTTTCCGGACTTTCAAACAATAGTTCATCAGAATATTGGACCAAAATGGGATTTACTTCCTGAAGATGGAAACCAATATGGCCATCCTGCCAGCGTGATTCCCATTGATTCATAAGCATGTATTAAGTAAAAAAAGTAAATGTTTAAATTCCCATTTCACTTCGTAGATTCAACTCAGGATTAGTTTGCCTGCTAATGCTTTATAAGTTTCTAAAGATTTTTCATCTTCATCCAACTTATGGGACAATCTCCCTTGGTAAATAATTTCTCCACTGCGTGCTTCAATCATTTTTAAGCGTATGATCCATTGCTCATCTGAGGGGCAATCTTTTGTACAGGGGAATGATACAAAATCCAGTAGTATAAAGTGTGGGGTATCAAATTTATCTACAATTTGCCATGCAAGCTCTTTATCTGAAATCCCTGTCAGGGTTAGTGTGCTCAGGTATGTCTTGTATGATGACCTCAGTTTCGGACTATCAGCCAGTTTCATTTGTCGTTCTTTAATTCCTGTAATTCTGCCAAGTACAGGCATTTTTCGTAACCTTTGCTCCATGGTTTCCATCAAATTCGGCCATACTGGTTCAAGGTTTTTGGGTGATTTGATTGTCAGAAAAGCTACAGGTTTGAGCATATAAGGTAACAGGTCCGGCTTGTCTTTGATTTCGATTGATTTACAGCCCACCAGGGAACTCAGCAGCAGGGTGATGCTAATGGTAAGTGTAATTTGAAATATAGATGGTATTCTAGTTATAGATTTTTTTCTCATACTCATTTAATAATTTTCATCATGATACTTTCTTTAAACCAGCTTATCTGCAAACACAATAAACACAAACAATTAAGATTTCAACTTGTAATTTCAATTAATAAGCTATATATTCAATCATTTGAAATTTTCTATTAATTAAAAGGATTTGATCCAATGTTGAGTGAAGAAATCAGTACAAGGATTGATTGGTTAACTCAGAGATTGGGCGACTTAGAAGGGTTTCTTTGAAGTCGCAGATAAAAGCAGGCAACTACAGGAAATGGAGGCTGAAACCTCACAGGATGGTTTTTGGAACTTGCCGCTAAGTGAGCGTACTGTACTGTTAAAAGACATTTCACGATTGAGTGTACATATTGAAGGTTGGAAGTCACTGGATTTATTGCATAATGATTTGAAAGCCGCAGCGGACTTATACAGAGAAGATGAGGACGCGGAACTGCTGAGTGAAATTGTTGATACATGTGAGAAACTGGATAAAGAACTGGATTCTCTTGAAATCACATCGTTGTTTAGTGGTGAATCAGACGACAGAAATGCGATTGTATCTATTCATCCCGGTGCGGGTGGGACAGAATCAACAGACTGGGCAATGATGCTGTATGATATGTATCGTAAATGGATCACTGAGGAACAATTTAAATTTCAACTCCTTGACTATCTGCCTGGTGATGAAGCAGGAATCAAGTCTGTAACTTTTTCAGTTTCAGGACCATACGCATACGGAAAAATGAAGGCAGAAATTGGTGTGCATAGACTGGTACGTATTTCTCCATTCGATTCACAAAAACGACGCCACACCTCATTTGCATCAGTTTTTGTATATGCTGAAATTGATGAGGAGATTGTAGTAGAAATTCTTCCGGATGATATTCGAGTTGATACTTACCGTGCCAGTGGAGCTGGAGGTCAGCATGTTAATACAACAGACTCGGCGGTGCGGATAACGCACACTCCAAGCGGAATAGTGGTGCAATGTCAAAATGAGCGATCTCAACATAAAAACAAAGCCACTGCGATGAAAATGCTTAAAGCTCAGCTGTTTGATTTGCAGCAAAAGGAGTTGAACAAGGAAAAAGATCTTCAGAACAGTAAAAAGCAGGAAAATGCCTGGGGCAGTCAAATCAGAAGCTACATTCTGCATCCATACCAGTTGGTCAAGGATCATAGGACAAACTGGGAAGCAGGGAATACTCAAGCAGTCCTTAATGGTGAGATCAACGATTTCATCAAGGCCGCACTTTCACAGAAAGTGTGCTAAGTGTCTGAAATAATAATAATCTTTAACAAAATATTTTTTAATGGCTTCATTTGATATAGTCTGCGAAGTTAACATGCAGGAAGTTACTAATGCCGTAGACCAGGCGAGGAGGGAAATTGGGAATCGTTATGATTTCCGAGGCTCAAATTGTGAAATTAATTTGGATAAGCAAAAGCCTTCCTTATTGATCACTGCTGATGATGAATTGAAAATGCAAACTACCATTGACATTTTATTGACAAAGTTGATCAAACGCTCAGTACCGGTTAAATCACTTATTTATGGTAAGACGGAACCAAGTGGGAAAGTACAGAAGAAGGAAATAACGATTCAGCAGGGGTTATCAAAGGAGCAATGCAAAAAAGTCAATTTATTCATAAAATCCACTAAACTAAAAATCCAACCTCAAGTTCAGAGTGATTCTGTACGTGTAAGCGGCAAAAAAAAGGATGACTTACAGGCAGCAATGAAAGCTGTGAAGGATCAGAATTTTGACTTTGATGTGCAGTTTACAAATTATCGCTAAAATCCAAAATAATTCTTATAAAGAAACGTCATCGGAATTGATTTTATTAAATGACCGATTAATTCCTGCGCAGCATTCTTAATCTGTGTTCAGACTGAAAACCATGCCGGTTTCGTGAAAAAACTGATATTTGATTACTACCTGGCAGCAAATTTATAACAGTTTTGAATAAAAAATCTTTTTCAAAATTTTTTTGATCTTCAGTATTTACAGGCTCATCAAAGTTGGCAAAATAATAAACTTTTTCGTCATTCAAATGCACAAAAACGTCTTGCACTTCTTCTGCATTTTTGACTTTTCCGCTCAATATCAGTGACTCCAAAGTTGTGTCTCCTTTCACAGGATTGCCATCTGAGTCCTCCCACCTCAACTCTAAAAACTCTGGTGTCATAACCATTTTGTCAGGCAGCTGATTTTTCAAATCCCAAAGTTGTATAATTGTTGGTGCATCTGATTTTGTGTCATCAATTTCCATTTTAATTTTACCCAGTCCCTTGGAGTTATGTAAAACATGAAAAAGAAAAAACTCTTTTTGTTCTTCTCCAGTAGTCAGGTTTTTTAAAACAATTTTTCCACGATTAATTCTAAAAGATCCTTCAGGCCCTTTAATGTTCATCATTAATTCCGGAACCGGTTTTTCGTTGAAATTAGCGATATTAAAACTGAGGGCTATAGTTTCTCCTGATTGTACTATTCCATCTCCATTTCCCTGACTGCCAAGTTCCCCATTGTCCAGAAATTTCATTCCTATTCGAAAAGAGGGAGTACGTTTTGCTGAAAAACGTAATTGCTTTCTTAGAGATTTTATCTTCTTCAAACTGTAATCATAAAGCACCAGTTCCACCGGTTCATTCTCTTCCAGCATTCCTGCAGAAATGTTGATATGCATCGAACGTGATTCAGCTTTTCCCGGCAAAAGTCTACCTATAGGAAACTCCAGGCCATCCAGCAAACTGTTACCTGATTTTGTTACAACTATCAGACGTTGAGCCTCGATTTTTCCTTCATTCTTAAGTTGAACATTTATTCGCAGAATTTCATCAGATATTTCTGAAGTGGACAAGGATAATTTAAGTGAATCCGCGGAAGGTGATTTTATAAACGGATTTAAGCTCCAATCTATATCATGTTTTGAAAGTGCTCCTGTAATTTTCGCTAATTCCTTGTGCTCAGTTTCCCTCAAAATCTGCTGGGCAATTTCTTTGTTTTTTCCCATATTAATATGTGTTAGGACTTGTAAAGCAGTTTCTACAAATATGTCTTCTTTCAATTTATTTTTTATGACATTTTGATCTGTGATTTGAGATTCATAGAACAGAAAAGAATCACGTGCCAAGTAACGTATTTGTTGTGTATCTGTATTGTCATTATTTTGTTCTGCTTCAGAATCAGGGAATAACTGAAATCGTTCAAAATCTACAGATGATAGAAGATGAGATTGTTTTGGTTGTTCATATGATTCTGTCTTCTGATTGCTGCTTTCAGATTTTGCTGTTTTCGCAGGAATAGAAACCCGATTCAGTTGAAAATCTGGAACAACACCAATGTTGTGGATAAACTGGCCAGCAGGTGTTAAATACTCTCCAACAGTTAATTTCAGTCCTGCACCTTCTTTCAAATTCCAAACAGTTTGAACTGTCCCTTTGCCAAAACTTTGTTCACCAATTACAAGTGCACGCTCATTTTGTTGTAGTGCGGCAGCGACAATTTCTGAAGCAGACGCGCTTCCGTGATTTATCAGCACAACAATTGGTATTGTCAGATATTTATTATCAGCAAATAATTGTTTAGAATAATGGGTGGCAGATTCAGCGGAACTTTTAGTACTTACAATTCGTTGCTTACCCTCTAAAAATAAATCGCTGAGGCGAACCGCTTCTTCCAGTATTCCTCCTGGATTATTTCTCAAATCAATAATTATTCCGTGGATATTTTTCAAATCACCTAACTTATCTTTAAGTTCCTGAGAGGTTTCAATTTGAAAGTTTTTGATTCGTGCGTAACGAACAGTTTTTCCTTCGCTTTCTAAATCATATGTTACGACGCTATCAACATGAATTTCTTCACGGAAAAGTTCAAACTGCAATGCTTTCGCATGACCTTTTCGCAAAACACTGAGTTTGACTGGTGAGCCAATTTCTCCACGCAGACGATGGAGAATTTCATCTAATGTCATGTGCTCCGTTTTTTCTCCATCAACTTCGACAATTCTGTCTAGCGGAAGCATTCCTGCTCTTGACGCGGGGCTGCCGTCCATGGGGGTAATCACTGTTAAAAATCCGCCCCTTGTCCCAACAACCAGACCAACACCGGCAAATTGACCACCCAGATTAATGTTGAATTCACGGAATAATTCCTTTGGTAGAAAAACAGAATATTCGTCAAGCTGGCTCAGAATGCCATGAGCAAAAATCTGTTCTATTTTTAACTTTGTCAACTGTAGACCATTCAGTAAAAGGTGTTCTTTAAGTTTTTGCAAAACAAGGTGTAAATCATCAAGTCCATGTAATTGTACAACTGAAAGAACTGATTTTTTGTTTCCCAAGCTTACTTCAAGTCTGGGTACTGAGTTATTTTTATTAAATACAGGTTCTATCCAAACTTCAGGCACCTCGCGTTCAAGTTCTGTAAGCGCGCCTTGGAGTAATTTTTTCGGGTCAAGTTTTTCTGCATCAATATAATCCAACTGCAGGTGCATGAGGACTTCGGCAAGCAGGGAGTTCTCTGACAAAACATTTGCTACGGGTTCATGTTCTTTCAGAGAATTCTTGAAATAGCTGCATCCTCCTGTCAAAAATAACAGCAGAATTAAACAGTTAAAGAAATAAGTTGTTTTTACTTTCATATAATTTGGAAGTAATATTTTTATCTTTTTCAGGGATTTGAAGAAATTTTATTTCTGATGATTCCAGCTTTTGCTTGAAAGTGCAAAGTGTCTGTGATATCTATCTCACCACTCATAAATAACTCTTTCCCAATTAACAACTATTGAGCATGTAACTTATGAACATCGGTTCCTTACTTCCAAGACACGCACGTTACCGTCCGGAACATCTTGCTTTTGTTATAGGAGAACAGCGCCTGAACTTCCATGAATTAAATTCCCGCGTAAATTGTCTGGCAAATGCTTTACTGAAAGCAGGTATTCGTAAAGGCCAGAAAATGGCAACAGTCCTTTCGAATTGCGAAGAATTAATGCTGCTGTACTGGGCTGCAGCAAAAACAGGAATTGTGATTGTGCCTTCCAGTCCATTATTACAGGCTTCCGGATTAACGACTCTTTTGCGAGATTCGGATACAGTGATTGTTTTTGCTGAAGATTCCTTCACAAGTATTATGGAACAAATTCGTGAAGATCTCCCGAATGTTGAAAAGGAACGATGGATATTAGTTGGCGAAGGCATAGAAGGTTCCGGATATCAAATGTGGACGGATTTTATTTCAGATGCGTCAGATGAGGAACCTCCGGATGCAGAATTGAAAGATGATGATGTGTACAACATCATGTATTCCAGCGGCACCACAGGTGCACCTAAAGGTATTGTGCATACTCATTATGTCCGTGCGAATTACTGCATACAATTCGCATCTGCATGGCGAATGACTCCGGAAAGTGTTGTTTTGCATTCAGGTGCAATTGTATTCAACGGGGCAATGTTGGATTTGATGCCGTGGATGTATTTGGGTGCAACTTATATTTTACACCAAACATTTGATGCCGGAGCAGTATTACAGACTATTGAGCAGGAGAAAGTAACTCACATAGTAATGGTTCCTTCACAGATTGTGGCATTGCTGAACCATCCTGAATTTGATCCAAAAAAACTCAAATCGCTTGAGATGCTGCAAAGTGTAGGCGCACCATTACTGCTGGAATACAAGCACAAATTGAATGATGTTTTACCAGGAATTTTTTATGAATTGTACGGAGTAACTGAAGGTTTTTTTTCGGTTTTGGACAGAGACGATGCAGTAAGTAAAGTAGGTTCAGTGGGAGCGGCTCCAGCGTTTATTGACATCAGGATATTACGTGAAAACGGTGAAGATTGTGATCCTGATGAGGTTGGGGAAATATGTGGACGAGGCCCGATGATGATGCCTGGATATTACAATCGTCCGGACTTGACTGAAAAAACCATTGTTAACGGCTGGTTACATTCCGGAGACTTAGGCTATTTGGACACGGACGGATATTTATATTTGGTGGATCGTGTGAAAGACATGATTATCAGCGGCGGTGTAAATGTTTATCCCAAAGATATTGAAGAAATCATCATTAAACATCCGGAAGTAATAGAAGTTGCAGTGTTTGGTGTTCCGGATAAGAAATGGGGTGAAACACCTGTTGCAGCTGTAATTTGTCTAAAAAATCATAATGTCTCCGCCGAAAAATTAACTGCATGGACAAATGAAAGAGTTGATGCAAAATTTCAACGCGTAAAAGAGATCCTAATTCTTGAATCTTTCCCACTCAATGTTGCCGGAAAGACACTAAAACGCGAAATGCGTGACGCGTACATTAACAGCTGAAACGCTATCAAACTAAGTTTTACTATAAGTTTTTGAATAAACATTTACATGAGAAATTTTCAAACAAATTTGGCTTAAGCGGTACTAAGTATTAGTTATAATTTGATAATTGATTGTACATTTTTCAGTGTCATGCTATAATCCCGTCCGGAAATTACAGTACATTACTTTTCTGAGGATATTTGGAAGAGAATAGATTATTCAATAATTGGAAACGCGCCTTACTTGTTTCTCTGCAGTTGCCACACAGATCAAACTCTGAGGTTCAGAATTCACTGGAAGAGCTGTCATCACTGGCATACTCTCTTGGTGGAGAAGTGTCAGGACAAATAATTCAAGTCTGCACACAAATTCATCCCGCTAATTTTTTTGGCAAAGGTAAGCTTGCTGAAATAAAATCCAAAATTCAGAGCGAGAATGTAGATGCTTTGCTTGTGGACAATCAACTTGGTCCAAAACAAGTACAGAATTTAGAGAAATTGCTTGGCTGCGAAGTTTTGGATCGCACACAGGTCATTTTAGAAATTTTTGCAAAAAATGCACGTACACATGAAGCAAAGCTGCAAATTGAGTTGGCACAGTCAGAATATTTGCTTACTCGATTAGTTGGATTATGGAAACATCTGGACAGGGAACGTGGTGGAATTAGTGCTTCTCGTGGTACCGGTGAAAAGCAGATTGAAAAAGACAGACAATTTTTGCGTCATCGAATTACACGACTCAGGAGTCAGCTGAAAAAAGTAGAAATAGAGAGAAAAACACAGACAAAAAGACGTTCGAATTGTTTGTGTGTCAGCCTGATTGGTTACACAAATGCCGGTAAATCTACAATCATGAACGCGCTTACAAATTCCGGTTTGTTAGTGGAAGACCGTCTGTTTGCCACACTGGACTCAACAACACGACTTTTGGAAGAGGATTCACGTCCTAAAGTGTTACTGTCTGACACAGTTGGCTTCATCAGTAATCTGCCACATGAAGTTGTGGCCGCATTTCGTTCCACACTGAGTATTGTCCAGGAGGCGGATTTGTTACTGCACATTATTGATGCAAGTGACAATATCGATGAACACATTCGTACTGCTGCAGAAGTATTACAGGATTTGGAATCAACATGTATCCCGATTATTAAAATATTCAACAAAACAGACAGGCTTTCTCCTACACGTTTATTGATGTTGGAGAAAATGTATCCTGAAGCAATATTTGTTTCTGCAACCCAAAGTGAACAAAACATTACTGATGATACTCCAGCTTTTGTTGACAAAATAAGAAAACAGATTCTTGTTTTCTTTGAAGAAAGAATGAAAACAGTAAAAATACGGCTTGATTATCAGCACTGTCAGCAGTTAGCAAATATTTATCAGTGGAGTCGTGTAGATGAAATTGATTATCAAGAGCAAGGAATCATGATGACGTTGACAGCAATTCCACGGAATTTGGACCGTCTGCGTCATCATTTAGGATCAGATATCAAAGAAATGAATTGAGTGGAATAATGACATATAAGGGAACAGAAAATTTTTCACCATATACATTCGACTTCAGAAATCGTTATTTTTATTCTGTGATTCTTAAAACCAGTTAATTTACTAATATTTAACAATAAAGTACACATGAAAAAATTCGTTGTGGAAGGAGGAGCGACACTTTCAGGAAGCATTACTCCTTCCGGCAATAAAAACGAAGCTCTGCCGGTACTTGCCGCGACTTTGCTGTCACAGCAGCCTGTAACTATTCACAACGTGCCTGAAATTCTGGACATCGCAATTATGCGAAACCTGCTTGTGAGCATTGGAGCGGAGATAAATCAGATTGAGAAACATTCATACAATATAGTTCCAGGTCATCTTTTTTCAAACAATCCGGATGCATCACAGGCTGGTCGAATACGGGGCTCTTTTCTGCTGGCAGGTCCGCTTCTTGCCCGGAAAAAATCCATTGTTTTGCCTGCGCCTGGAGGTGACAGGATTGGCTTAAGACCGGTACAAACCCATCTTTCTGCACTGGAAAAACTTGGCACCACGATTAGTTTGAATGATGACGGGTTTTATGAAATGAAGACTGATGGACTGAAAGGAGCAGAAATATATCTTGATGAGGCCAGTGTTATGGCCACAGAAAATTCGATCATGGCAGCTGTTACAGCACAAGGCAGGACCCGTATTTACAATGCAGCCTGTGAACCGCACGTTCAGGGGCTATGTAATTTTCTTGTAATGCTGGGAGCAAAAATTGATGGAATCGGCAGTAATTATCTTGTTATTGACGGAGTACCGGAACTTGATGGTGGAGAATACACAATTCAGCCGGATCATACTGAAGTAGGTTCTTTTATCGGATTAGCTGCTGTGACAGGCAGTGAACTACGTATTAAAAATGCTGGAGTAAAATATTTGCGCATGACCAGGCTCATGTTTGAAAAACTGGGAGTAGAAGCAAAAGTTGAAGGTGATGATTTTATCATTCCAAAAAAACAAAAACTAACAGTCCAGAGAGATATTTCCGGCGGAATTCCGAAAATTGATGATGCGCCTTGGCCGGGATTTCCTGCGGATTTAACAAGCATAATGACTGTTGTTGCAACACAATGTAACGGAGCCGTTTTAATTTTTGAAAAAATGTTTGAAAGCCGTTTGTTCTGGGTGGATAAACTAATTGAAATGGGTGCGCAAATTATTCTATGTGATCCGCACAGGGCGGTGGTTTCCGGCCCAACTGTTCTCAAAGGTGCAAGAGTATCATCTCCGGATATAAGAGCAGGAATGGCTTTGTTGATTGCCGCACTTGGTGCAAAAGGCATTACGGAAATACATAATATTGACCAGATTGATCGAGGATATGAATCTATTGATGAAAGACTAAATGCCTTGGGCGCTAAAATAAAGAGAGTAGACGAGTAAAGGAATTAATGCATAGTAAAGACAATTTATCAGTTGAACAAGCAAGTATTTTGGAAGAAGAACAGCAGCTTCTGCTCAAGGTAAAACAGGGATTGCTGATTCATGCAGCTGAGGAAAAAAAGGGAAAAATCAGCAATACACAATTAGAAAATATCATAGAGCTGCGTGATTCCCTTGCTGATACTTTGCCTGAGGATGTGCCTGCTGTAATGGCACAAATGGAAAGAATGGTTTTGCTGCACACTCAACAGGATTCACATAATAATGAAACTGGTTTTAATCTTGATACTCCATATTTTGCTCATATCCGCCTCAGAGAAAACAATCGTGAGCGTGATTTACTGATCGGAAATCAAAACTGCTTTTCCACACACTTACCCTGTGCAATTGTTGACTGGAAAAACGCTCCTATCAGCCAAATATTTTATCGGTATCGTGAAGGAGAGGAATATGTTGAAGATATTGGTGAACGTGAAATAGAGGGGGAATTAGTAACAAGGAGAATGTTGCTCATAGAGAATGGGATTCTCATGAGAATAAATTGGCCAGGAGGAGTTTTGGAAAATCATGCCACGGATCCACGCAATTCAAATAAATGGCATTTGGTTACCCAAAAAGTGCCACGGTTGGAAAGTGGAATAGATAATACTCTTGATGATTTTGAATCAACTGAGGAACAGGCTGATGGTACCAAAACAAAATCAAGTATAAATTTTTCACAAGGTAGAGTTGATAAGCATCTCAGGCAAATAACGGCACTGGTTGATCAACATCAATTTGAAGTTATAACACATTCTGAATCCGGAATAGTTTTGATTCAAGGAGGTGCAGGTTCCGGTAAAACTACAGTTGCGCTTCATAGACTGGCTTATTTGATGTCAAAAAAACCCCAGTATTTTAAACCGAAAACTGTGCTTCCGGTTGTTTTTGGTCCTGCCTTAGCGAACTATATGTCAAAGGTTTTACCAGCGTTGGGCGTTCAGGGTGTCAAACCCCGTACTTATCATAAATGGGTATCAGGTCTTCGACGTCGCGCGCTGCCGGAACTTCCTTTGAATTATGCTGAAAACACTCCAATGGATGTGATAGAGCTGAAACGCCATCCGCTATGGCTGAGATATTACCGTGAGGAAGTACAGAAACGAACGAATTATTTCCGGGAACTATTTGAAGAAAAGCTTTCAAAAGTTGAGGGATTGGATGTATTACTGAAGGCATGGGATTCAATGCAGGACCTGCCTTTAATTCCACGTTTGCTGAGATTGGTACGATGGTCTCACGGTGAAGTTTCAATCAATGATGTACCTATGCTGTCCAGTGTCAGATTGGAAAAACAGCTGGAAAATCTTTTGGAGCAAACCTTTCCTGAGTTAATGGAAGCACCGCATTTGCTAACAACTCAAATATGGAATGATTGTCTTGTCCGTAAAGAAATGTTAATTGAGACAGTTGAGCGTCTTGCTCCAGGAGAATTTACTGAAACACAGCTCAATAGCGTCTGTACATGGGCTGTCAGACAATATCAAAAGCGGCAGGAATTAGAAGAAGCTGTTCAAACTGAAAGTGATTCTGCAGCTGGTCAGTCTGAAGAATCGGAGAATATGGATTTAAGTTTCATGGATGAAAAATCTTTGTTAGATGAAGAAGATGACACGCTTTTACTTTTGCTTTACCAGCTTCTGATGGGGCCTTTGAAACGCAAAAACGGCAGACAACTTATCTACACTCATTTAATGCTTGATGAAGCGCAGGATTTTGGGGCGCTTGAGTTTCAGCTTTTAGTCAGTCTTACTCCGGAAAAAATGATTAGTGTTTCATTGGCCGGTGATTTGGATCAGCGAATAATGCTTGGACGCAAACATGAAACGTGGGAAGAATCTCTTGGTCATTTGATTTTGCCTGACGGTTCAAAACCGGATGTAACTGCCCTGGCTCCTTTACAAATAGGTTACCGATCAACAAACGAGATAATGTCTGCCGCAAAAAATGTGATTGGTGAACATAGTGTAAATACAGTATGGCACTCAACTCGACATGGTGCTCCGGTTGATGTTTTTCGTTTCCGGGAACGTGGTGCGATGATTGCGTTTCTTTCCGACACATTGCATGATTTGTCTGTACGTGAACCTCTTGCAAGTGTCGCAATACTTACACGTACTCCGGAAACAGCGCAAAGCTTGTATGAAGGCTTGAAGCGCACAGACCTTGCTGATTTTCGTTTGATCAGCGAACAGGAGTTTACATTCACACCAGGAGTTGATGTGACAGATATCACTCAAACAAAAGGGCTGGAATTTGATTCAGTGATCATTGCTGATGCGGATGCATCCACTTATGGTCCTGATATTCGTTCCAGACAATTGCTTTATGTGGGAGTAACTCGTGCCTCACATCAGCTTTGGCTGTTGCATTGTGGAAATCCATCTTCTTTGATCACTGGAATCAAAGAAGAGTCCCAAACACAGAATGCCGAATTTTGAAAAAAGCAATGCAGCCGATTATTAACAGTCAAATTAGCAGTTTAAAAGAATCAGCAACTCTTTCGATCAATCAGCATGCATTAAAACTGCGCAATGAAGGTCGGGATATTTGTCACTTGGGATTTGGTGAATCACCTTTTCCTGTTCCTGATCCGATGCAGGTTGCTTTGAGGGAAAATTCACATCGTAAGCAATACATCACAGGAAAAGGGCTGCCCGAATTACGGAAAGCTGTTGCTGATTTTTTCCATAATAAATTTGGCTATAACTATGCTGCTGAAAATGTCTTCATTGGTCCAGGCAGTAAAGAACTGATTTTTCAGCACGTTTACTTATTGGAGGGGCCTCTTATGGTTCCCACTCCCAGCTGGGTCAGCTATGGTCCACAGGCAAATATACGCTCAAAATTATTTATTACGATTCCAACTGACATCAAAAACGGATATCGGTTACAAGCAGAGGAATTAGATGAAACATTTTCACGCCAAAAATTTCTACAATCGATTCTGATTCTTAATAATCCAAACAATCCATCTGGAAGTGTACACTCTTCAGATGAATTACAGGATTTAGCGGAAGTTTGCAGGAAACATGGAGTAATAGTTATTTCTGATGAGATTTATGCCCTGACTAAATTTGGCAGCCAATCCTTTGAAGGAATCGCTAAATATTATCCTGAAGGAACAATTACCACAAGTGGCATATCAAAAGCATTTTCTGCCGGGGGATGGCGGCTTGGTTTTGCCATGATCCCAAATGAGTTATCTGAAATTGTGCCGCCGCTTAGTGCGTTTGTAAGTGAAACATTCAGTTGTGTCAGTGCTCCTGTTCAGTATGGCTCTCTGCCCGCATTCGAAAATTATGAAAATGTCAGGAAACATGTTGAGCTTTGCCGTGATATACATGAAGCAGCCGGAGAATTTTTGCATCAAAGATTTATCGAGATCGGATTGAATTGCCCAAAACCTCAAGGGGCATTTTATCTGTTGCCTGATTTTGAAAATATTAAAGAAAAACTTAAATCTCAAGGTGTTCAAACAAGTGTTGAATTAACCAAACGCCTTTTGGATGAAGCAGGTGTTGCTCTCCTTCCAGCTTCAGACTTTTACTTTCCGGATGATTTTCTAGGTGTACGTGTTGCCAGCGTGGATTATAATGGTGCACAGGTTTTGCGGGAATTCCCTGTCAATAAACAGTTGACTCAGGAAGGGAAAGCTAAACTGTTTCCTAAATTAGCTGAAGCCTGTGATCGGATTGAAACCTGGCTTAAATGAATGTCCTGACATTCAAAACCTGCTGTGAATTTATTTATCATTTATGAAAAACAGCAAAGATCCTTTACTGAAAATTTCATTAAAAGTATTTATGCACTTAATTTGTACATTGTATAAACGAAAAACAGGCACTTTTCATGCAGGATTTCCTTTAATTACTCACTATAAACTTACTTTGATAATCAATAATAAATGAAACTGGTTAAAGGTTATCTGGGACAGGATGTTCAAATGGAAGGGAGCATCTCAAGCAGTGAAAGTATCAGGATTGACGGAACATATATCGGAAGTATATCAAGTGATCATTCTGTTACAGTGGGTGTTTTGGGAAAAGTGAAAGGTCAAATAGAAGCACCATTGATCCAGATAGATGGCTGGGTTGAAGGAAGTCTAAGAGCCTCGAAACTGGTGGAAGTTTTGAAAAATGCACGAATAGAGGGTGACATTTTCACACCATCCGGAGGATTGAAAATAATGATTGGTGGTGAATTTGAGGGAAATTTCGTCATGGAATCTGCAAGCCAGTTTTGAGCAGACAGCAATCAAATGATATTTAAACAGCTCTGTTTGGTGCAGGTGTGTTTATATTTCCGCTAATATTGTTTTTTGCTAATGTTGGGGAAGTGGAAGGAACTTGTTGTAAAGGATTTGGTGTATCTACAGCCGCTTTTTTGACAGCCGATTTCTCAGATGTGGATTGTAAAGCAGATCGTGCAGTGTAAGTTTTCGATACAGGCTTACTGTCAGTCCTCATAAGATCAGCAAATTTTGGTTCTCTCAAAAATCTTAGTAATACCGCAGATTTGTCTTCATTTCTAATATCATTCGTGATCAGCTCCGGGAGATCATCTAAATTATTCAATTCAAGCATTTCCACTGCAGGAAGTTTCATCAGTGTTTGTTTGTCGACCTCATTCATTGCGTCAATTTGTTTTTTAATTGCTCCGGCAAAGCCTTCGATAGCGGCATCTGGTAATTTGTTCTGAATCAGCAAATTTTCTACTCTTGAGAGAACTTTTAAGTATTGTGAAGTCTCATTCTGTGAAGCTCCAGTCTCTGCTGATTTTGTTTCAGATTTAACTGAATGAGTTTTGGAACTTAAGTAAGATGGCGATTCATGGCTTCTTACCTGACGCTCCAAGCCAGTCTGTTTTTCAGAGACAGTATTTGATGTAACTTGCATATTTAATCATTTATTTGAGTTCAATATGGCTCTTCAAACTTAATTGAACAAGTTTCCAGGCACTTCCCGGGACTATTTCAGGAATTCAATATTTAAGCCACGAGGATTTTTGAATTTTGATTTTCAAATCTGTCTCAAACTTGATCTCATGAAGTGCTGAACTGAAAATCAGGCATTCAATTTCTTGGGGATAAAAATATAAAAAATGAAAAGATACAAATGGAACGCGCAGGATTATGAGAAACACTCTCAAGCGCAACAAAAATGGGCAAGAGAACTTATTGAAAGTTTATCGCTTCGTGGAATAGAGGATGTCCTTGATTTAGGTTGCGGTGACGGCAAAGTGACTGCTGAAATTTCCAAATTAGTCTCTAAAGGTGCAGTTATTGGAGTTGATAATTCTCAGTCGATGATAGAACTTGCTTCAGAAAGATATCCTTTAACACAATACACAAATCTGTCATTCCAGGAAATGGATGCCAGGAATTTGAATTTTGATGAATGTTTTAATCTTATCTTTTCAAATGCAGCATTGCATTGGGTCAAGGAACAAAAACCGGTTATTGAAGGAATGTACAAAGGCTTAAAGCAAGGAGGAAAGATACTCCTGCAGATGGGTGGTAAGGGAAACGCTGCAGAAATGGTGAGGGCACTATCAGAAATTCAATCAGAGTCAGAATGGCATTCATATTTTATGAATTTTGATTTCCCTTTTGGTTTTCACAGTAAAGATGAATATGAAACAAATTTACTGCAAACCGGTTTCAATGTTACTCGGATAGAGCTTGTTCCAAAGGATATGGAACATGCCGGAAAGGCCGGATTGAAAGGATGGATTAGAACTACATGGTTACCGTATACTGAACGAGTTCCTGAAGAAAAAAGAGAAAAATTCATTGATGCTGTTTCTGAAAAATATATTGAAAACAACCCAATTGATTCAAAAGGCAATGTACATGTAAACATGATAAGACTTGAAGTTGAAGCAGAGAAATAATGACAGTTGCCCGGAAGTACTCTTACACTCAAAAATAAATTCGAATACCAATATATGCTGTTGATTCCTGCTATTGATTTGAAAAACGGTTCATGTGTAAGGCTTCTTCAGGGAGACGCTGATGCGGAAACAGTGTATTCCGATGATCCTGTTTCAACGGCCTGCTCATTTGAAAAAGCAGGAGCAAAACGCTTACATCTGGTTGATCTGGATGGTGCGTTTCAAGGTAAAGGTGCCAATTTACCCAGCATACGAGCAATTCTGCAGAACGTTTCCATTCCTGTTCAAATAGGAGGTGGTTTGCGTTCAGCGGAAGACATTGACAGAATGCTGGCGCTTGGGGTTTCATCTGTTATTGTTGGAACAATGGCTGTCAAGCATCCTGATGTTCTTGAAAATCTCATAAAAATTTACCCTGAAGACAAAATTATTCTTGGAATTGACTCACGGAACCGTAAAGTTGCTGTTGAAGGCTGGAAGGAAGGGACTGAAATTGACGATGTCGAATTTGCCTTAAGCTGGAAAAAATCTGGTATAACAAGAGTAGTTTATACGGACATTTCCCGTGATGGAATGCTTAGCGGACCAAATATGTCAGCCCTGCGGAATATTGCACAGCAAACCGGATTAAAAATAGTTGCATCAGGAGGAGTTTCTTCGATGCATGACCTTGATCAGCTTAAAACTCTTGAAGCAGTCGGTGTGGATCAGGTGATCAGTGGGAAAGCGATTTATGAAGGTAAATTTGATCTAAATGAAGTTTTCAAATGCTGGCAAAACGAATAATTCCTTGTCTGGATATAAAAGAGGGGCGAGTGGTAAAAGGCACAAGCTTTGTAGGCTTGCGCGACGCGGGGGATCCGCTGGAGTTGGCCCAGCGTTATAATGAGCAGTCTGCGGATGAACTTGTTTTTCTTGACATCACTGCTTCAAAAGAAAAACGTGGAACAACAATTGGGCTGGCAACTCGCTTGGCACGTGAATTGTTTATCCCTTTCACTATAGGAGGTGGCATTTCAACGCTTGAAGAAATACATGCCCTAGTGAACGCCGGTGCAGATAAAGTATCAGTAAATTCTTCAGCAATCAGAAATCCGGATCTTATAACAGAAGGTGCAAAACGATTTGGATCGCAATGTATTGTTGTGGCGATTGATGCCAGAAAACGTGTTTTGGACTCAAATAATCAAAATACTGAACATCATAACTCAAATTGGGAAGTCTTCAGTCACGGAGGAAGCCGTTCTACAGGATTAGATGCGGTTGCCTGGGCCAATGAAGTTGAGTTGCGGGGCGCAGGTGAAATTCTACTTACCAGTATGGATGCTGACGGACATCAGGATGGGTATGAACTAGAATTAACTGCGGCTGTGAGCGGTGCACTGCATATTCCCGTTATTGCCTCTGGAGGTGGAGGAGAATTTGAACATTTTCGGGATGCTCTTACAATTGGTAAGGCTGATGCTGTTTTGGCAGCATCTGTGTTTCATTTTGGGAAATACACCGTATCTCAGGTAAAAGATTATCTCAATTCGCAAAATATTCCGGTTCGCCAGGTACTAAACTAAACATCAAGAAATTAACAATGTCCACCAATCCAGGAAAATTCATTTATGTGTGCGTAGCCTTGGCGGTGATTGTTGTGGTTTATGCCAGTGGAGTGCAGGAAATTTATGCAGAAAAAGATAAGTATTTGCGTTCAACCAATAAGCGTCTCTGGTCAATAATTTATGGTAAAGAACCTGTAAAGAAGTCATCTTTTTCAGCAGAAGAGGTTCGAGTATCAGCACCAAAAAAGGAACATCTGGAACCTCCTCCGCCAAGGAAAATATACAAACAAATTCCTGCCAGGCATCTGAAAAACCTGCTGGAAGCCCCACCTGATTACAAGAAATTTGAGAAAGAATCCCGGAAAACACGCTCAACAAGCGCAAAAGGCCGTCCGGAAGACTTTCATGAAGATCCGAATGCCATAAAGAAATTTTGTGAGGTACGAGTTACAACTGCTTTTTGTATTCGTCGATACAAGAGTCGCTATACATACTTTGGCAACACTCCAAGGAAACATCCTCGTGAGTTAGATTACAGCGATAAAACTACATTAAAGAAAAAGAATGAATCCAAAGAATTTGTTAATAATTTGATGAAGAGTCAAAACAGCCAAAATTAAATGGATTCCCAGGATCGAAAATTGATCAGACTTGCAGATGCCCGTTCCATGCGCGAAATGGATCGTCACGCAATTGAAGATTTGGGAATTTCAGGTGCAGTTTTAATGGAAAACGCCGCCCGAAGTGTAGCAGACTGGTTAGAAGAAAATAAGTTAAAACAGCAGCCTGAAGCAAAAGTGGTTGTTTGCTGCGGCAAGGGCAACAACGGCGGTGACGGCTTTGCAATTGCCCGTCTTTTAGCAAATAGAGGTTATAACATCAGTGTTGTTGATGCAGGAAAAGCTGGCAAAAAGGATGCGCTGCAAAACCAGCTGTTGTGGGAACAATTTGGCGTAAGTGCTTCGTTTCCGGACGCAAATGCCACCCGCATGATTGTAGAAGCAGATGTCCTGATAGATGCAATTTTTGGTGTCGGTATGGAACAGCCGATCGAGGGAGCATATAAAGAATGGATTGAAATCTTTAATTCAAACAATAATGCGCTGAAAATTGCTGTGGATATTCCTTCAGGAGTATCAACGGATGAAAGCAGGATTCTTGGAGTTGCAGCACGTTGTCAGCATACCATTACATTTCAGGCGGGAAAGCCAGGATGTTTTCAGCATCCCGGAGCACAGTATTCCGGAAAAGTTCTCATTTGTGATATTTCCATTCCTGAGCATTTGCCCGAAAGTGTGTCTATAGATCAGGATGAACCTGAAAGGCAAGCAGACATTCATTCAGCCGGCACATATTTACTGACAAAAGAATTTATCAGGGATTTAATTCCGGAACGTCTTCCGGATTCACATAAAGGAAATTTTGGTCATTTAATCACAGTCTGCGGTTCTGCCGGAATGGGTGGTGCGGCAAACCTTGCCTCAATGGCCGCACTTAAAAGCGGCGCTGGTTTAGTTACAGCATGTGTGCCCAACGAACTGCTCGATCGCCTCCCTGGACAGGCTCCGGAAATCATGACAGTAACTCCTCACAATGCTCCGGAGTATTTCACTGAAGAGCATGCTGATTTTGTAGAACAGCTTGCTGAAGCACGGGATGCTGTGGTGCTCGGTTGCGGTTTGGGAGTTCATTCCCAGACTACCGGATTTGTTCAGCAGCTGACAAAGCAGCTTGAAGGTCCGTTACTGATCGACGCGGACGGACTTAATAATCTGGATGAAGAAACTCTAAAGGAAAGGCATGGAACAGCAGTTATCACTCCACATCCGCGTGAATTATCAAGACTCTCCGGACAGAGTGTAAGCGAAATCCAGGAAAACAGAATTTCGACTGTAAGAAGACTCTCTCAGGAATGGAATGTTGTGCTTTTGCTGAAAGGAGCTTTGACTGTGATAGGAAGTCCGGATGCAAACATATTTATTAATCCCACCGGGAATTCAGCATTGTCCACCGCCGGTTCCGGAGATGTTCTGAGCGGTTTCATTGGAGGTTTTCTGGCGCAGGGACTGTCTCCATTATATGCCACTTTAACCGGCACCTACCTTCACGGGCTTGCGGCTGAGTGTTTTGTTCAACAAACCGGCTCAAACTACATGGTTGCCAGCGATCTTTTTGAAGGCTTGCCTTTGGCAAGAAATGCTATCAAAATCCATTAATCCAACAATATTGCGATTTACGTAATCGTTCTTCAAATCTTTTCCTTAAAACAAATACAACTCCCTCTAATAGAAAACTTTTTTTCTGAGCGTTAACACGAATAATTGTGATAGGCGCCATAATTTTGTATACAAGATAAACATGCTGCTTTCTTCTATCACATTCTTGATAGCATAAGCTCATTCTTTTCAGTCTTGAAGTTATTATGATGGGAAAAGAAAAAAGCTTGAAACTCTACAGTTAAATGCTGAAAACAGTAAGCGCGAAATAATAACTTAAACTTCTATGCTGGAAAAGGACACCATGAACCTTAATCAAAATACAGCTGAACTGCAGCGACTTGACAGTCAGCACTATCTGCATCCTTTTACTGATCCAAAAGCCCTTCTGGAAAAAGGGGCCAGAGTTATTACACGTGCTGAAGGAATATATCTGTGGGATTCTGATGGTAAAAAAATTCTTGACGCCATGGCAGGGCTTTGGTGCGTGAATGTGGGCTACGGCCGGGAAAAACTGGCTCGCATTGCCTTCGAACAGCTGCAGGAGCTGCCCTATTACAACAGCTTTTTCAAAACCACTCATCCTCCGGCAATTGCATTGGCTGAAAAACTTGCAGAGGTTACGCCTGAGGGGCTGAATCAAGTGTTTTTTACTAATTCAGGCTCAGAGGCAAATGATACTGTGTTGAGAACTACTCGACGTTACTGGCGGTTACTGGGGCAGCCTGAAAAAAGAATTATCATCAGCCGCAAGGAAGCATACCATGGAAGCACGGTTGTAGGAGCAAGTTTAAGCGGCCAGAATATTTACCATGAAATGGATGGACTACCCATTCCTGATATTGAACACATAGAATGTCCTTATTGGTTTGTAAACGGTGGAGAACTTTCGCAGGATGAGTATGGATTAAAAGCCGCCCATGCATTGGAAACTAAAATCAAAGAACTGGGGCCTAATCGAGTAGCAGCTTTCATTGGCGAGCCTGTTCTTGGAGCTGGCGGAGTAATTGTTCCTCCGGATACATATTGGCCTGAAATTCAAAGAATTTGCAAGAAATACGATATCCTGATGATAACAGATGAAGTTATCTGTGGATTTGGACGTACAGGAAGTTGGTTTGGTTGTGAAACTTACGGTGTTCTTCCGGACATAATGCCTATTGCCAAGGGCCTTTCTTCCGGTTATTTACCGATTGGCGGTGTGATGATAAGTGACCAGATTATGGATGTGCTGGTAGAAAAAGGTGGTGAATACGCTCATGGGTTTACATATTCAGGACATCCCGCTGCATGTGCGGTCGCATTGGAAAATATAAAGATTATTGAGGAAGAAAAACTGGTTGAAAAAGTGGCAAACGAAACCGGACCGCATCTGAAAAAACGCTGGCAGGAATTTGAGGATCATCCACTTGTGGGCGAAGTCAGAAATGTGGGTATGCTGGGGGCTCTTGAGTTAGTTGAAGACAAAGCTGCACGCAAACATTTTCCAAAAGATAAAAAAGTTGGGAACCTTTGCAAAGACATTTGTTTTGAAAACAACATAGTTATGCGTGCCGTAAAAGACATTATGGTGGTCTCACCTCCTTTGACAATAACTGTTCAGCAAATCGATGAAATGCATGATTTAGTAAAACTGTGCCTGGATCAGACAGCTGATAAGTTAGGGATAAGTTAAATAAGTGAAGTAAATTTGAAAACGTTCTTCATTTGATCATATCTTAACACGTTCCCGTAAGAAAGGAACTTCCTCCTGCGGTTCAGCCTCGAGTTCTCTAGCTGCAAGGTGGCCTGAGTAAACTGCTGCTGCTATTGTTGCAGGAGCATGGCAGTCACCAATACACCTGATGGTCTTTATTCCTGCCTTAGAGATCTTTTCTGGCTGCTCCTGCAGAAAACAAAAAAGCTCATCATTAGGGAACCGTTCTGTAACCAGTACCAAGCTGTCGCAAGCTGTTTCTGTGCGACTTTCTGTAACAACACAGGAAAGCTCAACCATTCCGTCATTTACCGTCACGAGCTCTGTCTGTGTGGAAAGTTCGACACGAAGTTCCATCAATTTTTTTTGAATCTGCTCCTGTTCAAGGGTATATTGAGTCCAGATGGATATTTGAGGCGCAGGTGTTACCAGCAAAACTTCATGACCTACGCTTCGCAGTTTTTCAGCAATTACACCTCCCAGGTAGTAATGGTCATCATCATACACCACAACACGTCCCTGAACTGACGCTCCATCCATTATATCATCTGGAGTAAATACAGGAATATTTTCCAGTCCCGGAATTGGCTCACGATGATTCTTTCCAATCCCGTCATTTCGCCAGGTTGCTCCTGTTGCCAGCAAAACATGTGAATAGTTGAATTGATCTTTTGCGCTGAACTCAATTATTTCCTCCGAGCTTATTGGATTTTCACAGTAAACAGTCACCTCAGACAAACCTTCCAACATTTGCACCCTGTAGTCACGGACTCTTGCCCATTCAGCAAGTCCCGGAAGATGGCTTTCGCTGTTTACACGTCCCCCAAGCTCAGAAGTGGCTTCGGCCAGCATCACTCTGTACCCACGCTGACCGAGCGCAAGTGCGCATTCAAGTCCGGCAGGACCTCCGCCTACAACAAGTACTCCGTCATCACTTTTTCGTGGTTCAATTCTTTCCGGATGCCATCCGCGTCTCCATTCCTCACCCATAGTGGGGTTCTGTGTGCAGCGGATAGGAACAGAAATCTGGTCACTCATCACACAAATATTGCATCCGATGCATTCCCTGATTTCATCCATTCGTCCTTCTTCTATTTTTTTGGGAAGAAAAGGGTCCGCAATGGATGGGCGTGCAGCGCCAATCATGTCCATCACTCCGCGCTTAATTTGTGAAACCATGGTGTCAGGAGATGTGAAACGTCCTACACCGACTACAGGCTTTGATGTCAAAGATTTAACAAAGCTGATATATGATTCCTGGTAGCCTTCTGCTTCAAATCGTGAAGAAGCCGAATCAATGCTCCATTTGCTGATATTCACATCCCACAGATCAGGCAATTCAGCAAGCATTTCCACAATTTCTCTGCCTTCATTTTCTGAAGTGATTCCCATTGGTCCCAGAAACTCCTCAACTGCAAAACGTACCGCAACAGCACAGCTGTCTCCTACAGCGTCTTTTGTCTCTTCAATTAATTCACGAAAAAGGCGTACACGATTTTCCAGGCTTCCCCCGTATTCATCTGTACGCTTGTTAATCCTGCGAGAAAGGAAGTGAGTTAAAAGCGTACCGCTGTGTGCGGCATAGACGTAAATCAGGTCAAAACCCGCCTGTTTTGCTCTGAGAGCGGCTTTACGATGCCATTTCCGAAAATTAATGATATCGGTTTTGTCCATTGCACGGGCCTGAACAGGATCGTAGCTGCTGACTGAAAGCGCACTGGGAGCAATGGGAGGGATTCTGCTGTAGTTGTTTGAACTGCAGTAACCACCATGCTGAAGTTCTATTCCTGCCAGCGAACCATGTTTGTGAACTGCTTCAGTCATTTTTTCCAAAGCAGGAATATCGCCGTCATCCCATAGTATTCCCTCAGCATGAGGCACGATTTCAGCGGTGGGATGAATCCAGACTTCCTCTGTACAGACCACGCTCCAGCCGCCTTCAGCTTTGACTTCACGCATGGCGGCAAGGCTGTTTGGTTGTACATATCCCATTCCGTTGCAGTGCGGAACCTGATAAAAACGATTGCGGGCAGTGACCGGACCAATTTTTACTGGCTCAAAGAGAATATCAAAACGTGGATCTCGCTTCATGATCTGGAAAATATTAATAATGTTGTATGCAAAATCAACCTTTCAGGAAAATCAAGGCAGACGATATTGTGAATGTTTTAAAAGTTCAGAATTGTGGAAAAATGATCAATATAGATTACAACGTATTATTTAGAGCACAAGTCTCAAATCGGTAAAAAATAAGTTGTTTAAGTAAGTTTTTAATGAGAATTATTAACAAATTCCTTAATCAGATATTAGTCTTCAATTGGCCTGATTTGAACAGTAAATAAACATCTTTGAATTGCAGTAAATAACAAAGATATTTTAAAATTTTACTTGTATATTCAGTATGATGTATATTATTAAATCATTGTTGTTTATGATAAAAATAGTTTGCATATGTATTTGAGTTGATTTAATGTTAATTCGTTATTACCAAATTTATTTAAGTAACAGGAACTCTGATAAAGGGTACATCCTGCGGAAGGAGTTTTTCAAAATCAGGGACTGTTATGTTGCTTTGGCGTTGGCAATTTTCATGCAGGATATTTAGTGCTTCCTATCCTGCTTATACATAACTTTTTGTTTCGGAGAGTCAGAATAATGAACAAAGAACTTCTTTCAGAAGCAGAAATATTTCTTAAGCAAAATCCTGATATTAAAGAGTTTGACCTGCTGCTTCCGGACATGAACGGAGTACTGCGCGGAAAACGGATTCTCCGTGACAAACTTCTCAGCATTTACAAAAAAGGTTTCTATTTTCCTGCCTCAGTTTTTGGTATGGATGTTACCGGAGAAACATTGGATGAGACCGGACTTGGTTTTGAAAGCGGCGATATGGATAATCCTTGTTTTCCTCTTGAACAGACATTAAATGTTGTTCCATGGCAAAAGGAACGAGGGCAATTGCTGCTTAGAATGTATGAAGCTGACGGTTCAGTATTTTACGCAAATCCACGTGAAGTGCTGAAATCGATTTGCTTAAAAATGGCAGATTCGGGATGGAATTCAGTAGTGGCAATAGAAATGGAGTTTTTTCTTACCGACCCAAAAAGACGTCCGGGCCAAGCTCCGCGGCCTGCTAAATCACCTGCTACAGGACAGCGGGAAAGTGAAGGACAACTTTATTCATTGACCAGCTTGGATGAATACGAATCTTTTTTAAAAGACATATCTGACGCAGCGGACAAACAAAATGTTCCCGCAGACACCGCCCTCGCTGAACTATCTCCCGGACAATTTGAGATAAATCTGCATCATGTTCCGGACGCGATTCAGGCCTGTGATCACGCAATTTTGCTAAAGCGCATCATCCGCAGTATCGCACAAAAACATGAAATGGAAGCCACGTTTATGCCCAAAATATATCCGGATTTGCCTGGAAACGGTACCCATGTGCACATCAGTTTGCTTGATAACAAAGGTAAGAATGTTTTTCAGGGAAGTGATTCTTCAGGAAGTCCGGAGTTGCTGCATGCAGTCGAAGGATTACGCAGCGTGATGCGGGAAAGTATGCTGATTTGTGCACCTCACGCTAATTCATATCACCGTTTCCAAAACGACTCCTGCGCCCCGGTCAATACATCATGGGGCTACAACAACCGCACAGTTTCCATCCGGATTCCTGCCAGCGAAGGTCCTGACACGCGAATTGAACACAGGCTAGCAGGTGCAGACGCGAATCCTTACTTACTTGTTTCGGCTCTGCTGTCCGGAATACTTCATGGATTGAAAATCAACAATGATCCCCCACCGCCTGAGAAAGGGAATGCCTACCTGCATACTGAATCTGAATTGCCTCAGACATGGGAAGAGGCAAGGAATCTTTTTGAACAAGCTGAGATTTTGCCGCAGTATTTTGGCAAAGAATTTTGTCAATTATTTACAAACTTAAAAAAAGGTGAACAAGCACGATTTTTCAGCAATATTGCACCCCTTGAATATGAATGGTATTTGAAAACAGTTTAGTCATCATTCTGAACATTTTTTGATTACTAACCGCTTTACAATGAACTTCCTCATGTTTGCTTACATTACGAAATAAATACTAAAGTAAAAAACCTCGCACTTAGTCAAATCTTTTGATGCCTGCTTTTAAAACAAAAATTGATTCCCACTCTGCTGAATATCAAAGTAACGCGGAGCACATGAAGAAGTTGGTTGACGACCTTCAGGAAAAACTTCAGAAGTCTTCGCTGGGTGGAAGTGAAAAAGCCCGAAAAAAACATTGTGAGAGAGGGAAACTTTTACCACGAGAAAGGGTACGTTTGTTACTTGACTCGGGCAGTCCGTTTTTAGAGCTGTCCCCTCTGGCGGCGCATGAAATGTACGATGATGATGTACCTGCCGCCGGAATAATTACTGGTGTTGGCCGTGTATCCGGAAGGGAAGTTGTTATCGTGGCAAATGATGCGACGGTCAAGGGTGGAACATATTATCCAATAACAGTCAAAAAACATCTTCGTGCACAGGAAATTGCGCTTGAAAACCGTCTTCCTTGTCTCTACCTCGTTGATTCCGGAGGTGCTTTCCTGCCAATGCAGGATGAGGTTTTTCCCGACCGGGACCATTTTGGACGAATTTTTTATAATCAGGCAGAGATGTCAGCAAAAGGGATTCCCCAGATTGCGCTGGTGATGGGCTCATGTACTGCGGGCGGAGCGTATGTTCCAGCTATGAGTGATGAAAATGTAATTGTCAAACAACAGGGGACAATCTTTTTAGGAGGGCCGCCACTGGTCAAAGCCGCAATAGGACAGACTGTGACAGCTGAGGAATTAGGCGGCGGAGAAATCCACAGCAGGATCTCAGGAGTTACTGATCATCTTGCTGAAAATGACAAACACGCAATCAGCATTGCACGAGAAATAGTTTCAGGACTGAACCGTAAAAAAAATATAACGGCAGAGACAAAACCCGCGGTTGATCCGCTTTATCCTGCTCAGGAACTGCATGGTATTTTGCCCACAGATAACAGGCAGTTATATGATGTTCGGGAAGTAATTGCACGACTTGTTGACGGATCTGAATTTAGCGAATTCAAACAACTTTACGGAACAACACTGCTAACTGCTTTCGCGCACATACATGGTTATCCGGTGGGAATAGTTGCAAACAATGGTATATTATTTTCTGAGTCTGCTCTAAAGGGGACTCACTTTATAGAATTGTGTAATCAACGAATAATTCCATTGATTTTTCTGCAAAACATAACCGGCTTCATGGTTGGCAAGGAATATGAGCATGGCGGAATTGCCAAAGACGGAGCAAAAATGGTGACAGCTGTCTCCTGCGCTAAAGTTCCAAAGTTTACTGTAATCATCGGAGGTTCACATGGTGCAGGGAATTATGGTATGTGCGGCAGAGCTTTTGGGCCAAGGATGCTCTGGACATGGCCCAACGCGCGCATTTCTGTAATGGGAGGAGAACAGGCCGCCTCTGTTTTGGCAACAGTAAGGAGAGAAAATATAGAATCCTCAGGGAAAAAATGGAGCGTGGATGAAGAAGAAAAATTTATGCGTCCCATACTGGAGCAATATGAAAAACAGGGACATCCTTATTATGCCACTGCACGTTTATGGGATGATGGCATTATCAATCCGGAAGATACAAGGATGGTTCTGGGGCTGGCACTCTCTGCAGCGTTCAATGCGCCTGTTGAACAAACTGATTATGGGGTGTTCAGGATGTAATCTATTGTGTCTGGAACTGGCTTGAATTCTGCATTCAGCTGAGATAGCATTGCCTTAATCAGGGGACATTTGCAAAATTTTCCAGCACAATAACAGCCCGAGCAGTTCAGATGATTTCTTTAAAAAATTTCACTCTATCTTTAATTTCGGTTTTATTCACGCTTGTATTATTCCTGAACAGTTGTTCTGAAAAAAGTGAATATGGTGACGCAAGCGATTATGAAAAAAAAGGAGCTTCCGATCTCAACAGTCCTACCATCTCATCAGTAAGTCCTGCAGACAATTCTACTGGAGTTGCAGTCTCCACCACTATTGTGGCAACATTCAGTGAAAAAATGTCAACAGGCAGTGTTACAACCAATACAAGCGATACAACCTGTTCTGGCAGTTTTCAGCTGTCATCAGACAATTTTACCACTTGCGTTAAAATGTCTGCCGCTCCGTCAGCTTCTAACAGTGACAAGACTTTTACCTCAACCCCTGCTGATAATCTTAGCATTTCAACTACATATAGACTCAGGATCACAACCTCTGTAAAGGATTCAGGCGGCAATACGCTTGCGGAAGCATATACAACTAATGGTTTCACTACTACCGGATCCTCAGTCATCAGGGGCAGAGTCCTAAAGGAGTCCGACAACAGTGGTTTGCCAGGTGTCAGTGTAAGATATACAATTTCCGGGACTACTGGTGATAGTACAACAGACAGCAGCGGAGATTATAGTTTTTCTTCATTGAGTGCAGGCAATTATACACTTTCTTATTCAATCAGCAACTATGATAATGCCAGCCAGGCTGTAACATTGGCAACAGATAATGAGACAAAATATGTTACACCTCTGAAAATGCTCTCAACCAGCGAATGCGCAAGTTCAGCTACAGTTTCCGGAACGATAACAGATGCTACAAGCAGCAGCATAACTGTTTCCGGTGTTTCCATGAGTTTTCGCGAAGGAGTTAATAATACAAGCGGGACAGCGGACTATACTGCTACTACCGATGGCTCAGGTGACTATTCACTCACCATGAATCGCGGCTGGTATACTGTGCAGACATCCGTATCAAATTACATAGACAGCACATTCTATGTCCTCTCCTGCGGAAACCAAAGCGGGCAGAACTCATCCATATCAAAAGAGTTGAGCAGCAACAGCATGCGTATTGTGCTGTCCTGGCCCGCAGGAAGTACGGCTACAGATCTGGATTCACACCTGCAGATACCTGACAACGCAAGCAGCACATTTCATGTTTATTATCCGTCAGCAAATAAAACGTTTTATTATTCCACTAACAGTGCGACCTGCAGTGGTTGTGATACCAGCGACAATGTTACACTTGACAGAGACGAAAATGCTGGCACTGGTGCTCCTCCTGGGACTGAAACAATATCTATTGCTAATGTAAAAAGTGGGGAGACCTACAGCTACAGTGTTCATGATTACACTAATGGATATCAGAAAGATAATGCAAGCAGTACTAAACTGGGTGACTCCGGTGCAACTGTTACAATTTACTATGGAAGTAATACACCAGAAATCATCACCGTACCCATTGTTGCAGGGACACTATGGAGAGTCTTTACTTTTACTGACAGCGGTGGTGTGCAGGAGGAGGAAAGTACTCTGAGCCATCTAAAAACACCATCTGCAGTATATTAATTCTCTCTTCAGCATGGGGCAGAAATTTACACATGAAACACTACCGCTGCACAGCACTGCCAGTAATGCAAAATTTGAGATAGATGTCTGGCATTATAATCACCCGGAGGCAACTCAGACAGTTTACCTGCAGGGTGGAATTCATGGCATTGAACTGACAGGGATTCCGGTTGTACATGAATTCATAAAAGAAATTGAAGCGCATCAGCTGGCTTACAATTTCATTTGTGTTCCTCTTTCAAATCCAATGGGCCTGGACAGCCAGATTATGGGCGTTCAAACCGGCTACAACAACATACACACCAACCAGCAAAACTGCTGGAACTGGAACAGGATTACCAATTTAAAGGACGAACCAAGCCAGGAAGGACATTGGATCAGGACATTGCTTGATTTGTCTGACCCCGCGGATTTGGTCCTTGATCTGCACACCGCCGGTGTGGAGACTGTTCCACATATCTACTATCACGAAACACAAAAAGAATTTGCCGCAGGATTAGGGATACCTCACATACTTGCATGGAGCACTCCTTCATATAGTTTTGCAGATACAAATTGCCAACGTGGAAAAGTTGCCCTTACTTTTGAGCTGTCCTCAAGCCGCAGTGTTCGTGCTGAGTGGGTTGAAGAGAGCTTGAGATATTTACGGCGATTTTTTGGACTGCTACCCAAAATTGAACAATCAAAAGTCTGGCAGGTAGAAACACAGCTCAAAAAATGGTATTCTCCTGCAGGAGGAGTACTGTGCTGGCACAAGGACGCTGGTGATTCTGTTTCAGATGGTGAATTAATTGCTACACTTTACACACGCAAAGGAAGCGTTGAACTACAATCACCATATACAGGTGTACTGTTGCTGAAAAATCCTGTACACGCGCCACATGAACGACAGGAACTGGCAAAGTTCCTGGTGGAATAACTGATTTACACTGATTGTAAAAAGGTAAAGAAGTAATGAATGAAAATCCACACATTCTCGGTTTGGCACTAGGGGGAGGGGCTTTTCGAGGCACCGCGCATCTTGGTGTGATAAAAGCTTTGGAGGAAGAGGGGCTGCGTCCCGGATTTTTATGCGGCACAAGCGCCGGAGCAATGGCAGCGGCATTTTACGCTTTTGGGATGCCTCCGGAAGAAATCCGTAATGTTGCCCGTAATCTGCGCTGGTTGAAAGCTACAAATTTTACTTTTTCCAAACTTGGGTTGCTTTCAAATAATGAAATCGGCAAGTTCATTGAGAAATACCTTGGCGACGTACTGATTGAAGATTCACCGATTCCGCTGGCGATTGTGGCGGCGGATATTTCAAGCGGAGAAAAAGTAGTTTTTAAGACAGGTAGTCTTTCCACGGCAATCATGTCAAGTACGTGTATTCCTGGAGTTTTTATGCCGGCGCAGGTGGCAGGACGCATGTTGGTGGATGGTGCAATTGTGGAAAATGTACCCGTGTCAATTCTCAGAGAGATGGGAGCTAAAGTGTGTGTAGGAGTGGATTTGGGCAGTGGTGGTTACAGGGAGCCGGAAACTCTGGTGGAAGTTCTGCTGAATGCTTTCAGCATCGCCATTGACCGCACTATTCACAATATGAGCGAACAGGCGGATGTTATTATCAAGCCTTCCCTGGCGGGCTATAGTCTGACTGACTCGGGAAATTCAATAAAACTTTACGCCGAAGGTTACCGCAGCGGGATTATGGCATTGGATGAAATCAAGACTCTTGTTGAAAAAGCAGGGCCTTCTTCTCTTGAGGTTCTGGAACAAAAATTCAGAAGCTGGCTTGAATCATAATCCATCTGTTTTCCCGTTAAAAATATTCCAAGCTGAACTCAAAGTTCTGGAGAAAAAATACGGCAAATTTCATATTTGCTAAATAATTTTGTCTTCTAATCAATTCTCACTAAAAACTTAAATAAACCATAATGTCTGAGTTATCTTTTCTGGCAATTGCAATAGGCGGCGGATTGGGTTCAGTAGCAAGATTTGTTGTTTCCAGAGAAATGGGGAACTGGTTTGGAAATTATTTGCCTTATGGCACACTGACAGTAAATGTTCTGGGGTCGCTTGTTCTAGGTTGGCTGGCCACTGTCTTGCTGGACCGCCCCGAAATAAGCAGTGCCGTCCGGCTTGGAGTGGCAGTGGGATTTCTGGGTGCGTTTACCACTTTTTCAGCGTTTAGTTACGAGTCAGTCCAGCTATTACTGAACGGTGCTGTGTGGCGGGCATTTTTGAATGTTTCTGTTAATGCGATTGCTTGTATTGGCATGTGTTATCTTGGCATGCAGATAGCCAGGATGGTGTAACTTCAAATAATCCTTTTATTCGGCTGACAAAATTTGGTTTTAGTTATTCATTAGCTGGAACCAGTTTCACATTTCTCCTCTCATCAATTCTGCTTTGCCAGATTTTCCCCAGCTGTTCGCGTGTGATCTTAGGAATATTGTGTTCAGTACGTAGAGTTGACTGACCGCTTTGAATTACCGGAATTCCTGACGGAACAAGAATCAAACGATTGTTTGCATCCCGATTTATCAACGCAAATTCAAAGTATCCGCTTGTTTTACTTTTTACCAGGATCATTTTATTTTCTGTTTCAATCCAGCTGAAATATTCATCACCTTTGAGATGTGCCTGAAAAGTGGAACCGTCAGGCTGCGCGAAGGTGATTAAGAAAGGAGCCGCGGGTACTGCCATAAGATTTATGGCAAATCCCGTAAGCAAGGAGATAGCCAGGCTGATCAATTTCATTTCAATCTCATTTGCTGATGGTTAAAGTCATGTTGTCTCCGGCCGCGCTGATATTAGTTACACTGATTCCGGAAGAAGAATTGTCATAAAGCTTACTGCTGGGTGTACTGCTGTTGTCAAAAGTCGCACTGTTTCCACTGTAAAACAGATGCGTAGTTCTTCCATTGGACGACGCATTATCCAAATCGCCGTCGTTTGCCTCTTCAAGGTCAACCAATGGCGGAGATTGTACTGAGCAGTTATTCAGAGTGTAACAGCTGCTTAGAATATCCTTCACATGCCAGACAGCCAATCCTCCGGTGTATTTGGTTCCCACAGCTACGCTTGAGCTGTTGTCATAGATAAGGTAATTAAGCCCTTGATCATAACCTCCCGCAGAACGGTTTTCAAAGAGAAAATACTCTCCGCTGGTGGAAGTAGCTGCTTTGTAGATGCCGCAAGATGCCGCATGAGTACTGCTTTGATATACTGCAGCCAGTGATAAATTATTTGTCCCGTTGTCAATTGTTTGAGGAACACATGCAGTGATCTTTTCTTTCGACCAGGCGCTTAAATGCACAGGTGTTGCACCCATTTTTTCAGTTTCAGTTTTTTGACCCCATGGTCCGCCACCCATCAGTCCAAAAGCACCAATTCCGGCGCTAACATAAGTGGTATCGTATAAATCCGGCAATTCAAAATAAGCATGTCCAAGTTCATGAGCCATTACACCAATTGTCGCATCATAAGTATTGCTTGAACTCGATCCTTGCAGTTCACCAAATTGAGAATAGCCGTTTTGACTCCAACTAAGTTTTCCTAACAACCTCACATTGTCAAGCGTTATGCCGTGCTCACCAGATTCATCCGTGTAAGATCCATCTCCATTTACATCACATAGTAATTCTGTTGCCATTCCCCAAACACCTCCAGGAGTATTTATTCCGGAGGCACTTTCGCCACCCGAAATCAGAAAAATAACCTGCAGTTCACTAACACTTAGTTTCCCGTTGCTGTCTGTGTCAAAAGCGGCGAAATCTACACTGGAGTCTGTTTCAGCAATAGCTTTGGCAGCATAGCATGCCCATGAATTTTTCTGTGTATTGGGATGATTTTCAGGCATGTTAACTGTTATGACACCGTCATTACTGCAGCCTGATGACTCCGCAGCAGGTGTAAACTGATATTTGCTATAGGTAGTTTCAGCCATGAAATGATTCATCTGCCCCTCATTGGTGCCAAACATTTTATTAGCCCAGGTCGTTTCATCACTTTTAAAACATGCGTTATCGTATTGAACTCGCACCATCAGCAGCGGAACTTTAGTGGTAGCTGTCAGAGTGCTGGTTGATATACAGGAACCTTTATCTGAGGGGCTTGTGGTGTAGCAGGGGCCAGAAGATGAACTGCTTTCAGATTCTTCCTTTTTACTGCAGGTACTAAAAATCAAAAGAGAAATGACGGACAAAATGAAAAATAATACACTATTTTTCGAGGAATAATTCACTATGCCCATTCAATATTTATGACAGAATTACAGTTATTTAGGATCCTCAGAAAGTTATAAAGATTTCTACGAAAAAACGAATTCAGTTTTACAAATAGAGATCAACTGCTTATGCTGAGATCATTTGAGAAGTTTAAAAATCAGCTGCACACCATCATTTTTAACACCAATGAATTTTCTTATACAAGCTGAATTTCTATATTTTCCACATGATTATCCCAAAAATTTAATCCTTATTTGCACCTGTGAATCTGCACTACGTTCAGAAACTAGGGCAGGATTTCCATCTGTTGATTTATTGGCAGTTCCAGAAATTGACTGAACTCTGTATAGAACTCTTCAGCGGTCATGCCATAAGTCTTCTCGAAAGCACCTTCCCAGCCTAACTCATCGAGGTGAGGATAGAATATATCAAGTAAAGCCTGTTTCCCGGACTTTTGGGCAAGCCAGGCATGCGCCCAGGCACCTAAATCATAATGAGCATTATTGCATGGTGTTTTATAAGTGAGATCCTGCATCTTTAATCCGGGACAAGCTTTCAGGTTTCTCAAACCCTCCGTCATTTTGCTCTTCATTTTGTCTTTGAAGACAAAGGGCCAGCGACCTTTCATGTTTATTTCAGGAAGCTTGCCGGACTTTCGCAATTTCCATGATGCACTTTGAGCCATATATTCAGCAGCCCCCTCTTGAAACCAAACGGGTCCCAGGAACTGTTTTCGTTTAGTGCTGTCTTTTGTTTGAATGTGTGAGTGCTGCACAGCGTGGAAATATTCGTGAAAGACCGTTTTCTGTTCATCTGCTCCTGGAACCTTAAACAGGTCGGTGAAACCAAGGGGGAGTGATGATGTGAAAAAGTGAATGCTCCATTCACGATGTCCATTACGACCTGCGTCCATCCTTGGACTGCCTGAGGAAACTGCTTCAGCACCAGTCTTACGATAGGACTCAAACCCATATTGCGAATTGTTTTCCTCTTCTAAACAACTTTCTTTTGAAAACTGGCCGCGATTGTCACGCCGTTCACAATAAAGTTCAGTCAATGCCTGGCCTGCTTGTTCGTCAGTTCCTAAAACCCAGTATTCAAGCGGACCATAGTTCCCCCATTCAGCAGCAGCTGCTAATAAGGCTGTTGTTATCTGGTCGCAAATACTGAAGGATAAGTCGTAAGCACAGAAAACCTCTGGTGAGTAGTCCGTAATTTTACCCCAGGGCTGTGTTGAGTCCGGAGGGACAGAGGTCTGTAATGAAGAACAATAGGTATGTGTTTTAAGGTCCTGGCATCTGTTAACCGTATCAAGCCTTTTAAGCTTAGTTCCATTCACATACTCGATAGTAATATTCCCATCTTTTTCATAACTTTTTATGTTCCAGTACTTCCCATCATTCCATTCTCCATCATATTTATCTCCATCAACTAAAGTAAGACTTCCCTGACCATGCATTTTGCCATTTTTGAAGCTGCCTGAAAAAAAAATCCCATCCGAAAAAGTATATGTTCCTTGCCCATCCTTTATCCCATCCTTGTATTGGCCTTCATATTTGTCTCCTTTCCACTTCCCTTTACCAAATGTGTATGTTCCATGGCCATGATATTTCCCTTCCTGCCATTCACCTTCATAACTTTCCCCAGAAGGTGTGCTGAATAATCCATGTCCATGGAATTCCCCATTCTTCCATTCTCCTTCATACTTTCTGCCATCAAAATAAGTTTGAGTTCCTTGTCCGTTTATTTTTCCTTTTTTATAGTTACCCACATATTTGTTTCCATTATTCCAGGTAAAGGTACCGTGGCCATTTTTTTTGCCATCCTTAAATTCACCTGAAAAATTGTTTCCATCAGCATAAGTATAAATCCCCTTCCCATGTTTTTTATCATCCTTGAATTCACCCTTATAGATATCACCTTCGGCTTCTCCTTTGCTGTGAGTGAGTGTCCCTAGTCCATTTTTTAACCCCCGCCTGAACTCACCTGAATACTTGCTTCCATCAGCATAAGTATATATCCCCTTCCCATGTTTTTTATCATCTTTGAAATTACCCTCGTAGATATCACCCTCGAATTCTCCTTTGCCATAAATGAGTGTGCCCTTACCGTTTTTTAAGCTATGCTTGAATTCACCTGAATACCTGTCTCCATTGGCATAAGTGTATATCCCTTGACCATGTTTCTTTCCAGCCTTGAATTCTCCCACATACATTTCACCCTCTAATTCACCTTTGTTGTAAGTTAGTGTACCCTGCCCGTGTTTTAATCCATCCCTGAATTCTCCCACATACTTGCTTCCGTCTGTTTGAATATATATTCCCTGTCCATGTTTCTTCCCATCTTTGAATTCCCCCACATACTTGTCTGAATCATGCCAGGAAAAAATCCCTCGACCGTGATATTTACCATCCTTGAATTCACCCTCATACTTGTTACCGCTCAGAAAAGTAAGTGTTCCCTTGCCATTCTGTCTTCCATTCTTCCATTCACCTGTATATTTTTCCCCATCAGGCCAGGACAATGTTCCAAAACTGTCAGGTATTTCATTTAAAATTTCTCCTTCATATTTACCATCTTTATCTTCATCGCCATCTGAATGCCATCGATATTCTCCATTCACCATACGAAGAAACAAAACACCTTTTCGCGTGTTACCTAATTCAAAATCTTTTTCACCCTTTGAATCACTGACCAAATTCTCTACCAAATCTTTTAAATTTTCATTCAACTGAGTTGTATTACAACTTACACATAGTTTCGTTTCTATTTTCCTGTAATCATCACTTATCCATCTCAAACCTAACTCTGAAACTCCATCATTTTTTGTAATATCCAGTTGGAAAATATTGCAGCCAGACAGGCATTTGCCACTTTCATTTTGAGGAGGAGCTGAGATATCAAAATATTTTGACAAAGAGTCATCAAGGGTAATCAAAAGAAATTGAATTTGAATGTCAGAAAGATTCCCTTTAATTATAGGTGGGATGACAAAACCAGGGGGTTTTGAGGACTGTCCAGATAAAGGTGAAACAAGAAGAATGAATGAGAGTATAAATAGCAGATGTTTCATTAGAGCTGTATTTGACCTTGATAATATACAATTATTTCCTTTTTGTGATTTAGAAAACCTAATATATACCACAATTTAAAGGTTTATAAAACAAAGTGAGTGACTACTTTACATGATTCCGGCTGTAAAGGATTTAGGATAAATAATGATTCAGGAAATATTTTTCTAATGAATGGGAAGATTTGTAGCAGGAAGGAAAAAAAGTGTGGCGGAGAGAGAGGGATTCGAACCCTCGGTACGGTTGCCCGCACACGTGATTTCCAGTCACGCACCTTCGGCCACTCGGTCACCTCTCCTCGCCAGAGTTGTTCTGAATAAAAACCGTTTCAGCGATGCCAATTTTAACTGAGGAGGCATATCCGTGCAAGCTTTTTGCAAAGCTTATATAACACTTTATAATTCCATCACTTTCTTTTGCTTGTGATACATTTGCAGGCTTTGTATGCTGGAATCAGGTTGATCCACCTAACAATTTCAACAGAAAAATATGAATTTACTGACTTACAACCACAGCATTGCATCATTGTTTATTCTTAGCGGAAGACTGTATCAAAAAAATATCATTCCGATTTTGATATTAACATCCGTAATTATTGCGCCTGCATTCCTGCTTGGTTTTGCAGGGTTTAGTGAAGTTGAAAGTATTGTTTTTTTTCTGTCTGTGAGAGTGCTTGAGGCCGCAGTCACATTAGGTATAATCGGCACAGCATTTGGCAGTTATTTTCCATCGCTAGGAATACTGCGTGTATTTCGATCAATTATTTTGCTGGGGACAATACATGTGGCAATCCTGCAATATCTGCTCTTTATCACAGGAGTAATGGGACTGACTCTGCCTTTTCCATTAAATATTGTAGTGATCGCGTTCTGGCTTGGCGGTTTATTGCTGACTTCCATGTCACAACCTGTATTTATTGTAGAAGGAACTCGCGGCATTCGAGCGTTGATCCGGAGCATTCAACTGGCACGAGGTGATTTATCTCGTGTGTTTTTTGTTGTTGTAATCAGCACCATTTTGCAGTTTATTGTTTTTGCCGTATTTTTCACCTTGTTCATGCCTGATTTTAATTTAGATGTTGAGCATACTCAAAACAGCTCACTTCCCATATTAATGTCTGAAATTTTGAATGATCCCCAGGTTCATCTGGCAATCCGCTGGTCACAATATCTGGCATCACTGCTTTTCTATCCTTTTGCGTCACTGGTAACCTGTTTCCTCTATTTTGATCTGGCAAGACGCCAGCAGTCGCTTAATGTGGATAAGCTGGCTCAATTTTCAAATCAAATGTTCGGCACACCGTTGTCTGCTAATGAAGAAGCTGAAATGGGAGAAAATGAGGAAATCATTGAACCATCCAAAGTGGAAGTAATTGATCCGGAAACTTCGGATACAAATAAAGACAAATGAAAATCCGCTCTGCTGAATTTATTCTGAGCGCGTCAAAAGCTGGACAATTTCCAACTCCATCACTTCCTGAAATTGCTTTTGCGGGGCGCTCAAATGTAGGCAAGTCAACACTCATCAATTCACTTCTCAATCGTAAAAAGCTTGTTAAAACCAGCGCTACTCCCGGAAAGACTCAGTTGATCAATTTTTTCAGGATCAATGATGAATTCCATTTTGTAGATCTTCCCGGATATGGTTTCGCAAAGGTTCCGGGAAGTGTTCGTTTAAAATGGAAGGATCTTGTTGAAGATTATCTGAGGGAGAGAGAAACTCTAAGAAACGTCGTGCTGATAATTGACTGCAGACACAACCCTACTGTACAAGACAGGCAACTAATGGAGTGGCTGCAGCACTATCAGCGTCCGGCGCTGATTGTTGCCAGTAAAATTGACAAATTAAAGCGCGGACAAGTTCAAAAGCACCTTAAACAAATCCAAAAAGAACTCTCCCTTGAGACTGCGCCTCTGGGACACTCCTCGTTACAATCTGGGAAGCGTGATGAAATATGGAAGGAATTGACTCCGTGGCTAATAAATTAAAGCTATTATGAAGTTTAAATGAAGCCGGGACAGTCACCTGTTTTACAAGCAGAAAAAAACGAAAGAAAGTCATTCCACAGAATTGACTCTTTCTGTCTGTGAAAAGAAATAAGCAATTTCAATTGCGGCGTTTTCAAGACTGTCTGAGCCATGTACAGTATTTTCCCCAAGGCTTTCTGCGTAATCACGTCTTATTGTTCCTTCTGCTGCCTCAGCAGGATTTGTTGCGCCCATTATTTCGCGATGATGTGAGACGGCGTTTTTACCTTCCAGAATTGATACAACTACCGGCCCTGAACTCATGAACTGAGTGAGTTCGCTGAAAAAAGGACGCTCACGGTGAACCGCGTAAAAACCTTCTGCCTCTCCGATGGACATGTGAATCATTTTTGTTGCAACAATTCGAAGGGCGTTTTCTTCAAATCGACTGAGTATTTTTCCCACAAGGTTTCGTCGAACTCCGTCCGGTTTAATAATTGATAAAGTTTTTTCTAATGCCATAATTATTTTTTTAAAAGGTTAATGATTATTCTTAGATTCCTTATTAAGGATCAATTGACAAATTTAAATAAATCTACTTCTTCAAGAAATTTTTATGTAAGTGTGCAGAAATTTTTTAATAACTGCAGTCCAGCATTCTGGCTTTTTTCAGGATGAAACTGCACACCCCACAAGTTTTCCTTAGAAACAACAGAAGCAAAATCATATCCATAATTTGTGAGCCCCAGAATCTGATCACCGGCTTCAGGATTCAAGTGATAAGAATGTACAAAATAAAAGTGCGTTTCATTAGGAACATCCTTGAACAGGAGGTCTTTTTTCTGCTGAGAAACAGAGTTCCAGCCTATTTGCGGAATTTTTAGTTCATGCCGGAATCGTTTCACTTTCCCATGAATCCAGCCTAATCCTTCATGGGAACCATTTTCCTCACTGTTATCCATTAACAATTGTGCGCCTACACATATTCCCAGCATTGGAGTTCCTGATTGAACTTTTCCTTGCAGCGCCTCAAGCATTCCTGAATGTCTTAAATGATCCATTGCCGGAGCAAAAGCGCCAACTCCCGGCAGCAGGATCCGATCTGCTTTTTGAACATCGTCTGCGTGGGTTACAAGCTTGCTGTCAATTCCGCTGTAATCCAAAGCGTTTTTCAGATTATGCAGATTCCCCACACTGTAATCGATGATTACATTCATGTCATTCAGAGAACTCCTTTGGTTGATGACACTCCTGTACGACGGGGATCAATTTCAACTGCCTGCCTTAAGGCTCTTCCTAAAGCTTTGAACAGCCCTTCACATTTATGATGATCATTTATCCCATAGAGAATGGCCATGTGCAGAGTCATCCGGGAAGAAATGGCAAGTGATTTGAAGAAGTGGGTGATCATCTGAGTGTCAAGATGCCCGATTGAAGGCTGAATAAATTCGCCTGAAAACACAAATTCAGGACGTCCGGACAAATCCAGTGCAACCCGGAGCAGTGCTTCGTCCATGGGAAGATATGAATGCCCGTAGCGAACTATGCCTTTTTTATCACCAACTGCTTCTGCCAGTGCGTTTCCCAGAGCAAGCGCGATATCTTCTGTTGTATGATGAACATCAATTTCCAAATCGCCTTTACAGCTTAATTTAAAATCGAACAAACCGTGAAAAGTCCACAAATCAAGCATGTGGTCCAAAAATCCTATACCGCTCTTAATGTCAGCTTTTCCGGAACCGTCAAGGTTCAGTTCAAGTTTAATTTTAGTTTCATTGGTTACGCGTTCAATTTTCGCGATTCTTTTTTGTTTCATAAGTCCTCTTATGGATTTGGGAATCACAGATCAGAAAGAGTACATCAATCTCCCTGCAAAGTGAAAGATGAGATCTTTCCGTCCAGCAGGCGCTGTATGGTCATCATAACTGAATGCATTTCCCGGTACAAATACGTTGAAATCCAGGTCTAATTTTGCATGATTGATTATTTGTAAAGAGAAAGTATTGTCCCATTCATTGCCGATCATGCTTGATTTGGTTCCGAAAGTATCAAGCACGGGTTTGCCGCGTTTAAGCTGGTAAAGGCCGAAGCGATAAACAGCAGTTGTTTCGGGGATATCATAGCGGTAACGAAATCCGTTCATTTGAGTATTATTAATTGAGTGTCCCAATCCTGTACCACTGTTCAGTTCGGGACTGCCGCCATTGAAATAAAACTGTGTACCACGATATGTCCCCGGAGATATTTCATAATATCCCTCCAGACTTCGTTTGTAATTAACTCCTGTTCTGCTGCTGTCATCCAGCTGTTCATCTCCCTGAGACATCATGCTGACAAATGTAAATTCTTCACCGGGGTTTTTCCAGCTGAGTTGCAGTTCGGCAACACCTCCGGAAATTTTTCTTTGCTCAAGATTGTGACGGTCATTGTAAAGGAAATAATTGCGATTTCCCTGATTTGAAATAATATCCGCGTAAACAGACCAGACAGGTGTTTCCCAATTTATGCGCAAGCCAAAATATTCCTGTTCATGAGCGTTGTAGTAAATCGGTTTGCAGTCAGAGTTAAGCGTGTAATTCGCAAGACTTGTGTTACAAGCACTTCCTGATTTGAACCCACCGCTTTCCAGGCTGGATAAAGTACTGTTGGAAAGGCGTCTGGCTGGAATATTGTTCAAACCCAGCGGGACATCATGTTCTGTGTATTTAATCCTAAATAATTCAATCCGTAAAGAATCAATTATTTCTCCCTGCGTATCTACTTCATGCCAGAAAGGGTAATCCAGTGAAAAGAAATAAAGCCAGTCCGCGTCCGCCGAAGACAGCTTCATCCCGCCGATTTCGTAACACCATGTTCCTGCTTTGCAACGCTGAGAAAATCCGCTGAGAATTCCTGAAAAAACTTTACCTCTGCGGTCCCCGATGTTAATCACATGTTTACCTAATTTTGTCTCTTCATTTGGATTTCTGTTAAATTCCAGAAATGATTGCCTTGCAGTAAGATTTGCGGACTGTGACTCAGGCCCGGTTGTACGGGTGCTATGTGATGCCCTGATGTCGGACTGATAAACGGGTTCCTGATTCGTGGCAATTTCAAGGTTCAGTGAAATAATACGGTGTACCATTGAACGCAGTTTTATGCGAAGGTCCTGGTCAAATGAAAGTTCTTCAGGAGAATTGGTTTCCAGTCTTGATTCGGGAAGATTTTGTGAATGAATCTTTGAGGTGCGAAGTCTGTAATCTCCTGTAAGTTTTAATCCTGGTGAAAAAGTGAGATGTTCTTCCCTCTCTGAAACATCCCCCCTCTCCAAGGGGACAAAATTAGCCTGAGCTGCTGCCGAACTTACGCTTGCCAGCAAAACCAAAAAAACTAAAACTGGAGACAGAAAAACCGGCCGGACTAAAAAGCTCCGAAAACAGGAAGGCATAAAAAATGGAAAATATGGAAAATAAATTAAAATTAGTGGTTCAGTGTGAGGAAATAGTTTGCAAGGATATTAAAATAAATGACCTGAATAATCAAGTTTTTTCAGTATGATAAATGTCTTTCTACATTCATAATATACTGTCAATTATGCGTGAACGGGCCTGACTGCTGTTTCTTAAATCATGTTTCAACTTACGGTTAATTTCCATTTGTTTAACAGACCAATGTGTAACTGAACGAATCAAGTCATCCTCCAGCCCAAGGCACTGTCCGCATTTTTTTAGTAGTTCAGCTTCACTTTTCTTTAGATTCCCGTCTATTACAGCAATTGCAGCAAGATAAAAGAAAACTTTGATTGCCAAATCAGTCTCCATCTTGATTGTTTCCACCTCAAAAAGTTTTCTCTCTTTCACTTTATCCATTAAATCATGAATTTCCTCCTTGTTATCAAGCAGTCCTATTGCTTCCTGCAACGCCACAAACTCATGTTTTTCAATAACGTTATCCGCAACAACAATGCTTGCAATTGCGTTCACCACCCAGTCCCGGATTTCCTTAGACGCTTTTTCAAAGAGATCTTTGGATAAATCTCGATCTAAATGCAATTTATACATGGCAGTTTCAAAACAGATAAAGAAAAATCTCAGATATGCAAGAATTTATATTTGAATTTCTTCATGAAGAAATTCCAGTTTGTCTTTTCCGAAACGTCCCGCGCCATGACCGTTGCCGTAAAGTTTGTATTTATAAATAACCAAACCCTCAAGTCCAACAGGACCACGAGCATGGGTTTTACCAGTGCTCACAACTACTTCGGCGCCCAGGCCATAACGAAATCCATCCGCAAAACGAGTTGAAGCGTTCCAGAATACTCCGGCAGCATCAACTGCATTCATGAACCACTCGGCAAGATCAGAATTTTCAGTCACAATTGCTTCAGTATGCTTTGAGCCAAAAAGACTGATGTGATTAACTGCATCTTCGGCAGAATTAACTGATTTTATTGAAAGTATTAAGTCAGTGTACTCTGTTCCCCAGTCTTCTTCCGTAGCATCTATTAAATTCAATTCCGTAAAGACTTCCAGACGAAATTTTGTTTCCGGACAGACCCTTAACTCAACTCCGGACTCCTGCATTTTGAGCAAAATATCAGCTAGCCATTTGTCCGGATATTTCTGATGTACAAGTAAAGTTTCAACGGCATTACAGACAGCAGGATAATCCAATTTAGCGTCCAGTGCTACTTCTCTGCTCTTTTGTTGGTCAGCGCCATCATCAAGATATACATGACATATTCCATCACCATGACCTGTTAACCAGAGTTTTACGAATCAATGCTGCTAATACTCGATTTGAATTTTGAGCTTCTTTTCCACCTTTTAGAATAACAGCGTTTCCGGATTTCAGCGCGAGGGCTGATATTTGTACAACTACTTCCGGACGTGATTCAAAAATCACCAGTATGACTCCAATTGGACATGAGACACAGTATAGATCCAGCCCTTTATCCAGTTGCGTGGCCTTTACTGTTTTTCCTGCCGGATTTGGGAGTGCGGCGACGCTTACGCAATTTTGAGCCATCTGATCAATTTTCATGTGATTGAGTGATACCCGTTTGCAGGCGCTTGCGGTTAATTCCCCGCTTTGCAGCATTTTATTGGCCACATCCATATCCTTAGCATTCGCCGTCAAAATCTCAGCAGAGTTTTCACGAATCGTTTCTGACAAATCATGAAGGATTTGATTTTTCTGTGAATTGTCCAGATTTGACAGCATAAGCGCCGCTTCACGTGCTTTTATCACATGCTGCTGCATCGCTTCAGAAACATTATGGTTTTTCATTTTGCAAAAATAATTTAAGTTTTCGTTATGCAGATTACAGGCTAGATTTAAAACAATCCACTGACAGTGAATTCAAATCTGTCCGGAGTTTCGTGAGGCCGTTTATCTAACTTCGAACCATATTCGAATCGCAACACACCCATTGGTGTAATAACACGGACACCCATGCCGGCACTTTTTCGCATATCAAAAAATCCTGGTTCTTTCTCACCCAGAAGTTTATATTGTCTGGACTCCGCATTAACATTTCCTGCGTCCAGAAACACCAGTCCACGGACGAAACTATTCTCATCTTGACTAAGTGGAAACAGTAATTCAAGATTAAACACTCTTTCAGAAATTCCTCCGCTTTTCAATTCCTGCAATTCGCTCGCGCTCAGACCCACAGTTCGGCTGTCATAAGTTTTTGTTTGCTGATAACCAAGTTCATCCGTGACCACCCTGAATTCACGATAAAGCTGCTGCTCACTGGTTCCGTATGGGCCGGCAATGTTGTAATAGTAGTGTCCCCTTACGGAGTCAATTCCTCCGATTCGATATCTGTCTTCTGAAGGGATCGGAGAGCCTCCCTGTTCCTGAAGTAGGCCCAAGCGTCCCTTTGCCATTAATATAAATGTATTTTCCAGATTCAATGACCAAAATTGCTGATACTGAAGCCGGTATTCCCGCAACTGTATATTCCCGCCAAAAGGAGTTCCGGTCTGGATTATACGAAAGGATGTATTAATACCTTCACTTGGAAAAATCGGATGATTGACGGAGTTGTAAGTTAACGAAGGCGAAACTGAATGTTTGTAAAGGTCTCCTCCGGAATCAGAATATATACGGTCAAGAGCGCTGATTTCTGTTGAGTAACGCAAATTGCGGAAATACATCGGCGTCCCCAGACTAAAACCATAACTGTTTTCAGTAATAGTTCCACGCTCAAATTCTGTTGAATCCTGCACCTTGCTTCTGGCAGCAAAAACAGAACCTGAAACCTGTGAGTCAAAAAGTCTTGGGTCAATCAATGTTATATCAAATTTCTGTTGAACACTTTGCTCAGCAAACTGCGCGCTTAAGCGTAAAGTTCGTCCTGTTCCGAATAAATTTCCTTTTGAAAGCGTGACACCACCACTGAATCCGGAAAAGTCACTGTAGCCCAACTGTGCCTGAAAAGTTCCGGTTTGTGTTTCTTTTAAGCGTGCCAGTATATCCAGCAAGTTATCTTCCTGATAACGAGGCGAACGCTCTAAAACCACCCCAGACTGAAAGAAGCCCAGACGGTTTAGATTTTCCTGACTGAGACGCAGTTTTTTCCCGTTAAACAGTTCTTCTTCCTGCATTTCAAACTCACGCCGTATCACATGGTCACGAGTCTCTTTGTTCCCAGCAATTTCCAGGCGACCGAAATAAGCTTTCTCGCCTTTCACAACACGGTAGTTTACATCAACAGTTTTTGTATCGTCGTGTATTTTTGTTTCCGGAATTACTCTGACAAAGGCATAACCCTGTTCATGATATACTTCACTGATTACAGAACGATCTCTGTTTTGCAGGAAAGGGTTGTAAATTTCACCTTCTTCAAGCAATAAGTCTTCAATCATTTTATCTTTATCTCCCAGTATATCTCCGGAAACATCAATCTTTCCGGTAAAATACTGCTCTCCTTCAGATATTTTTAAGCGGACATCAACACGGCTGTAATCAGGGTTGTGAATCAACATCACATCCGGTTTATCAATAAAAACTTTGATGAATCCTTGTTTGAGGTAGTGCTGGGTTATCAGCGAGAGATCCTGATTAATCATTTCTTCCCGGAAAAGTCCGGATTGATTTGCCCAGGAAACACAATCTATCTCAGAACTCATGATAAATCGTTTAATATCCAGTTCTGAATAAAATTTTGTTCCAGATATATAAATATCAGAAAGATAAACACGCGGTTTTTCTTCAATTTCAAAAATAACACGAAACTTTTTTCCTTCAGTTTCGGTTCTGGAATCAACAGGTTCAATTCTGCTGTTGACCCGAACTCTGGGGTAGCCCTCACTACGGTAATGTTCGAGAATTATTTGCTCATTCACCATAATTTTGTCCGGATCGTAGGGATCATGCTGGACCAGTGTCATCTTTTCTTCAATTTCTGTGCGTTCAGCCAGCAGAATTCCTTCGAACTTAATTACATCCAAACGCGGTCTTTCTTTTACCACATAACGTAGTAAATAACCTTTTTCGCCGGATTCACTTTCGTCCTGCAGCTCAACTTCTGCTGTGACATCTTCAAACAGTTTCATTTGAAAAATAGTGTGAATGTCCCTGCGAATCATTTTGCGGTCAAGCGGCTCTCCTTCCTGGCTTTCTATCAAAAACATGATCTGGGATGATTCCAGGTCAGTGGTGCCTTTTATTTCAATTTCTGATATTTGAGCAGATATAACATTGCCTTCTGTCGATTGGGCGTTAAGAGAAGGACTGAAAATTCCGGAGGACAGGACACCCAGAAAAGCAATCATCGCTATGAAACGAAAAGCTGAAAACAGGGTGTTCATTAAAATAGAAATGTATGTGATGCAGACAGAGAAAAAATACTATTGAGGAAAACTTATTTATTCGCGATCAAATGCAGTTGTCCATTTTCCATTCGATGTTGATATTGCATAGCTGATGCGAGGCTGGGGTTGTGGGTAATCATAATAAAAGTCGTGTCCTGCTCTCGATTGAGGCGTAACAAAATATCCATAACTTGTATGCCTGTCTCTTCATCCAGGTTACCTGTCGGTTCATCTGCCAGCACAATACGGGGGCTGTTAACCAAAGCACGCGCGATAGCAACCCGTTGCTGCTCACCGCCGGAAAGCTGAGAAGGTTTATGTGTGGCACGCTCAGCCAATCCAACTTTTTCCAGCAAATTAAGAGCATTTTTTCTTACAACTCCTGCATTCTCCCCTTGGATCAGCTGGGGAATCATTACATTTTCTAGCGCGGTGAAATCATTTAACAACTGATGAAACTGGAAAATAAAACCGATTGAGTGATTCCGGAATTGTGCAGCCTGATTTCTTGTAAATCCGGATAAATCTTTTTTGTCAAGAAATAACTGCCCTTCGTCAATGCTTTCCAGTGTGCCTAGGGTGTGCAGGAAAGTGCTTTTCCCAGTACCTGATGCACCAACGATCGCAACAGTAGAACCTGTATCTGCCTCAAAATTAAGCCCCCGCAAAATATGCAGTTTGTGCCCCTCTCCATCATAATAACTTTTGTGAAGATTAGAGACTTTAATTTGCATAATTTACAGGGACTGCAGTCAGACTAATTCACTGAAAAGTGAGTGCAAGTAACAAACATGCTGAATCCAGGACTATTATGAATAAAGGCTCTCAATCTGAGACTTAAACTGTTTCTCCACCACTTCCCTTTTTAGTTTTAGTGTTGGTGTCAGCAGGCCGTTGTCTATGCTCCATTCTTCCGCAAGCAGAGCAAAGTTTTCCGGATGCTCAAAGCTCTTGAAATCTTTTCCATAAATTTTCAATTGTTCCCGGAATAATTCCTGTATGCGAGTTTCTTTCAAAAGACTTTCACCACTTCCGGATATTCCATTGCTCTGGGCAAATTGTTCGACCGCGGGCATTGCAGCAACAATCAAAGCTACATTGTTAGGGCGATTAAATCCATAAAGCATCACTTGATCAATATACGCACTCAGCTTAAGTGATTCTTCTAATGGTGCAGGAGCAACATATTCTCCGATATCAAGTTTGTATTGTTCCTTCACGCGTCCAGTAATGTAGAGGTAGCCTTCTGAATCCAAATGCCCTAAGTCACCAGTACGCAATCCTCCGTCTTCAATGATGGTTTCTCTTGTTTTTTCCGGAAGGTTATGGTAACCAAGCATGATATTTTCACCGTATGCCAAAACCTCTCCATCTTCCTCTTTGGAACCTTGAACTGAATTATCTATTTCAATCCGTACTCCAGGCAAAGGTTTACCTACGGAGCCGAACCGTCTTGCTCCGGGATAATTAACTGTTAACGCGGCAGTATTTTCACTAAGTCCATATCCTTCATAAAGGCTTATCCCAAGATCATTCACAAATTCCGCTACATCAGGACTTAAAGCGCTGGCACCACTAACGGCAATGCGTAAATTCCCGCCGAAGCGATTCAGCACTTTTTTGAAAATTATTTTGCGTGCCAGTGTAAGAGTTAAATTATCCATAAAACCAAGTGTTTCACCTTCTCTTTCCCTTTTTGCCTGTTTCAGTCCTGCATAGAACAATGAACGGATAAAACCAGGTTTTTCCTGCATTTGTCCGATTAATCGTTCATAAATTCGGTTATAAACTCTGGGCACAGCAAAAAACATACTGGGCTTAACAACACCCAGTTCATCAATCAATGTATTTACATCTTCAACTAATCCTGCTGAGCCACCGGAACTAATCAATCCATGCACTTCGGCTACCTGGCCAAATACGTGTGCCCATGGTAAAAATGCAAGCGTTCGGTCATTTTCAGTCATCCCCAGCAAAGGCAGGACCGCCTGGCATTCAAAAATAACATTTTTGTGGCTCAGAATTACACCTTTTGGTTCCCCGGTTGTTCCGGATGTGTAAATCATTCCCATTGGAGACTCTGATGCAGGCTGTTGCACTTCAGCAGGATTATCACGACCTGTTTCCAATAAATCCGAATATGTTTTAATTTCATCTGAGCTGTTTCCGGAGAGTAAAACTACATGATCCAGCGAATCTATTCGTTCTGGGAAATCACGAGTTTGTTCAAGTACAGTTGTATTTGCCACCAACAGTACTTTTGCGCCGCAGTCTCGGGCTATGTATTCCCATTCCTTTGCCATTTGAGTTTCATACATGGGAATATGCTGCCCGCACAAACCATAAGTGGCATAAGCCGAAACAGCCCATTCTTCTGTGTTTTTGGAGATCACAGCCACTTTATCTCCGGATGAAACGCCTAATGAGGCCAGTCCTCCTCGAAAATTATCTACTTTTTCCGCAAACTGTTCATAAGTAGTCCACTCGTAAATACCTTCGCGTTTTGTACCGAACAAAGGACGATCAGCATATAGCTTTCGTGAATTATCCAGCATTTCAATTAGATTGTTGTGAATAACTTGAGTCGATGATTCAGCCATAACTACCTCCAAAAATTAAGGATTTTCATATATTATTCTCTTTTATAATCCCACTAAGTATTTTGGGTAAAATGAGAATCTAAATAAACAATTATATCCTAACTTTTCTATGGTGATGATGCAAAACAGATTTCTTTTCCACGGATACTTTTATCAACTTCTCCGTTTGAAAATACTGTTTGTCCGTTGACAATTGTGCGCACCGGCCAGCCTTGCAGTTCCATTCCATGAAAAGGAGACCAGTTCACCTTGGTGTTTAATGTTCCATTAGTGACGGTTTTTTTCAATGACATGTCGATCAATACCAGATCGGCGTCATATCCGACTTCGATCCTGCCCTTTCCTCTCATACGGTATAATTTGGCGGGTGATTCAGACATCCAGTTAACAACATCCTGCAAAGTGCATAGGCTGCGGTTGGCACGGTCCAGCATCAAGGCAAGTGAGGTTTCAACTCCAGGCATTCCGGAAGGGGATTTGCCGAAAGGCTGGTCTTTTTCCTCAAGAGTGTGGGGAGCATGGTCTGTGGCAATGCAGTTAATTATTCCATCTTTCAGAGCATTCCACAGCGAATCCGCGTGACGCTGTGTACGCAACGGAGGGTTCATTTGAGCCTTAGTCCCAAGAAGTTCATAACATTCCGGAGAAGTGAGGACGAAATGCTGTGGACAGACTTCTGTTGAAATATGGTGCTCACGAGGCAGGGTACGCAGGAAATCACATTCTTCTTCTGTGGTCAAATGCAAAACATGCAATCTGCGCTGATATTTTAATGAAAGCCGGACTGCAAGTTTTGTCGCTCTGAGGGCCGCTGCTTCATCTCTTATTCGTGAATGGACGCGCACATCATTGATATCCTTCAGCAACTTCATATTTGCCTGAAGAATACTTTCATCTTCAGCATGAACTGCGATTAATTTTGAACCATTTGAAAAAATTGTCTCAAGAGTTTCAGAGTCTTCAACCAGCAAATCGCCAGTGGATGAACCCATGAAGATTTTTATTCCACAGACATTCTCTACAGCATTCAGCTCTTCCAGGTTTTCCGGAGTTGCGCCAATAAAAAAACCATAATTTACAACTGATTTCTCTGCAGCCAGCTGTTTTTTTTCTGCCATCCGCTTTCGAGTGGTAACCGGAGGGGTGTTGTTAGGCATGTCCAGAAAACTGGTAACACCTCCGGCCGCGGCAGCGCACGAACCGCTGTGCAAATCTTCCTTGTGAACAGCTCCAGGTTCACGGAAATGAACCTGAGGGTCTATAATTCCCGGAAGTAAATGCAAACCTTCCGCGTCAATCACTTCACCTATGTCAGGAATAGCGGAACCGATAGCGTTAATAGCTCCATTGACCACAGAAACATCAGTCCGCTGGACACTTCCCGGAAGAACAACTTCAGCATTCCGGATGGTGAGTGATGCTTTCATATAAAACTCCCGTATTCAGCGCGAAGTACAGCAGCAGCATCTTTTGCAAAATAAGTAAGGATCATATCCGCACCGGCACGTTTTATTGACAAAAGCATTTCCATCATGGCAAGGTCACGGTCAATTAATCCTTTTTCCGCTGCAGCTACTACCATCGCATATTCTCCGGAAACATTGTATGCGGCAATTGGAGCATCAAAGGCTTCACGAGCATGGGCGATTACATCCAGATATGTTAAAGCAGGTTTTATCATCACAACATCTGCTCCCTCTTCCAGGTCTAAAGCAATTTCCCGCAGTGCCTCACGTGCGTTGGCGGGATCCATCTGGTATGTCTTTTTGTGACCACTTGGAGCGGACTGCAAAGCGCCGCGAAACGGGCCATAAAAGCACGAAGCATATTTTGCTGAATAAGCAAGAATTCCAACATGAGAAAATCCCTGTACATCCAGCGCGTTTCGAATTGCGCCAACCCTGCCATCCATCATGTCTGAAGGGGCAATCCAGTCTGCTCCTGCCTCGGCATGAGAAAGTGCCATTTTACACAGAACTTCCACAGATTCATCATTCACTATCTCACCGTCAATAACCAGTCCGTCATGTCCATGAGTTGTATAAGGATCAAGTGCAACATCGGTCTGCACACACATTTCCGGAACAGCAGCTTTTATTGCCCGTATTGCGCGTTGAACAAGACCTTTGGGATCATACGATTTTGTAGCCAGTTCATCTTTTTCTTCCGAATAACCAAATAAGTTGACAGCGCCGACACCTAGTGAATAGAGTTCTTCACACTCACGAACAAGTTCGTCGGGTGAAAGACGGAATTGACCAGGCATGCTGTCAATGGGATCCCTGACTGATTTACCTTCTGTGACAAACATCGGATAAATTAACTGTCGGGGAGAAAGTTCTGTTTCCCGCACCATTCCACGTATGGGTGCGGTGCGTCTTAAACGTCTGGGTCTATACACCAAATCCATCTTATTTCCTGTATGGAGAATTCAATAACAAACGGTTGATGAAATTGCTCGTGTTTCATCAACTGTCAAGCTTTAATTAAGGAAGGAAACACTCACCTTTGAATAAGCTAAGGAGTGTTTAAATGAAGTTAATTAATTTGCCGTTTTTTCGATAATAATTTTGTTTTTTCCAGAACGACGAATAACAACGTTATCTCCTTTGTTCCAGTCCAGTTCCTGAAAAATCTGTTGTGGAATAATTACTCGTTTTGAAACTCCAGCTTTGCCTGCAGTTCTAACAGTATCAAAGTGTTTGCGTTTTATTGCTTTTGAGGCTTTTTTTGTTACTCTGGTTCTGGCAAACTGAGGAGGAATTTCACCAAGTTTCATAGTTGAATTCAGCAGTCGTGCTCTTAAAGTGTAAACAGGCATTTTTAAGGCTTTTGCGGTTGCACTCATATTATTATTTTCAGCAAGTTCTCTTACCTTTTTTAAAAAATCAGCATCTCGTTTCATATCCACCTTTTCTAAATGAAACATTATAAAAACAAATGTCTGCCTGCTAAAACTAAGCAAACATTAATTACAACTGTTGGAGTATAAACCAGTTTTTTAATTCACACAAGGATTTTATAAATCAGGCAATTTATTTTATTGGTTGTTTTCATTTATGCGGGAATCTTTTTTTCACTTTTTAACCTAAATTCTTTCTGAATATATTTGAAAGAATCTATTTGATTTTGATATGGTGTGTAATAAATATTCAAATTTCCACGGTCAGTATCTTCCCAGAATTTTGGTCCTGAATTAGCAAGTCTGGAGAGAATTGCATTCATAGTTTTGTCAAATAATGAATCCCCCAACAGCTTGATGTCATGAATGGTATCTTCTGCAATTGCATCAGCAAACTCTTCTTCTTTCTGTTCAAGATAGAATAAGGCCAGACCGATATGTAAAATTCTGATTCCATGATTCTGGCTGAAGTAATTTTTTGCAAAATCCTTGTCCATATCCTGAAAATTGTCAAACATAAGAAACTTTTGCAGCAGCTCCTGCTGTATTTCTCTATCCCAGTTATTTTGATAGATATTTATCAATAGTTTCTGCATTTCCACTGCAAGAACATCAAGGATAAATGCTAATGAAGAAGCGCTTGGAATTGCGTTAAAACACTGCTGTCCATAAAAAACAAAGTAACCTATACAAGTCTTAATTCTTTCCACCTGCTGATGCTCTGCCAAGTGTCCCAGAAACAGTCCATAATGAAAAACAAGATTATATAAATTACGGGGCTCATTGTGTAGTTGTCCATGTTTCAAAGCAAATCTAAAGTATGTATTCATGCGCACAATGATAACTTCAATTAAATCATAATCATTGCATGCTAACGCAGTTTTCCCAACCTTATTCAACTGTTCAACACACAAGGTGGAAAGATCATATTCTCCTGTCTCCAGAAAGACATTGTAGGCATTGCTGAATAGTCGAAAACTCTTTTGTTCATAGAAGGTGTGTGTTTTTTCCACTTCACTCATCAGGCTTTTCATTGTTCGGAATGAAATATCTTCTTCAATTCGTTTGTCAATTTTATACAGTGTCTCAGAGAATTTAGGTTTTAATTCAACATAATGCTGAAGCAATTGCCCAATACCTTCAATAACATGTGCCTTAGGTTCTTTATAGGGAACATAAACCAGCAAATCTATCAATTGATTTAGTTCTTCAAATAACTTGAATTGAATTTTCGCATGCTCTCTTTTTGAGATGATCGTGGAGGGACCTCTCTTTGCCAATCCATTAAATGTGTGATAGCCTCCCTGCAGTAAATTTTCGATTACATTGCTGGTTTTGGTTGATCTGAGAATGGACAAAATAAATGGAAAGCCGATCACAAGTGAAACAGCAAGCAGCACATGGAAATTGAAAATGAGGCTGGAAATTATATTAACATCGGCTTCTGCAAGCACCTTGATTGTCAGGGAATGTACAAGGCAAGCGGCTGACCACCAGACGAATAACAGGCTCGGCCAGTGATCCATGTATAAATCGATCAGCTTGGGTACATTTTGGGCAGCAAAAGTGATTACGATTGTCAGACTGCCGAGAACGATGGCAAAGAATGCAAGCCAGACAATCGGAGCGAAACCGACGTCAAGCTCCTGCCAAACAGGCTTTGCGCCCATTGAATGAAGATACTCGGAATATACAGGGAATATGAATGCGCGGAACAGATAATCACCCAGCCCCATTCCGGAAAAAACTATTAGAGCCGCGTGATGTGAACGGGAACGAGTCAGCAACGCGTAAAGAATACGCTTGAAGCCCAGCATTAAATTGACTGTTTCCCGCATAACACTTTTTCAGGGTGACTCAGAGTGCAGGATACCAATACACCAAAAGTTCGGTTTTATTCCAGATCGTTTTCGTTTTCTGAATTATCTGTGAAAGAACTTCTCATCTTCAGTCTTCCTTCGTTATTCTCCAGGATAGCCTGAAAGGTAGGTTTGTGTTTAAGGTTGGCTCTGGCTGATTCCTCAAGACTGTACAATGATTTTGCGCGCTTAGTCATGATAAGAACTTTTTCAAACAGATTTACATCGCTGTTATTTCGATGTTCTTCAACAAGTTTTAGATATCCTTCTTTCATTTTCAACTTTTTATAATTGGTTTAACTGACAACTTTACATGAAAGCATCAGTGTTAGTTAAGAACACATTTGCTTCATTTTTGTATTATAGCGTAAGCAGCAATATTTCGCTTTCCTGCAGAAAAACTGAATCAGGTACTGTTTCAATCAGTTTCTCAAGCAATTTTTTAGCCTTTTCAATTTCTCCTTTGTCAATTGCGATTCTGGCAAGAGCGCGTAACCGCACATCATTCCAGGACGCAAAGTCAATTGATTCCAGTATCATCTCCGCGTCATCCCATTGTTTTTGCTGTTCATAAAGTGCCGCTAAACTTAGGCGGGCGGAATTTCGCAGAAAAATTGTTGCCTCCGGATGTTCGATAACATCCTGAAAAACAGCAATTGACTGATCATATTGTAACTGACGCGCATAAGCTTCTCCGGATTCCATCAGCGCGAGAACACTCAAAGCACTGCCTGATTCGGACCTGGCAAATTCCTGTAAAGCTGTAATTCCCTGACTCAATCGTTCTTTCTGCGAAAGTGCAGGATTGCTGAGCTTTGACCGTGCAATGTGAAAAAGATTTGCCTGATTGATTCGTTCACTTTCAACATATTTCCAGCCCCCCAGAATTCCCAGAATTATTACTACCACAGCCAATGCTGCGCTGATATACAAGCGCTTGTTTCTATATGCATGATCAACAAACGCATACAGTTTTTTTTCCAATCGGTTTTGCTGCAAGAGTTCCTTGCGGCTCATATGTTCCGCGTCACTCATTGCATTCTTTCGGAAAATGGTTTCATTGGAAAAGGGAAAATCTTAATCCGTGTTGCAAGAGAACTAATTGTGGGTATTTAACAGCATTGAACTGTGTTTCAAATCTCCACTGGAATATTTGCCTGATCTAGTCCAGGCAAGGACTGAAGATGGAGATTCCATAACCTACTATTTTAATGAATAAATTAATCTCATTCAAGAAGAATTATTAAACAGCCGGAACTAAGCTGTATTCAGGCAGGTTTGAAAATCTGTTGTTTATGAATATTTCTGTTTTAGGCGTAATTATGTTTTCCAACTCCAAGGCAAAAGTTTTTCACTGCAAAATTCCCGGATCAAGGCGCGGGCCAGAATCAATCCCGGATCAATGCAATAAATCTCACCTATTTTTCGTTCAGGGATTCCGATAGGTATTTCTGTACAGCCTAATATAATGGCCTGTGCCCCTTGTTTTTCCAGAGAACGAACTCCCTCCATCAATACTTCCCGCGCATGCGCGCTTACAGGATGTGCCTGCACTTTAATTCCGTCTTCCGGATGAAACAGGGCTTCGTCGTGCAAACGCTGCTGTTGCTGTTCCGTGAGAGTCCGGACTTGATAACCGGACTCCTGCAGCAGTTCCGGATAAAAACCTGCTTTCCATGTGCCTATTGTAGAAAGTACACCGACGGTATTGACTTCCGGACAGGTTCCACGTAAAAATTTGGCAGTCTCTGAAATCATATCCACTAACAGAAGTTGACTTCCGGTCTGTTTCATTTTAGCAAGAAAAACATTCCGTATTTCACGAGCATGAGCCGTGTTGCAGGCAATGCCAGCAACCGTTGCCCCAAGCGATTCCAGATCGCACAAATTGCTGAAGATTGCATGTGCAGGATTGTCAGCAGTTTCACCCAGAAGAAAACCGGTACGGTCTTCAATCAGTTCCGGAGTTGAAATCAACAGTGTTGGAAGGTAATCCTGATCATTTTTTGCTCTTGTTTGCTGCAAAAGCTTTTGTGCCAGATCCAGTCCGGCGTAAGGCCCTGCTCCCCCAACGATTCCGATTTTTGCTTCTTTTTTGGACATAGTTTGTTCAGCAGTTGTACTCAGACTTAAAACAGGTTTTAAGTGTTTGGTTTTCTTTTTTCGTGAAGATTTAAGTCTTTTAATACCTGTTGATTTTCTTTTGACTGAAAGCATTGGGGGTTAATATTTGAATCCAGTAGAGTGTCTAAGTAAGTTGGGGGGAAATCACTTATTAAGTCAGCTCCAATGGGAATATAAAATGGTTGATGTTTGGAGCAACTGCTAATATCTGTTTTTATTACAGCAACTGGTAAAAATAGGGAAACTTTTGAGTTTTGTAAGTAACAACTCCGTCTTTGTTAAGGGGTTGTTTTATTTCTGTATGAATCTATTTTGAATTTACTGAAACAACTGGCTCAGAGCCAGCGTTTGCGGCGGCGGTAGTTTTTAACATCACGAAAGTTTTTGCGTCCTTCTCCGCCCACGCCTAAATAGAACTCTTTAACATCTTCATTTTCACGCAGTTCGGAGGCTTTACCATCCATCACGACTCTGCCGTTTTCCAGAACGTAGCCATAGTTTGCGTAACGCAAAGCGATATTTGTGTTTTGCTCTGCCAACAGAAAACTAACTCCTTCGTGCTGATTGAGGTCTTTGACAATTTCAAATATTTCCTCGACTAATTGCGGGGCGAGGCCCATGGATGGTTCATCAAGCAAAATCATTTTCGGTTTTGACATCAATGCCCTCCCAATTACCAACATCTGCTGTTCACCTCCGGAAGTGTATCCGGCCTGACTGGATTTTCTTTCCTTGAGGCGTGGAAAATAGGTGTAAGTTTTTTCAAGCTCCTCCGCGATTGCAGATCTGCTTTCCTTTCGTGTATAGGTTCCCGTCAACAGGTTTTCTTCCACAGTCAAATGTTCAAAAACATGACGCCCCTCCATAACCTGAATACAGCCGCGTTTAACCAGTTCATTGGGGGAAAGATCATGAACCTGCGTACCGTCAAATTCAATGCTGCCTTTGGTGACTTCACCACGCTCGGCGTGAAGCAAATTTGAAATGGCTTTAAGAGTGGTGGTCTTGCCTGCGCCGTTGGCACCAAGAAGGGCAACAATGCTGCCGTCAGGTACTTCCAGTGAGGTACCTTTCAGAACAAGGATTACGTGGTCATATATGACCTCTATGTTATTAACGCTTAACAAATGTCTGCCGGAAGATGTGTTTTGTTATCAAAAGAAAAAAAGGGAGAGTTGAAACAACGTCTCCCTTTTTGAAAAAAATGTTTAAAAGAAAATCAGGAACATGGAATAGTCCTGTCAGGGACACTATTTTTTGCTTTATAGTCTGCCGCGGCTTTTTCAAGCATCGGCCTTACCCTGTCCATGGAATTGATCCATCCGGAAACCCTTTCCCAGCTTGTACCATTCCACTGCTGAATATAAATAGGTCCGTTATTCGCATGATCATCACAGGTTACTTTGATTGGATTGGCAAATCCCGGTAAACCGATTTCTGCAAGCCTTGCAGAAGTCAGATTGAGATTTTCCATTCCCCAGCGCATTTCCGCACTGGTGATTACCCTGTTTCCATATTTGCCCTGTGCGGTTCGGATTGCCTCTGCAACAAGTACAGAATTGAAAACTCCTCTCATGTAAAAATTTTCTCCGACTCTTGAACGATCCTTGACCTGGCTTTTTCCTTTATCAACGATATACTTCAAAATATCCTGAATGGCGGGATAATTGGTTCCTATTCCATGGAAATTTGATGATTTATATCCCTTGGCAGCTTTTCCCGCAGGACGGGCATCATCTTCTCCACCGGACCACCAGACTCCTACGAATTTTTCCATATTGAACTTAATTCGTGTAGCTTCCTTGATGGCTGTAGGATTCATAACGCCCCAGCCCCACATGATCATCCAGTCAGGCTTTTCTTTACGAACCTTGAGCCAGTGCGAAGACTGATTCTGGCTTTCCTTGAATGCCACAGGTATGGTGAACAATTCATATCCCAATTCAGCTGACAGTTCTTCAAACAATGGAATGGGCTCTCTTCCATATCCTGATTCCAGGAAAATGAATCCGATTTTCTTGCCCTTCAGATTACTCATTCCACCTTCCTGGTAGCCGATATATTTGATGATGGCTGAAGCCTGATTCCAGTAGGTTGATGGATAATTAAAAACCCATGGAAAGACACTCCCATCTGCGGCTGCTGAAAGTCCATAAGCCATGGAGTGTACGGGAATTTTATCAACAGGGGACTTTGGAATTAGCTGCAGTGTGATTCCAGTGGAGTAGGGATTGATTACTACCGGATTATTCGGTTTTACTTTTTCATAACACTCAACCCCTTTTTTAGTGTTATAACCCGTTTCACATTCTTCTACAATCAGAGGCACACCACCTATGCCCCCGTCTCTTTCATTCAGCATGTTTAAGTAATCACTCATCCCATTTGCGTTGGGTATCCCACTTCCTGCAAACGGACCGGTTCTATAAGTAAACAGCGGAATATAAATCCCTTTTGCCGCCATTACTCCCTGGGACAGCCATAAGCATGATATGACTGAAGCAATCAAAGTAAGGAAAATTTTATTTTTCATAATAACTCCTTATGGATTATTTACAATTAAGATGACCCCTGGTCAATAATAGGCCAGGACTTCAACCGAGCCAGAACAACTCTGACTCTCCTGCGGGTAGGATTCCCCTTATGAACATTCAATAGGGAAATGGCCAAACCCGAAGCTTTTCCCTCAGGATCGACCATATTTTTGCCAACCCATGAGGTTCAAAAATCAGAAACAGCACGATCAACGCGCCTAAAATCATAAAATTAAAATGTTCAACTGTAGCTGTGTTGATGGGTATTCCTAAAATCAAAGGAAGATTTGTGATCAGAATTGGGATAAGGACAATAAATGCCGCACCAAAAAATGCTCCCGAAATACTTCCCAAACCGCCGATGATTATCATGAACAAAATTTCAAATGAAATGTTAATGTCAAAAACTTCAACTTCGGCGGAACCCAGATATGTGAACACGTATAATGCTCCAGCGACACCAGCATAATAGGAACTTATGGCGAATGCAATCAATTTTGTGGTGAGGGGTCTTATGCCGATTAGTTCCGCTGCAATGTCCATATCCCTGATGGCCATCCAGGCCCTCCCGATTCTGCCCCTGACAATGTTTACTGCAATTAATGCCAATACTGTTACAATGCACAAAACAACCATGTATCGTGCCTGTGTGGTGGCAACCGGACCTGTCACGGCAATGTCAAAAACTTTTCTTACCTGCACCTCGATTGCGCCTGAATCATTATAGTTGTAAAACCACTTTACTCTGCCAAAAAGCCATTCAAAGAAAAACTGGGCAGCAAGTGTTGCCACCGCCAGGTAGAATCCCTTGATCCTTAAAGAAGGAATTCCGAAAATTAAACCGACTCCTGCAGAAATAAAACCTGAAAGAAGTATGAGAAGAATTACATTTGTTTCCGGAAAGACCGTAACAAGTTTGTAGCATGAATAAGCCCCAACTGCCATGAAACCGCCTGTGCCCAGTGACAACTGTCCTGCATATCCGGTCAGCAGATTAAGTCCCAGTGCAGCTAAAGAAAAAATAAGAAAAGGAATAAGGATGGCCTGCAGCCAATAGTCATTTGCAATCAATGGAATGACTATGAAGGAAAATCCAATGATTAAAAATATTCCCAAGCGATCCTGCTTTACAGGAAAAAGTTCCTGGTCGGCAACGTATGATGATTTAAATTGTCCTGCTTCGCGATAAAACATTTGTTATTTTTAAACTATACTCTTTCGATAATTTTTTCTCCGAACAAACCCTGTGGTCTGAAGAAAAGAAAAACAAGTGCGATCATGTAGGCCAGCCAGCCTTCAATACTTCCGCCCACAAGGTGACCCCAGTAAAACTCACCAATCTTTTCTCCGATACCGATTATCAGCCCACCGACAATTGCACCAGGAACAGAAGTGAATCCGCCTAAAATTAAAACCGGTAAGGCTTTAAAAGCAATGATCGAGAGCGCGAAACTGACGTCACTCTTCGCACCCCACATGATTCCGGTAATCAATGCAATAATCCCGGATATGAACCAGACAACGACCCAAATTGTATTGAGGGACACTCCCACAGAAAGAGCTGCCTGATGGTCATCAGCAACTGCTCTCAAGGCGATGCCAATTTTTGTTTTTCCCAGGAAAAGCGCTAATATTATTAATGCGATCACAGCAATCACAGAAGCCGCAATATCAATTTCCTGCAAAATCAGCATATCATCAAAAAATGTAATGGAGTCATAAGGCAGTAAAAGTTCTTCAGTAATCATCATTTTTGGTTCACCGCCAAATATGAATTCACCAAAACCTATCAAAAAAAACGTAAGACCGATGGTTGCCATAAAAAGTATTATATCCGGCTGGTTGACAAGGGATCTTAAAACCAGTCTTTCTACTGAAAAAGCTAAGGCATACATCACCACTATTGTAATGGGAAGCGCGATGAATGCGGGAACGCCGTTTTCATGCAGCCCCACAAGAGTCAACGCGGCAAATACCACCATAATTCCCTGAGCAAAATTAAACACTCCGGATGCCTTGAAAATAAGCACAAACCCAAAAGCGATTAATGAATAAAGAATCCCCGTTACAAATCCTTCCCAAATTACCTGCAGGAATAAAACGGGATCATCAACCATGTCAAAAAACGGCTGTATGAATATCGCGGTTAAGAATTCCATAAAATCAGCAATATATTAATTTGTATGTGCTACACCAAGATAGGCGTCAATGACTGCCTGGTTACCACGTATTTCATCCGGATTGCCTTCGGCAATTTTTCGTCCGTAATCCAGTACAATTAATCGTTCAGAGAGGTCCATCACCACACCCATATCATGTTCTATCAGCACGATGGTGGTGCCGTACTGTTCATTGATGTCAAGGATGAAGCGGCACATGTCCTGTTTTTCTTCAATATTCATCCCTGCCATCGGTTCATCCAGCAGCAGCAGTTCAGGTTCCATGGCCAGTGCTCGTCCCAGTTCAACTCTCTTTTGTAATCCGTAAGGCAGTTTTCCAACAGGTGTGCGGCGTATGGCCTGGATTTCCAGGAAATCAATAATGTCTTCCACAAATTTTCGATTTTCCATCTCCTCTTTTCTGGCAGGACCATAATATAACGCCTGCCAAAAGAGATTAGCTTTCATTTTCAAGTTTCTGCCTGCCATGATATTGTTCAGCGTGGACATTCCTTTGAAAAGTGCAACATTCTGGAAGGTGCGCGCAATTCCCTGTACAGCTGCTTCATGGGGACGCATTTGCTTGCGGTGAAGTCCTTTGAAGTGTATCTCTCCATCTTGAGGATGATAGAAGCCGTTGATCACATTCAGCATCGAAGTTTTACCGGCACCGTTCGGTCCGATAATAGCGAAAATTTCTTTCTTCCGAATTTCAAAATTAATATCCGTTAGTGCCTTCACTCCGCCAAAAGCCAGGCTGATATGATCAACACTCAAAAGGACATCACCGGTATTATTTTCTGCGGACACTTTATGCTTTACCTTTATTAAAGTTATTCGTTTTGGCTATTTGGTTAGTTAAGTGCAGCTTCCCTGATTTGCAAATCAGCCTGAACGGTGCCGATACGGCCATCTTCAAAGGTCATTTGTGATTCAATTTCTCGATGTGTCTGTTGAGTATCATCTAAAGCCTCAATTAACTCACCATATTTTTCCAAAATAATTCTCCTGCGAACTTTACGTGTACGAGTGATTTCACCATCATCCGCGTCAAGCTCCTTGTGCAGCAGCAGGTATCTTTTAATTTGTGAACCGCGTAGTTTTTCATCACGAGACAAATCATTGTTTACAGTTTCAACACATTCCTGCACAAGATCATAAACTTCTTTCCTTGCGGATAGGTCGGTGTATCCGGAATAAGCCAAATTACGCCGTTCCGCCCAGTTTCCAACTGCATCAATGTCAATACAAATGAGTGCTGAAGCAAAATCTTTTTCGTGTCCGAAAGCAACGACTTCCTTAATAAACGGGAAAAATTTCAGTTTGTTTTCGATGTACTTCGGCGCAAACATTGTTCCGTCGTTCATGCGTCCCACGTCTTTGGCTCGATCAATGATTTTAAGATGCCCGTCATCATCAAAAAATCCGGCATCCCCGGTCGCCACCCAACCCTCGGAATCTTTAGTATCAGCAGTTGATTCCGGACTTTTGTAATAAGAATGAAAGACTCCCGGACTGCGGTAAAAAACTTCATTGTTGTCAGCCAATCGTAATTCGACTCCAGGATAAGCTTTACCGACTGTGTCCGCTTTTACTTCTCCATCTGGCTGGGCACATATGAAAACAGAAGCCTCGGTTTGACCGTAAAGCTGCTTAATATTGATTCCAAGAGAACGGAAAAACTCGAAGATTTCCGGACCGATTGCCTCACCCGCTGTATATGCCAGGCGTGTACGGCTCAGACCTAGATTATTGCGTAAAGGTCCGTAAACAAATAATTTGCCAATACTGTAAAGCAGTCTTTCTGTAATTGATACGGATTTACCGTCGAGAATTTTAATACCCACTGATTTTGCCAGATCCATAAAATATTTGAACATGGTCCGCTTAATTTTGCCCGCGTCTTCCATGCGGATCATGACTTTTGTAAGTACGTTTTCATATACGGCAGGAGGAGCAAAATAGTAGGTTGGCCCTATTTCCTTCAAATCTGTTGTGACAGTTTCCCTGTTTTCAGGGCAGTTTACGCAGAAGCCTGCAACATAAGCCTGAGCAAGTGAGAAAATGTTGTCACCAACCCATGCCATCGGTAAATATGCCAGCACCTCTTCATCACTGGTCAGGCTATCAAACTCGATTCCGCTTTGTGAAGAAATAATAAGATTATCAAAAGTCAGAACAACGCCTTTGGGGTTCCCTGTAGTCCCAGAAGTATAGAGGAATATAGCAATATCACTACCCTTGCTTTTTTCAATTTCATTCAGGAAAAAATCAGGATTTTCACTGTGGAAGAGCTGACCATTTTTCTGCATGTCTTTGTAGTAGTGGAGGGAATCTTGTGAGTAGCTGTGCATTCCGCGAGGTTCCTCATAGCAAATATGCTCGAGATGTGGAAGGCGATCTTTTATTTCCAGAAGTTTATCTGTCTGTTCCTGGTTTTGAACAATAGCAAACTTAACATCCGCATTTTCCAGCACATACAACATCTCTTCCGCGACAGAGTCCTGGTAAAGCGGAACAGGAATCCCGCCCAGCGCTTGTGTGGCAACCATTGCCCAGTAAAGCCGGGGACGATTATCTCCAATAACAGCTACTTTATCACCCCTTGCAAGGCCCAATTGTGAAAGTCCGCAAGCTAAGTTCCGTACTTCTTCAGAAACCTCAGACCATGTCCAGGATTGCCAGATGCCATATTCCTTTTGACGATTCGCGGCACTGTTCCCCCTTTGCCTGGAATGATGCAACAACAATTTGGGAATTGTATCAAGAGTATCT
>LULR01000020.1_pt1 | contig 76900 bp, 68 predicted proteins | sample 729471 | NCBI WGS metagenome assembly LULR01 (sample SAMN03860284, study PRJNA289734) | marine metagenome | biome: seawater column; feature: ocean; material: water; isolation source: Red Sea water column Station 108 - depth 500m | place: Saudi Arabia: Red Sea | collected 2011-10-15 | depth 500 m
CAAGGTGTATGGGTGAACCTTGAGATTGAGGAGATGCGCCATTGTGACTAGTCCAGTTAATTTCAAATCCCCTGATATGTTTTTTCCGGTCACTACATGATTCATCCAGGGACCAATTCCGTCAGCATATCCTGCCACCTCATTTAGTCCAACCTCTGTTTTTAAATAATCAAAATCAGTGGAAGAGAGTCGCCAACGGTTTTCTCCAATTAACTGAGTCAGTTTGATCCTGGTTTTGTACTTATGTTTCAAAATTTTTAATACTTCTGCATCAAAAGACTGAATCCAAACAGGATCTGATGCTTCACGAAAATCATATCTTTCAAGGATAGCCAAAAGATTTTTTGCTGGATCCAGCTTGTATTGACGATGAATCTCAGCACCTTTTATTTCAATGTATAAACCCATCTCACGGCCGTGACTTTGTTTAAGTCCATTTACGAGTTGTAACATTTCTTCAAGTGTAGGGACTTCAAAAAGTAAGGACTCATGTGGGAATCTCCCCTTGAAAGCTGGTCCTGATCCTCTTTTTTTTGAACGTTCATGAACTCTTAGTTTTTTAATTTCCGCCAAACTAAATTCCATTGTATGATACTTTCCATCGGTACCTGAGCGACCAGGGAATATTTCATCCACATTTGTAGTCGCATTAAGTGTAAGGTCATGCATTACAATCAGATGTCCATCTCTAGTCATCACCACATCCAGTTCTAGAAAATCAGCCTTCATTGCGAAGGCTAATACTGCGCTCTCAAGAGTGTGTTCAGGGAGATATCCAGAGGCCCCTCGATGTGCTATTACCAATTTTTCCTGAGAGGCAAAGGTGTTATAAGGGAGCGTTAAATAAATCATAACGACCCCACAACATATATGAAATAGTAGATATTTTTTATGGATCATGACCAAAAATCCATGTTTAGCACTAAGTCCACCCAGAGATTCAAAACGTAGTGATTACTTATTAAATATTTAACTATGAAGATTTTTTTCGGTAGGTAAATTCAATTGATGTTTAACTTAAAAAACTAAGATTGCCTACGAATCCAGATAGAATTTTAGAAATTATTAATTTAAAAAATACTTCCATTGCAATTTTATTTTGTAATAAACACCATTACCTCTAATTAATTATCTATCCTTTTACCGGTATCTCTATTGAAAAGGTGAATTGCTTCTGGAGAAATACTAAAACTCATCTCAGGCTGTCTATCTCTGGGATTGAATAAACCCTGAACCATCGAGACAATCTGCGTATCTGAATTTTTCAAAGTACCGTGTAATATAGTACTCGCACCTATCGGTTCAACCATTTTAATCTGCATAATAATTTTGCCTTTTTTATCTGGGATAAGGTCTTCTGGTCTCAATCCTGCCCAAATTTCTCCATTAAACTGAGTTAGACTTTTAAGTATAGTACCATTCTCAAGCTTTACACTTTGTCCGTCAGAGATTGCTTTGATTATATTCATCGCTGGACTGCCGATGAATTCTGCTGCAAAAATTGTTTCTGGTTTCTGAAAAACATCAAGAGGAGATCCTATTTGTTCTGCCACGCCCTCATTCATTACAACCATTCGGTCTGCCAATGTCATTGCCTCAATTTGATCATGTGTAACAAATAATGAAGTTGTCCCCAATCGCTGCTGCAAAGATTTAATCTCAAGACGCATTTGAATTCTCAGCTTAGCATCCAAGTTGGATAAAGGTTCATCAAATAAAAATACTGCAGGTTGCCTTACTATTGCACGCCCCATAGCAACTCTCTGTCTTTGTCCACCAGAAAGTTCTCGAGGTTTTCGGTCCAGTAAACCATCAAGTTCCAGCATCATAGCTCCTTGCCGTACTCTTTCGGCAATTTCAGACTTTGGTAAACCAGCTATTTTTAGACCATAAGCCATATTGTTAAAAACACTCATATGTGGATAAAGAGCATAATTCTGGAACACCATAGCTATGTTTCTGTCCATGGGCTCCTTGTCATTCACTTTTAGATTATCAATCAGAACATCTCCATCTGAAACATTTTCTAAGCCAGCTATCATGCGCAATAATGTAGATTTACCACAACCTGATGGACCAACTATGACAATGAATTCCCCATTCTCGACTTCCATGTCAATTCCATGGATGACTTTAACTTTACCAAAAGATTTGTGAACGTTTCTGAGAGTTAAACCTGCCATAATTTCATTTTTCTCTATCGGTTAGTCCACGAATAAAAAGTTTTTGCATAGAAATAACCACAATAATTGGAGGCAACATTGCCATTATAGAAGCTGCCATGACTACCGGCCATGGTGTCACATCATCTTGACCTCCTATCATCTGCTCTACGCCCATTATAACTGTATTCATTGAAGGATCAGTAGTCATTAGCAATGGCCAAAGAAACTGGTTCCAGCCATAGATAAACATTATTATAAAAAGAGCTGCAATGTTTGTACGACTGATAGGAATTAAAATATCAATGAAAAACCGCATAGGTTTAGCTCCATCAATCCTGGCGGCTTCAACAATTTCATCAGGAACAGTCATAAAAAATTGTCTAAAAAGGAAAGTGGCTGTGGCTGATGCTATCAGCGGGAATATCAATCCAGAATAAGTATTCAGCAGACCAAAACTAGCAACTACTTCATAAGTAGGTAGAATCCTAACTTCAACTGGTAGCATTAAAGTAAGAAATATTAACCAGAAAAATATGTTCCTCGCAGGAAATCTAAAAAAAACTATTGCAAAAGCAGATGTAAACGAGATCACTATTTTACCCACAGCAATACCTGTTGCAACTACAGTTGTATTAAATAACATCCTTGCTACCGAGGCAGACGTTTGTCCACTATCGCCCTCAATTAAAGCTCGACTGTAATTTTCTAGAAACTGATCTCCAGGCCATAAAGGCATGGGTGGATGAATCACCTCCTGATTTGTAACGGTAGAAGCTACAAAAGCTAACCAGAGAGGGAAAAATAATACCAACACTCCAGAAGTAAGACCAACATGAGTTAGCCAATAACTTATCCCTCTTTTTTCAACCATTCCTGACATCAGTAATGAACTTTTTTCTCTACAAATTTGAATTGTAAAATTGTTAAAATGCCTACAATAATTAGCAAAATAACTGACTGAGCAGCTGATGACCCAAGATCAAGGCCTACAAAACCATCTGAATAAACTTTATAAACTAGTATTGTTGTCGACTGTCCCGGACCGCCTTTAGTTATAGTATGAATGATACCGAAAGTGTCAAAAAACGCATATACAACATTCATCACAACCAAGAAGAATGTCATTGGTGACAAAAGCGGGAATACTATAGTCCAAAAACGCTTCCAAAAACGTGCTCCATCAATTGCTGCTGCCTCAATAATTGTGCTAGGTATAGCTTGTAAACCAGCCAGAAAAAACAAAAAATTATAACTCACCCTGCTCCATGTAGACACTGCGACAACCAATCCCATTGCTTCATTGTGATTTAATAGATGGTTCCAATCATATCCAAGTAAACCAAGGTACCATGAAATTAGACCAGTTCGAGTATCAAATAAAAACAACCAAAGAATTCCTGCTATCGCTGGTGCAACTGCGTATGGCCAGATCAATAATGTTTGATAGATTCCAGCTCCCTTAATCAAGCGGTCAGCTAGGACCGCAAGAAAAAGTGCTAACCCCATTGAAAAAAAAGTGACGAGCACAGAAAAAATAGCTGTTGTATAAAAACTTTCTTTGTAATAGGGATCTGAAAATAGGAAATCAAAATTAGCAAAACCTACAAATTTTGTACTTAGACCAAATGGATCAGGATTGAAGAGCGACCACCATATTGCTGTTCCTGCTGGATAAAAAAAGAAAATAGCTGTGATCGCTAATTGAGGGACTATAAGAAGGGCGGGTAAAAACCAACCTTTAAAATAAACACGTTTCTCCATCAAAAACTATGTAACATTTGTGGGGACATTTTCTAGTCCCCACAAAAATACTAACTAGCGGTTTGAAGATTCAAATCTACGAAGTAGGACATTACCCCTCTTAACCGCATCATCTAAAGCAGATTTTGCAGTCTTTTTACCACTCCATACACTTTCAAGTTCTTCGTCAATCATACCTCGAATCTGGTCAAAAGAACCCAAGCGAAGTCCTTTTGAAACAGAAGTTGGTGATTTTCGAGTCATCTGGATTCCAGCGATATCCGTCCCTGGGTTAGAATCGTAAAAACCTGATTCTTTAGTTTTTTGACTTGCTACAAGAGTCACTGGTAAATAACCAGTATTTTGATGCCAGGCAGCCTGGATAACTGTTGATGAAAGAAAACTAAGGAAAGCTGCAACCCCCTTATATTCTTTTGAACTATGCCCAGATAAAACCCATAGAGAGGAACCTCCAATAATTGTGTTTTGAGGTGCACCTTTTACACCTTCCCAATATGGTAAATGACGTATTTCAAAATCGAACTTTGCATTTTTCTTTATACCTGCGTAACCAGCTGATGATTCTGTATAAAGTGCACATTCACCAGCTCGAAAAGCTTTTCCACCCTCATTCCTGCGACCAGCATAAATAAATTTCCCTTCTTTGGCCCAATTGCCCATAGCTTGAATGTGTTTTATTTGTACTGGACCGTTGAAGACCAATTCAGTATCCATCCCTGCAAATCCATTTTCTTTTGTAGCAAAAGCAATATTGTGATATGCAGACATGTTTTCTAAATGGACCCAACTTTGCCAAGCAGTTGTCAAGGGACATTTATTCCCAGAGGACTTTAACTTATCAAGGGCAACTCCTACTTTTTGCCAAGTTGATAAATCCATGTCGGGATTGAGTCCTGCTTTTTTAAATGCATCCCTATTTACCCAGAGAACAGGAGTAGATGAATTATAAGGCATGGAAAGCATTTCTCCAGTGGTTGTAGTATAGTATCCTTTGACCGGACCGATAAAACCATCTGGGTTAAATTTTGCTCCAGCTTCTGACATCACTTCATACATCGGCTTAATAGCACCTTTAGCAGCCATCATTGTTGCTGTTCCTACCTCGAAAACCATTAAAATATGTGGATGTTTTTTTGCTCTGAAAGCTGCAATTCCTGCATTAAGTGTTTCTGAATAATTTCCTTTGCGATTTTGAACCACTATATATTCACTTTGAGCTGCGTTAAATTGATCTACTTGTTCTGCCAACAAAGTGCCCAAGCGACCTTTAAAAGCATGCCACCAATGGATCTCTGTTGCAGCAGCAACTGTTCCTGTAAAAAGGCAAAGTGCCATGATGGTTCCAACTAAATTCCTGATAATTTTATTCATGATGTTCCTTTCGTATAGAAAATAAAAGCAGATATCTATTAAAAAAATAGCTATCTGCAAAATAAGTATAAGATCCTCATCTACGATCTCAAAATCTATTTGAAAATCTTATAAGACCAAGCTTAATGCTTAGTATCACGTCATGACGAAACCATTTTCGCCATAGGTACTTACTTTAGTAATTTAATTTTTCAATTGCAACATATTTTTCATAAAATTTTATCTTTAAAACTTTTTTTATAAAACTTTATTTATTTTCAGCAAGTTATATTCAAAATAATTTTACATTAAGGTTAACAAAATCCTGGCTGTCTCTTCATCTGAAATTAAGGAGTGAATAAAACCACCTTTCAGGGCTGCCTCGATGGCTTCTATCTTTTCTTTGCCGCCGGCAACACCAACAACATGTTTCATTTTGGCCAGTGACTGGAGGTGTGTGGTGATCAAACGCTGGTGATGCTCCAATTCCAGAGGCTCTCCTTCAGCATTAAAATATTCACCGTGCATTTCACCCACTGCCCCGCGTTTTTTGAGAAGATCGAGTTCATTTTGGGATTTGTAACCAAAACGACCAAATTCGGTGCTGGGCATCAAGGAGCCAATGCCAACCATCGCGATATCCGCCAATTTCGCCATTTCCATCACTTGCTGCACCTCAGGTTCATCGATCATCTGGTCTCTTAGGTCGATGGATCCAACCATGAGTGGCGTTGGAATCACGTGGAAGGAATACTGAAATCCGGACAACGGCGTACCCACGCAGTCAGTTGTTCGCTCACTAAGATAGTGCATCACTCCACCACAAAGTGTGACGAACGAAGTGCTTTCCGGAATTATTCTTCCCAAATTCCTAGTGATTCCGGAAACGGTTTCACCCCATCCAAGCGCTATCAAAGATTCTTCCACGATTGTCATTTCTAAATACTGTGCTCCGGCCATGCTCAGATCATTCTTGATTTGTTCCGGAGAAACTTCAGGTACCAAAAACACGTCACGAAGCCCCCACTTTTCCTTAAGTTGTTCTTCCAACTCCATTAACTCCGCATCCTCCCCTTTGACATGAATCGTAATGGTTCCGTTTTGTCGCGATTCGTTAAGAATATTAATCACCCGGGAACGGTTGATACCCAAACGCTTGGCGATATCGCCTTGAGTCATTCCGGTTTTGTAGTAGTACCATGAAGCTCTTGAGGCAAACTTCTTCTGGTCTCGCATTGCTGTATTCATTTTTTTTATAGTGATATTAGGTTTTACTTTTTTGTGGCCATACCTCGTAAATCTATCACAAAACGATAAAACAAATGTTCGTCTTTGTGGATGGTACAATAGATTAAAAGATGGACACAATACTTTTATTAATAAAAATTACATTTGTAATAAGCCTATCATTGATTGATTCAAATTGTAAACATCAAACAATATTATAAAAGTTCATTATGCCTGTTTTGACTATTTCATGATGATTGCATACACTAATTGTAGTTATGCGGACAAATTATTGGTAGTCCCGGAAACAACTCTGACTTGAAGAGTAAAGAAAAGGCATGGAATGCGAATCAGTCAAGGATAGACAATGACCACACTAAATGAGACAATTTACGACGAAAGTAAAATACTCACGCTTTCTTCCCTCGAACATATCCGTTTGCGCCCCGGCATGTACATTGGCCGCCTGGGTAACGGTTCCCATCCCAGTGACGGCATTTATGTGCTGCTGAAAGAAATTGTTGATAACTCGATCGATGAATTTATCATGGGCTTTGGCAAACGCATCGACATCCGCATTGACAATGGTGCTGTAAATATCCGTGATTTCGGGCGCGGAATTCCACTTGGGAAGGTGGTTGAATGTGTTTCAATCATCAACACCGGCGCAAAATACAATGATGAAGTTTTTCAATTCAGTGTGGGCCTGAACGGTGTGGGTACAAAAGCAGTCAACGCGCTTTCAGAATCTTTTGAGGTTTCTTCCTATCGTGAAAAGAAACAGTTTTCGGCACGGTTTAAATCTGGAGAATTGGAAACTAAACCGATTACTCAAGATACCAATCAAAGCAACGGCACTAAAATCAGTTTCACTCCGGATACAAAACTTTTTCCAAATTACAGCTATGACCTCGGCACAATCCGGAAACAACTCTGGAATTATGCCTACCTTAACCGGAAACTGACAATCACCTTAAACGGTGAAAAGTTTAAATCGGAAAATGGACTGCTGGATTTACTTAATGAAGAAGTAAATGACTCGAATCTTTATCAAATCGTTCACTGCCAATCCGGACAGTTGGAAATGGCATTTACACACACTGAACGATACGGTGAGGAATATTACAGCTACGTCAACGGCCATCACACAAACGACGGAGGCACCCACCTTTCAGCTTTTCGTGAAGGAATCCTCAAGGGCGTAAACCAGTTTTTCAATTCAAGTTTTGAAGGTCCGGATGTGAGAGATGGAATTGTCGGTGCAGTAGCCATCAAGCTGCAGGAACCGGTATTTGAATCTCAAACCAAAAATAAATTAGGAAACTCGGATCTGCGCTCGTGGCTGATGCCACTTGTTCGCGACACCTTTGTGGATTTTCTGTATAAACATCCGGAAGTAGCAGAACCGCTTAAGCAGAAAATACAGGCAAATGAGCGAATCCGCAAGGAACTGAACAATGTGAAGAAAGCTGCCAGGGACAATGCAAAAAAATCCGCGTTGACAATTCCTAATCTAAAAGACTGCAAATATCATCTTGGGGATAAACACCAATCTGCAGAGGAAAGCACTGTATTTATCACAGAAGGAGTCTCAGCCGGCGGCAGCATGATCAGCGCGCGTGATGTTTATACTCAGGCAGTATTCTGTCTCAAGGGCAAACCGCTAAACTGTCACGGACAAGGGAAAGAAGCGCTTTACAAAAATCTGGAGCTGTACAATGTGATGAAAGCCCTTGGAATTGAGGATTCAGTTGAAGATTTGCGTTACAATAAGGTCGTGATTGCAACAGATGCTGATGTGGATGGACTGCATATTCGCAATTTGCTGCTTACCTTCTTTCTGCAATATTATGAACCGCTTGTTTTGCAGGGACATATTTACATTCTTGAAACACCGCTCTTTCGTGTGCGTAATCAGAAAAACACCCTTTATTGTTACAATGAGAATGAAAAAGATGTGGCATTTGAAAAATTGCAAAACGGAACTCATTTTGAGATTACACGCTTCAAGGGGCTTGGTGAGATTTCACCAAAAGAATTTGGACAGTTTATAGGAGAAAACATGCGGGCAGTTCCTGTTGGTGTTGAACATACCCACGAAATTCCGGATTTACTGAACTTTTACATGGGGAATAATACTGCGGACCGTCGTCAATACATCATGGATAATCTTGTTTGACACCCATCAAATGTTTCATACAGAGGCACATAAACTGCACAATATTACCAGAGACAAAGGCTTTTACCTGCTCTAAAGACTGAAGCAAATTGATTGCAGGTAAAATTACAATCTATAAACACCAATTGCTGAGCATTACTGATGTTGGGATTTGATGCAGAGAACGATGACGCAATTTTTCATACATCAAAGTTTATTGAAGATGTACCATTACTGATAATTGCAGAAATTGGTCGAACCCAGATTTCTGTACAAAAAGTACTGAATCTGAAAAAAGGCAACATGGTGGAATTTAATAAAATTGTAGGTGAGCCAATGGATGTTGTTGTAGGTGGTAGACTAATGGCACGAGGAGAAATAGTGGTGGTAAACGAGCGTTACGGTGTACGGATCAGTGAGGTCACACGTCCGGATGAAAAAATTGGCGCGCGTCGCGAGTAAAGCAAACTTCCTGAATTATTCTTCCTCTTTGTAAAACTGATTATAGAAAGCAACAGCCTGAGTCCGATTGTCCACCTGAGCTTTTTCATAAATATTTTTCAGGTGAAATTTGACAGTGTTTGTAGAGATTTCAAAAATTTTTGCAATTTTCCTGTTGGAATGACCTTGTGCCAAAACTTCAAGTATATCAAGTTCTCTTGCAGTCAGACTTGAGATGCGATCATTAGTTTTAGCATGATGTTTTTCAAAGGGGAAAATACTGTTTCCCTGTCCCACCTGACAGATTACATCAATCAAACCTTCAGGCGGTTTTGATTTTGAGTAAAACCCTGCACCGCCCAGTGAGCGCACCTGCCTTGAAACATTGGCTCCGCTGTAAACCACCACTCTGATTGAGCTTTCACGTTCACGAAGATTGGTGAGTACCTGCCGTCCGTCAGAAAAAGGCATCTTCCAGCCTATGATTCCCACATCAAAACTCACGCGATCCACAAGTTCCATAAACAATTCACCATCAGTTGCTGTTGCACGCACATTAAAACGCTCATCCTGCTTGAACATTTCGGTCAATCCTTTGACGAGCAGAGAATTCTTGTCCGCGATAACAAGATTTATAGGAGAATCTGTTGACATGAGTTTCCAGGAAGCAGGGGCAGCATAATAACCATTATGCAGTCTTTTAATCTTTGCTGCTAACTATCCCTAATTCCACGGAAACGTTCCAGCTTTTTCATAACTGGAAGTTTGGAAAGAATTTTGTAATCAGGTATTTTTTATCTTTTCACGGAGAAGCTTAACATTTTCCGCGACACTGTTCTTGTCGTTAAAAACTGCCGAACCGGCAACAAAAGCGTTTGCTCCCGCGCCAATAACTTCATTGACAGTTTCAACATTGACTCCGCCATCCACTTCTAAATCTGCAGATGAACCGCATTGGTCAAGCATTTCACGCAGCTTTTGAATTTTGGCTGTGCAGGAATGAATGTATGATTGTCCGCCAAATCCGGGATTGACTGACATCACCAGCACCAGATCCACTTCAGAGATGATTTCATCCAAAGTGTTCGCAGGTGTAGAAGGGTTGATGCTGACACCGGCACGAACATCTAAATTTTGAATCTGCTGGAGAGATCGATGCAGGTGAGGACAGGTCTCCTGGTGAACAGTAATTATATCTGCCCCGGCTTTGGCAAAATCTTCAATATAGCGTTCCGGATTCTCAATCATAAGGTGTACATCCAGCGGCAGTTTAGTCACAGGACGCAAAGCCTTGACTATCAACGGGCCAATGGTAATGTTCGGGACAAAATGTCCGTCCATCACATCAACATGGATATAATCTACACCAGCCTCTTCAGCTTCTCTCACTTGTTCTCCTAAAAATGCGAAATTCGCCGAAAGTATTGAAGGGGAAATTTTAACCGAGTTCACTGTAAATTCCTTATTAAAAGTATGGAGTTACGAAACACCAGGACTATGTCATTAACGCCAGAAGACATTTGAAAACATAGTTTAGGTATTTCTTGTGGTAAAAATTATACGTTTTTTTAATTAGCTAGTCAAAGAAGCAAAAAGGGTCGGCAGTTTTTCAGGCAAACGCTGAACATTATCAATGATGGTGTAATGGTTTTGTCCGAAGATTCTTTGTACGTAATGATCAGCGCTTGGGTCGAGCGTAAGACAATATGACAAGATGCCTTGGGTATGCAATTCCTCAACAGCTTTTTTTGCATCCAAGCGCAGGTGCTGTGGATCCCTTTCATCAATATCAGAAGGCGCTCCATCTGTCACGATCAGCAGCATTTTTCGTTTTTCAGTACGACGCGACAGGTGATGTCCGGCATGACGCATGGCTGCACCCATGCGAGTTGATAAACCGCCCTGCATCCCCGCAAGCCGTCCCTTGGCTTCATCATCGAATGCCTGATCGAAGCGTTTAAGGCGATAGTAACGCACATCATGTCGGCCGTCTGAGGCAAATCCGTGGATGGCAAAAGCATCACCGATTCCTGAAATTGCAGTGGAAACCAAAGCACTTGCTTCCCGTGTCAGTTCCAGAACCGTCTTCTCTAGTCCTGCTAAAATTTCATTAGTTGATTCAGAGAGGTCAAGCAAAATGATGATTGCCAGATCACGGCTATTGATCACATTCTTAAAAGTAATTCTAGTATCCGGTTGTCGCCCCATGCGAATGTCAGTCATGGCTTCCACAGCCGCATTAATGTCAATTTCATCACCATCTTCCAACTTGCGTTGACGAATCATGCCCTCCGGACGCAGGCGGTCAACAATTTGTTTTATACGGGAAGTAATCGGCTTATGCTCCATTAAAATCTGCTCAATGTCGTCCGTGTTGCCCAAGGGATAACCCCGCTCATAAACTGTCGCCCAGTCCGGTCGGTGCAGTTGTACCTTGTAATCCCATTCCGGATAATGATAAGGGTCACTGATCTGCTCCTTGCCCTCCATCTGGTTAAAACTTATTCCCTGATCCTCATAAGGAAAAAGTTCCGTAGGCAAAGTCCAGATCTCCTGCGCGTCATCTCCAGCAGTTTCAACATCCAGTTCATTGACGAATTCCATCAGGCTGACTCGCTTTCGCAACTGCCGACGGTTGGCTGGCACATATTCCACATCGTCATACCAGGCAAATTCATCAAAGTCCCAAATAAAGCGGTTGTCATCTCTGTAGGGAATACGGATACCTTCCAGCAGCCGCAGACTGGGAACCTCCTTGCGTGCCGCCAGTTCATTAAAAATCTCCAAACCTAAGTTCCAGGAAAATTGCGGATTATTTTTGTTGGACTCAATGTCAGTATGGAATCTGTTCGCAATTTCATCCATTGCATGATCATTTGACTGGAAGGAACTGTCCAGCAAAGCTACGGCTAAACGTTCCAGCAATGGAACAGCGGCATGTTCAGGGTGATCATTGTATTGACAATGCAGAGTGCGCCATAATTTTAAAAGGCCAGGAAAATCCTGTATTGCGCAATACTCAACCCTGGCGTCCTCGGCAAAACCAACAAAGAATCTTTGTGCCGGGGACAAGTGTTCTGCTGAAATTGGTTGGCGGGTATAGACCAGATGAGCGGCCATGTGCGCGGCAATTGCACGATAAAGATCGATTCCTTTCACCATAATATCACCCACTGCATCAGGCAGGTGGAGAACACGAGCCTCGAGATATGGACGGAAGCCGATGTGACTCGTGTCGGCAGGGCGTAAAAAGAAATCTCTGGCCCATAAAGCACGCAAATAGAAATTCAGTTTACGCTGACAGTTTATAAAAAGAGTACCTCCGCGTTCTTTTTTCAGGATCGCCCGGCTGTCTTCAGTCTTCAGACCAAAATAGGCAACTTGCCCGGGAAGATCCCGCCGGTAAGCCTCAGCGCCAAAATCCGACCAGCGACGCAGGCCGGACAAAGTGAGCTTTGAGAGTAAGTCATCAATGCAGCCCAGCATGGGGCGTAACCCGCGTGGAGCCTTAGCAGTTAAGCGATGGATCAGGCTGAGATACCCGCGCAACAGTTCGTGGTCTCCAAGTCTGCGGGAAGCAGCAGGCAGGGTGGAAAACAATAAAGAAATTACCTCTCCCGAAGTCATTGAGGTAAGCTTCATGGCAGAGGCAACACATTCCCGAATGATATCCTCGCCGCACTCCTTGGTTACAGCTGGAATGTTTTCAATATAGCTGACAACAATATCAGCTCCACGTCCCAGTTCACATAGAACTCGGGCACCCTCAAGATAATCCTGAAGACCGGCTGGAGACATGTAGCGGCCTGCTTCATGAAACGCAGCATCCAGAGTTTCTTTCAGCTCGGGTGCAGTCTGTTCCAGGCGCTCCCTGTAGTCATCAAGCTGGATGCTCATGCGCCTACCTCTGTTAGTGTAGTATTAGTCGAAGAAAGTATGAACTGCAGCATCAAGGGTATCACGCATGTCCGGATCATCTGTCAATGGACGCACCAGGGTCAGGCGGCAAGCCGCAATCGGTTCAATACCCTTGCTGATTAACTGGCCTGCATAAACCAGTAAGCGTGTGGACATGCCTTCATCCAGTCCATGACCTTTCAAGTTGCGCGAGCGCATTGCAACCTGCACAAGTTTATTTGCCATGTCTTCACTGACACCGGATTCGCGAGTCACTATTTCTGCTTCAATTTCCGGTTCCGGATAATCAAAATCGAGCGCTCCGAATCGCTGTTTAGTGGATTGTTTGAGATCTTTCATCAGGCTTTGATATCCGGGATTGTACGAAATCACCAGATGAAAGTCAGGGTGTGCTTTGACCAGTTCGCCTTTTTTATCCAGCGGCAGTTCACGGCGATGGTCTGTCAGAGGATGAATGACCACGGTAGTATCCTGCCGTGCTTCCACCACTTCATCCAGGTAGCAGAGTGCCCCCATGCGGGTAGCCCGAGTCAGTGGACCGTCTTGCCAACGGGTTCCGTCCTTATCCAAAAGAAACCTGCCTACCAAATCCGAAGCAGTCATATCTTCATTGCAGGCAACCGTAATCAGAGGACGACCTTGTTTCCAGGCCATGTATTCCACAAATCGTGACTTCCCGCATCCAGTAGGCCCCTTCAGCATCATGGGCATCTTTGCTTCTGAGGCGGCTTCAAATAATTCCACCTCATCGGCGATTGGACGATAATAAGGTTCTTCAGATACCAAATATTGGGCTGCTTCGTCCATACAATTACGTAACGTCGTAACAGTTTAACGAGGAGCCCGGTAAATTACCATGTTCGCTCCCTGACTCTGCTTGTAATTGTCATAACCGATGAGCCGCACATGGTGCGAAGGATTGGCCTTGTGACACATTTCGGTTTCGTTCAAAATGCGATCTACATCAGTCTCGCCAAACATCGGCAATTTCCACATGTACCAATAATGATCAAAAGCATTTTCCGGCTCAGTATGTTCAATAGCCGGATTCCAGCCTTTTGATACAATGTATTCTACCTGTTTGCGGATCGCATCACTGTCCATCTCAGGAAGGTAAGAAAACGTTTCAAATTTTCTGCTGGCAGGATCAGACAGTCGTGATTGATAATCTTGTACTTCACTCATAAGTTATACCTGGATTTAAATGTTGATTAACTCCAGCCAAGCTTCAGTCTTTCGACAGCCACCTGGACTAGTTAAATAATACGGATTGCTCAGCTGTGTTTAATATCAAGTTTGTCCACAGTGTCGAATTCAAATTTAATTTCCTTCCATGTTTCCATAGCAGTTTTCAGTTCAGGACTGGATTTAGCGGCATTGGTCAAAATATCCTTACCTTCCTTTTCAATCTCACGTCCCTGGTTGCGCGCCTCAACACAGGCCTCAAGTGCCACACGGTTGGCTGCTGCTCCGGCTGCATTACCCCATGGATGTCCCAGGGTGCCCCCGCCAAACTGGAGGACTGCATCATCTCCGAAAATGGAAACCAACGCAGGCATGTGCCACACATGAATTCCTCCTGATGCAACCGCGAATACACCAGGCATCGAACCCCAATCCTGATCGAAGAAGATACCACGAGAACGATCTTCCTTGATATAGGAATCCCTTAACAAATCTATCCAACCCAGGGTTGCCTCACGATCTCCTTCAAGTTTACCAACTACTGTACCGGTATGAAGATGATCTCCTCCGGATAAACGGAGGGCTTTGGCGAGTACACGAAAATGAATGCCATGACTCGGATTGCGGTCAAGTACCGCGTGCATGGCTCTGTGGATATGCAGCAAAATTCCATTGTCGGCACACCACTGCGCAATTCCGGTGTTAGCACAAAAACCTCCGGTTAAGTAGTCATGCATGATAATCGGGGCGCCAATCTCCTTTGCATGCTCCGCACGTTTATACATTTCTTCCGGAGTCGGAGCAGTCACGTTTAGATAATGTCCCTTACGCTCGCCTGTCTCTTCCTCAGCTTTGTTGATTGCGTCCATAACAAAATCAAAACGCTGACGCCATCGCATAAAGGGCTGAGAGTTGACGTTTTCATCATCTTTTGTAAAGTCAAGACCTCCACGCAAGCATTCATAAACAGCACGTCCGTAATTCTTTGCAGAAAGTCCTAGCTTGGGCTTTATTGTACATCCCAGCAAAGGACGTCCATATTTGTTCATGATATCGCGCTCAACCTGAATTCCATGAGGCGGCCCATTGCAGGTCTTTACATAAGCAATTGGGAATCGCACATCCTCAAGCCGCAAGGCGCGAATTGCCTTGAATCCAAAAACATTTCCGACCAGGGAAGTAAAGACATTAACCACAGAACCTTCCTCGAACAAATCAATCGGATAAGCTACAAAAGCATAGTATGCCTCATCATCTCCAGGGACATCTTCAATGGCATAGGCCCTACCTTTGTAGTAATCCAGGTCTGTCAACAGATCTGTCCATACGGTGGTCCATGTGCCTGTGGATGATTCCGCAGCTACTGCCGCCGCTGCTTCTTCTCGGGGAACACCGGGCTGCGGAGTGATTTTGAAACATGCCAGAATATCAGTTTCACTTGGAACGTATTCCGGCATCCAATAAGTCTCACGGTATTCCTTAACACCGGCACTATAAGTTTTTTTCGACATATAACTCTTTTATTGAGGTGAGTGTTGAAAATAAGTTTAATTGATTTTTTGATCCAGTTCGCCAGAACTATAACGCTGTGCCATTGCCGCCAAAGGTAATGGTTTTAACTTTGAAGCATTCCCAGCTGTCCCAAAAGATTCATAACGTAATTCACAAACCTTCTGCATGGCATCAGTTGCTGGTTTTGTAAACTTGCGTGGATCAAACTCAGTTTTCTTTTCAAGCAAAACTTTCCGTACCTGACCGGAAATTGCCATGCGGCAGTCTGTATCAATGTTCACTTTTCTGACTCCATGCTTGATGCCTTCAACAATTTCATCCACAGGGGTGCCCCATGTTTGAGGCATTTCTCCTCCATTTTCATTTATTATATCCTGCAGTTCCTGTGGAACAGAACTCGACCCATGCATAACCATGTGCAGGCTGGGAAGCCTTTTATTGATTGCTTTTACCACATTCAGGGCAAGTATATCTCCATCAGGTTTGCGGGTAAACTTGTAAGCACCATGAGATGTCCCAATTGCCACAGCAAGCGCATCCACTTGTGTTTTACTGACAAAATCTGTTGCCTGATCAGGATCAGTCAGCAGTAGATCCTGAGATAATTTTCCTTCAAACCCGTGTCCGTCTTCTTTTTCACCTTCGCCGGTCTCCAGTGAGCCAAGGCAGCCAAGTTCACCTTCAACAGATACACCGATTTTGTGGGCAACTTCTGTTACTTTGGAGCTGATCCCAACATTGTATTCATAAGACGCGGGAGTTTTTGCGTCTTCTTCCAAAGACCCATCCATCATCACGCTTGTGAAATTGTTTGCCATTGCTGAAAGACAGGTATCAAAATTATTGCCATGATCCTGGTGAATACAAATGGGAATGTCCGGATACATTTCTACCGCCGCAACAAACAGATGACGCAAAAAAATATCACCAGCATACGAACGTGCTCCGCGACTTGCCTGTAAAATCACCGGTGAATCGGTATCTTGTGCTGCTTGCATGATAGCTTGTATTTGCTCCATGTTATTTACGTTGAAAGCTGGAACTCCATAGCTGTTTTCCGCAGCATGATCCAGCAGTTGTCTTAATGAAATCAAGGCCATAATAATTACTCTGTTCAGGATTAATTTAAAAGAATCAGTGATATGATTCAGATTATTAGTTACTCTTTTGTTTCAAACGACCAGCTGTGCTGTTGAGATGATGTAACATCAGATAATGTATTTAATTACTCTTCAGAGCTTCCTTTGCCGTAGAAACAACTTTTTCTGTGGTTATCTCAAAATGCTTGAAGAGATCATTTCCAGGAGCAGAAGCACCAAAAGTGCTCATGCCGACGAATTTTCCATTTGTACCAATGTATTTACCCCAACTCTGCTCAACCGCAGCTTCCACAATTACAACCGGAACTCCAGGTTGCAGTACCTGATTCCTGTAGTCCTGAGTTTGTGTTTCAAATTTCTCAAGGCATGGGATTGAAACAACAGCCGCAGAAATTCCCTCCTGCTTGAGCAAATCACTTGCTTCTACCGCTAAAGAAACCTCAGAACCGGAAGCCAGCAGGGTAATATCCCGCTGAGCTTCTGTATCTGACAAAATGTATCCGCCTTTAGCGCTTAAATTTTCGTCTGTATGCTCTTTTCTCAAGCATGGCAGTCCTTGACGGGAGAGAGACAGTATCGAAGGCGTTGCATTTGTTTCCAGTGCGGCAGCCCAGCATTCGGCTGTTTCAACAATATCGCATGGTCTGTAAACATTTAAATTCGGAATTGCCCTAAGGCTGGCAAGGTGTTCCACAGGCTGGTGAGTGGGCCCATCTTCTCCCAAACCGATTGAATCATGTGTCATCACATAAATTACACGCTGCTGCATCAAGGCTGAAAGTCGAATTGCAGGCCTGCAGTAATCAGTAAAGATCAAAAAAGTTCCGCCATAAGGAATGAAACCTCCATGCAGAGCAATACCATTCATGGCCGCAGCCATTCCATGCTCCCTAACGCCATAGTGAATGTAGCTACCGCTAAACTTGCCGGTAGCAACAGTTTGTTGCGTTTTGGCCTTAGTCAAATTTGATCCGGTCAAGTCTGCTGAACCTCCGGCCAACTCCGGAATCACTTCGGCTAACACATTCAGAGTTTCCTGGCTTGCTTTACGGGAAGCCATTTTTGTTTTTTCTTCCGTGTGATTACGCTTAAAATTAAGCAGGGAAGATTCCCAATGCATGGGTAGTCTTCCGGAAATGAGGCGATCAAATTCATCCTTTTGTCCGGACTCATCCAGACGATTCTTCCAGGCTTTCACTTTATCACCATGCATTGCGCCAATTCTCCGCCACGCGCTGCCAACCGCCTGTGGAATTTCAAAAGGCTGATGCGGCCAATTCAGGCTTTCACGTGTAGCAACTATTTCTTCTTCGCCGAGTGGTGCTCCATGTGTCGCGGCGGTTCCGGCTTTGTTAGGAGAACCAAAACCAATTGTGGTTTTACAGGCAATTAAAGACGGCTTGTCCAAAGAATCACGGGACTGGTTTATGGCCTGCTCAATTGCTTCCGGATCATGTCCGTCGCAACTGGAAACATGCCAGCCGCAGGCTTCAAAACGCATCAGTTGATCGTCATTGACAGCAAGGTCTGTTGAACCGTCGATTGAAATTCCGTTATCGTCAAACAGTACTATCAATTTGCTAAGTCCCAAATGCCCCGCGAATGATGCTGCTTCGTGACTGATTCCTTCCATAAGACATCCATCACCTGCAATCACATAAGTGTAATGATCAACAATGTCGCTGCCAAATCTTTCCGCAAGCATGCGTTCAGCCAATGCCATTCCTGCGGCATTCGCCAATCCTTGACCAAGCGGACCTGTTGTGGTTTCAATTCCTGCTCCATGTCCAAATTCAGGATGTCCGGCAGTTCTTGATCCCAACTGTCGGAAATTTTTAATTTCATCCAAACTGAAATCACTGTATCCGTTCAGATGAAGCAGGGCATAAAGAAGCATTGAGCCATGTCCTGCGGACAAAATTAAACGGTCCCTGTCAGGCCAGTCCGGATCACTTGCGCTAAAATTCAGAAATCGGGAGTACAAAACAGTAGCCACATCTGCCATGCCCATCGGCATCCCAGGGTGTCCCGAATTTGCTTTCTGTACCGCATCCGCGGCTAAAAAACGCAGTGCGTTCGCCATTTCCTGATGGCTTGGTGAAGAAGTCATAGTTCCTATATTTTTGAAATGTTTAATGAATATATGTTACAGTTTTCATCATCTCTCAATTCAATTTGTCATGAATTTATATTGCATGATGTCCCAACGCGGCCTTAACCATGTGATAGGCTACCAGAAGTTGGGTCAGCATAAGAGGATGACTTATGATATTAATTTTTTCCAATTCTTCAATGGAACGTGTATTTTCTCGCAAATGCTGCGCTTCCGGGATAAGTCCCCATAATAATTCCTCAATCTTGCTCGCACGATGTGTTTCAATACTTCCGTGTATATCCAGGATATCAACCGGTTTGCCGTCTCTATCCCGAGCCAAATCAAGAGAAATACCTGTGCTAACTCCAACATCCAGCAAAGAGGTCAGGTCAGGATGAGGCAAAGTTGGTCTTAAGGTGTGCTTAACATTTAGTGCCGGACCAATCTCATCTTCCTTACCCTGTGGCCGATAAAACTGAATGGCCATATCAGCAAATGTTCGCTGAGGCTGGATAAAGGCCGGACTGTCATCTTTACGTTTTTCCAGAGACGCCAGCACTTGTTCTTCTGTGTATCCACGTTTGGTTGTATCTCTTATTACTTTCCAGCGGACACGCAGCTCTTCTTCCGGATCCAAATATATTTTTACATCATAGTTGTTACGCATTGTCCTGGTGCTGAATCCCAGCAATCCTTCAACAACCACATAAGGTTTTGGTTCAATATACTGAGCAGCCTGGAATGTACCGTCGTGATGACTGTAAACAGGTTTGATAATCGCTTGTCCGTTGCGCAAACTTATCAGATCTTTTTCAATAATATCCAGATAGTTGCATTTAGGATCCAGTGCGGATGTTCCATTTTCTGCACGTTGAGCACGATTGTACTTGTGATAATCATCAGTACAAATTGTAACAACTTGTTCTTTACCGAGGATTTCCGCAACTCCGGCAGCAAGCGTGGTTTTGCCTGCAGCAGAATCTCCTACAATCCCGAGAATGATCGGGCGATCAACACGGTTTTTCGGCATGTTTCTTCTCGTTTAATGATCTGGTTTCAAATAGTAAAAAAAATAAATGACTTGAAGCAAGGCAAAATCCAAATTTTTCCTTAAATTTCTTCCTGAGAGTTATGTTGGTTCAGCGGCTGTGCCAGTTAGTCAGAGATACCATTTCTTTTGTTGTTCCCGTCAGAATCAGGGTTTCTGTACGGAAATAGTGTTTTGCGCTTTTAACACCGCTGAAAAGCAGTCCGGATGTTATGCCAGTTGCACAAAAATGAACATCTTCTGATCCAATCAATTCATCTCGATCATACCAGCGGCTGGTATCAATACCGGCTTCCCTGACTCGTACAATCTCTGTGGCAAGCTGTGGATCCATTCGTCCCATGAATTCACCTCCCATAGCACGAATCGCGCAGGCAGAAAGGATCCCTTCCGGAGTTCCACCGGTTCCCATCAGCACATCTATTTCAGAATCGGGCATTACTGCCATCAATGCGCCTGCCACATCTCCGGCAGGATAGAGGGACACTCGTGCTCCTGCCTGGTATATTTCTTCCACGAGATTTCTGTGTCTTGGTTTATCCAAAACAAAAACTGTTATACTTTCTAAATCTTTCTCAAGCAGCTTGGCCACGGTACGCAGTTTTTTCTCCGTACTCCAATCCATTTTAATCTTTCCTCTGGTCTCCGCGGGGGCAGAGAATTTTTCCATATAAAACGCTGGCCCGGGATCAAACATGGTTCCTTTTGGAGATATAGCTATAACTGACATGGCGTTTGTCTGTCCTTCAGCCAAATAAGTTGTTCCCTCTACGGGATCAACAGCAATGTCAAGATGATTTGAAGTAGTCGCGTCTCCAAATACTTCCCCATTGTACATTTTAGGGGCATCGTCTTTTTCACCCTCACCAATAACCACGGTGCCGTTCAGTTTTAATTCCTTCAAGGACGACCGCATTGCTTCAACTGCCGCATTGTCTCCCCCTTTTTTATCTCCCCGTCCGATCCATTTGTAGGATGCAAGAGCGGCTCTTTCAGTGACTTTGCGCAGCAAGTAAGGAAATATTAAATCGTGGGTGTCCACGCTTTCCATTTCAGTTTTTTCAAAAAATATTGTGAAAAGTTGTGCTTGGCGTAAATGGTACTTTAACACCAATGATATGAAAACACTCTAAAAGGTGGGTGGTTAAATTCTTATAAGTGGGACAAAACTACCCGAAAGGGTAGTTTTGTAAAAATGACTATAAGTTCAATGCCTTAGCAGCAATATCAGTGCGAAAATGTTTGCCTTCAAAACTTATTTCTTCCATCAGCCCATAAGAATGCTTTCTTGCTTCAGCAATGTCTGCGCCTTGAGCAGTAACACCAAAAACACGGCCTCCGTTTGTTACAAGCTGTTCATTACTGAGTGCCGTGCCTGCGTGAAAAATCTGTGTGTTGCCTGTGAAAGATTGAGGTAGTGTTATCGGAAGTCCTTTGGTGGGCGGTCCGGGGTAGCCCGGTGCAGCCGCGATCACACACACAGAAGCTCCCGGTTTCCATGATAAATCAATTTCGTGAAGCCGTTTTTCCACTACAGCCAACATTACTTCTGCTAAATCATTTTCCAATCTTGGCAAAATAACCTGTGCTTCAGGATCGCCGAAACGCACATTGAACTCAATCACTATTGGTCCATTTCCCGTGAGCATCAGCCCCGCGTAAAGTATGCCGCTGTAAGGTTTTCCTTCGGCTGCCAATCCTTGCGCCACAGGTCTGAGAATACGTCTCTCTATCTCAGGCAGCCATTTTTCAAGATGTGGTACAGGAGAATACGCTCCCATGCCTCCTGTATTTGGCCCACGATCATCGTCAAAAACAGGTTTGTGATCTTGTGAAGGAACCATCGGCAATACTGTCTCACCATCAACAAAAGCCAAAACTGTCATTTCCTCTCCAAATAAACATTCCTCAATCACAACCTTTGTTCCGGAGTCACCAAAAACCTTGTCCAGCATGGCTGCTTTCAATGCTGCTTCAGCTTGTTCAATTGTTTCTGCCACAGTCACACCCTTGCCTGCTGCCAGACCATCAGCTTTGATCACAATCGGTGTGCCTATCTCATTTACGTAATTCAACGCCTGCTGATAATCATCATGTTCCAAGTATGATGCAGTGGGAACATTGAACCGTTCCATAACTTTTTTAGCATATGCTTTACTTCCCTCCAAGCGGGCAGATTCGAGGTTCGGACCAAAAATTGACAAGTTTCTTTTTTCAAAAACATCCACAATTCCAAGACTCAAAGGATCTTCCGGACCAACCACAGTTAAATCAATCCTGTTGGTTTCCGCGAAATCAGCTAATTCCTGAATCTTGTTGGCCTGTATCGTCACACATTCAGCTAATGCTTTAATTCCGGGATTCCCGGGAGCACAAAAAATCTTGTGCTTGGTATTATCCGATTTGAACTTCCAGACCAATGCGTGCTCGCGGCCACCACCGCCAATAACCAAAATTTTCATTTACATTTCCTGTTGTAATTGCTGAATTGCCCGCGGCAGCAATTTGTGCTCAACCTGATGAATTTTTTCTGACAAAGATTCCTCGGTATCATCCGCATTTACCTTCACTTTCTGCTGCAAATATATTTGCCCTGTGTCCATTCCCTCATCTACAAAATGCACAGTAACTCCGGTTTCATTTACCTTTGCCCTCCATGCCTGGCCGATGGCGTCCTTACCCGGAAACGAAGGCAGCAGTGAAGGATGCAAATTAATCATCCGGCCTTCCAACTGTTCCAGTAAAACAGGGCCAACAAGACGCATGTAGCCTGCGAGCACAACAAGATCTATTTTGGCTTGATCCAGCTTTTCGCCAATTGCGGATTCAAAAGCATTTTTGTCTTTAAAATCCGCAGGGCGAAAAATGAAACTCTGAATATTACGATTGTTAAGATGTTCTACAACAGGGGCATCCGGACGATCGCAGACTGCCAGTTCAAGGGTGACACCTTGAAGGTTGCCTGAAAGAATTGCATCGTGAATTGCCAGCAAATTAGAACCGCGACCTGAGGCAAAAACCGCAATCCTCATGCTCATCTCCAGCATACTTCAGTTTTATTCCCGGAAACAATCTGCCCAGGATACAGTTCTTCATCCGGAAGTCTGCTTATTTTCCGGAGCAAAGAAAATACCGGCAATTCCGGCCATGAGTTCTTCATTATTTCAGCCGAAGGGACAAAACCATCACTGGTGTTTACCGGAAGCATTCGAGGGACATTCCCGGGAAGACCGCCTCCTGTGATATGCGACATGCCGCGTATTTCAATTTTTTTCAATAATTTCAAAATCGGCTTCACGTAAATTCTGGTGGGAGTAAGCAGCGCTTCCGCCAAAGTTTCATTTGTTCCGGACAATTTCTGATTCAGGTTCAGACTCTCCTGTTCAATTATTCTATTTACCAGTGAAAAACCGTTGCTGTGAATTCCATTGGACGGTAATCCCAGCAAAACATCACCTGCCTCAATCCTGCTTCCATCTATCAGTTTTTCTTTCTCTACCACACCAACCGCGAAACCGGCAAGGTCATATTCTTCATCTTCATACATTCCCGGCATTTCAGCAGTTTCTCCTCCAAGCAATGCGGCACCTGACTGAATGCAGCCTTCGCTGATTCCGCCAACAATACTTTCAACTTGCTCCGGAAGCAACTTCCCGCAGGCAAGATAGTCCAGAAAAAACAGCGGTTCAGCGCCCTGTACCAGAATATCATTCACACACATGGCCACCAGATCAATACCGATGCTGTCGTGACGGTCCAGCTCAAATGCCAGTTTTAGTTTTGTACCAACCCCATCTGTTCCAGAAACCAGTACAGGATTTTTGTAACCGGATTTTTCCAGTGAAAATAATCCTCCGAAACCTCCAAGACCACTCATTACTTCCGGACGCAGTGTTCTTTTTGCCAGAGGTTTCAGCTTTTGAACAGCCTCATCTGCGGCTGCTAAATCAACTCCGGCTTTCTTGTATGCTTTCAATTTTGCTATGTCCTGGAGTATTTAAGGTCTTCTGAAAAATGAAAATAAGATTTTTAGAGGAAATTCAACAAGTATTTGTGGGATAGTTGCCGCTAAAACAGGCCAGACAGTGCCCGCGGTTTTTTGAGGAATCATTTCTGTCAGTCGCAGAAATCATTCCCTTTTCGGACAGAAAATGCAGTGAGTCAGCTCCTATTTTTTCACAAATTTCTTCAGGCGTTTTTGTTGCCGAAATTAGTTCCATGCGCCTTGCAGTATCAATCCCATACAAGCAGGGAAACATAATCGGCGGGGATGTGACGCGCATGTGTACCTCAGTGGCACCGGCATTTTTAAGAATTTCAACTATACGTCCACTGGTTGTACCACGCACAATTGAATCATCTACCAGAATCACACGTTTTCCTTCTACTGCCTGACGCACAACACTCAGCTTCATGCGCACACCTTTGCGTCGTAACTCCTGGTCAGGCTGGATAAATGTACGCCCCACATAACGGTTTTTCATCATCCCAAGTTCGTAGGGATATCCGGATTCCTCTGCATAACCTATAGCCGCGGCCAGTCCTGAATCAGGGACTCCTATCACAACATCTGCTTCAGTTGGCATTTCACGGCATATTTGACGACCTAATTCTTTTCGAACTTTGTGTACGCTGTTCTCGTCTATTTCACTGTCGGGACGCGCAAAATAGATATATTCAAATGAACAAATCGAACGGGGATTTGGCTCAACGAATGAACTTGAGTGCAACCCGTCCTTGTCAATCACCAGCATTTCACCCGGTTCAATTTCCCGCACAAACTTTGCCCCGCAAACATCATGAGCGCAGGTTTCTGATGCTACCAGCCAGCCATCATCAAGCTTTCCCAGTGATAAAGGGTGAAAACCTCGCGGATCCTGAGCTGCTACCAGCTGTGTTTCAGTCATGAACAAAAGTGCATACGCCCCTTCTATTCGCCTGAAGGCTTCCTGAACTGCTTTTCTGATGGGCGGTCCGGCACGCGCGATCAGATGAGGAATAACTTCGGTGTCACTGTTTGTCTGAAAAATCGAACCTTGCCGTTCCAGATCAGTACGCAGACTCCTGGCATTTACCAGATTACCGTTGTGTGCTATCGCGACTTGACCGCCTGTATAGCGAAACACCAGCGGCTGCGCGTTCAGTAATCCGCTGTCACCGGTGGTTGTGTAGCGTACATGTCCAATTCCGATATTTCCATTAAGCTGATTATGCTGATCCTGCCCAAATGCTTCAGTAACAAGACCAGCGCCGCGATGCGTGTGAAATTTTGTTCCATCTGATACGCAAATTCCGGCGCTCTCCTGCCCGCGATGTTGCAACGAATGCAGTCCGAAATAAGTCAATTCCGCCGCCTGGGGATGATTAAAGACCCCTAATATTCCACACATCTAAAAGTTCAAAAAAAGGTGATGACTATGCAAAAAGAAAAAAACGACCTCATTTGTTATTTTCTCGAAAGTAGTAATCCTTTAATTCAGACACTTACAGGATTCTGGATTCTCGCTTTTGCGGGAATGACACTTTTACTAAACAATTAAAATCTAACTGTATATAAAAAAATTAAACGGAAAATTCCATTTCCATTGCGATGGCATTTTGCCATAAATCCCTGAGCAGATTCAATTCTGAGTATATAATCTTAGTGCCGTTAAAAGAGATTTCAAAACGCTCTTTAACCACCTTACCAATTTGCACACAAGGTACCTTGTACTGCAACATCGAGGAAACAATTTCTGATTCTTTTTCCTCGGAAACACTCAACAATATTCTGGATTGAGACTCGCTGAACAATACCACATCAGGACGCAAATCACTTTTCAGAACTACTGAAATTCCCATTTGTTCAGTACAGGATGTCAGCAATGCCAAAGAAAGTCCTCCATGTGAAAGATCATGCGCGGAAACAACATTGCCCCGGCGGATGTTTTCCAGAACCGCCTGCTGCAGCTGCCGCTCCTTTTCCAAGTCCAGTTCCGGAGGCATACCGCTGATTTTCCCTGTTTGCATTTGCTGATAGGCGCCGCCTCCCAATTCTTCTTTAGTCTCACCCAACAGAAATAAAACATCTCCGGACTTTTGAAAAAACTGGGAGGTAGTGTAAGCATTGTCTTCAATCAGCCCCACAGCACCTACAACCGGAGTTGGATAAACTGCTTCCCCTTCGGTTTCATTGTAGAGACTGACGTTTCCTCCCACAACAGGCAAATTCAAATAACTGCATGCCTCAGACATTCCGGAAACAGCTTGTTCCAGCTGCCAGAATATTTCCGGTTTTTCCGGATTTCCAAAATTCAAACCGTCTGTAATAGCCAACGGTCTTCCTCCGGAACAAACCACATTTCGCGCTGCTTCCGCAACAGCGCAACGTCCTCCTGTTTTAGGATCAAGAAATACATAGCGGGAATTGCCGTCAATACTCATGGCCAATGATTTGTTTGTACCCTCCACTCTTACTACTGCCGCGTCCGACCCGGGACGTACCGATGTGTTGGTGCGTACCATGAAATCATATTGCTGATAAACCCATGATTTTGAAGCTAATTCCGGAGTCTGAATCAATAGTTTGAAAACGTCAGTCAAATCTTCAGGAACATCCCAGTCAAGTCCGGACTCCTTCTGTCTATTAAGCACAGTTTCCGGAATTATTGATTCCCGCTGATAAACCGGAGTTGAACCGCAAACCGCTACCAAAGACAGTTCCGCTGCTGCCACACCATGATGATTCAGTCGCAAAACCGGTTCTTCAATCACTTGTCCGACTGTAACAGCAGGCACATCCCACTTTTTGCAGATAGAAAAAATCTCTTCCTCTCTTCCAGGATTTGCCACAAACAGCATCCTTTCCTGAGATTCAGAAAGCATTATTTCATAAGCAGACATATTTTCGGCACGCTGCGGAACCAAATCCAAATTCAGTTCCATCCCCATGCCTCCTTTATATGACATTTCGGTGCTGGAACAAGTAAGCCCTGCCGCACCCATATCCTGAACACTGTATAAGGCTCCGCTTTGATAAACTTCAAGGCAGGCTTCAATCAGTAATTTGCCCATGAACGGATCACCTACCTGCACCGCGGGACGTTTTTCGTCTGAGTCCTCATTAAGTTCTTCCGAGGCAAAGGTCGCTCCATGGATTCCGTCTCTACCGGTGGATGCGCCCACATAAATCACAGATTTTCCGGCCCCTTCCGCCCTTCCATGCTGAAGCTGATCATGCCGCAAAACCCCCACACCCATGGCGTTGACCAAGGGATTGCCGGTGTAACATTGATCAAAACACACTTCACCTCCCACGGTAGGAACTCCGATACAGTTTCCGTATCCCGCGATTCCAGCTACAACATGGCCGAATAGGTAGCGTGTCCTCTTTGCGGCAGCATTTCCGGAAAGCGGTCCGAAGCGTAAAGAATTGAGCACAGCAATCGGTCGTGCGCCCATGGAAAATATGTCCCTTAAAATCCCTCCTACCCCTGTTGCAGCGCCTTGATACGGTTCAATAGCGGACGGATGATTGTGGCTTTCAACTTTGAAGACAACAGCATATCCGTCGCCAATATCGACCACACCTGCTCCTTCTCCCGGTCCCTGCAAAACATCCGGGCCATCCACAGGAAAAAGGGAAAGCAGAGGTTTTGAGTTTTTATAGGAACAATGCTCTGACCACATTACCCCGAAAATGCCGGTTTCGGTGAGATTTGGTTTTCTTCCCAGCAATTCCACCACACTTGAGTATTCCTCATCATTGAGACCCATTTGACGGTATATTTTTTCACTTTGAATTTGGTCATTGGTGGGCTCTGTGGTGTGCATTGAGGAATTCTTTAATCAGTATTGTTCGCTATGGTATGACAATTTTTTACGTTCTCATCATTAATGATTCAAAGAGAATTCGTCCGTCGGAGCTTCCCATCCATTCTGCCATGGCACGTTCCGGATGCGGCATCATCCCCAGTACATTTCCTTTGCTGTTGGAAATCCCCGCAATTCCGGCAAGAGAGCCGTTAGGATTGTTTCCGGAATAGCGAAAAACAATTTGTGCGTTATCTTCCAGTTTCCGGAGTGTATCAGTATCACAGGTGTAATTGCCTTCGCCATGCGCGATCGGCAGTCGGATCTGCTTTGCTCCACGGCTGTATCCGGAAGTGAAACAGATATCAGTGTTGACAACTTCAAGGTTGACCGTGTCACATATGAAACGAAGTCCGGAGTTGCGGTGCAATGCTCCGGGGAGAAGACCGCATTCAGTCAGTATTTGGAAACCGTTGCAAATTCCGAGAATGTAAACTCCGGAATCTGCTGCACGACGCAGGGCTTTCAGTACAGGCGCTTGCGAAGCCAAAGCTCCCGCACGCAATGCGTCTCCGTAAGAAAATCCTCCCGGCAGCAAAACCGCGTCATATCCCTCCAATGACTCACTGGTGTACCAAAGATATTCTGCTTCCATTCCTTCCACGGAGTTTGCCGCCTTGTAAAGATCAGAATCGCAGTTTGATCCGGGAAAAACAATCACCGCGCAGCGCATCATTCCTCTACAATTTCAAAGCTGTAATCTTCAATTACTGAATTGACAAGCAGTGACTCACACATTTCGCCCAGACGGGATTCTGCTTTGTTTGAATCGTTCTCTTCCAGCCAGACTTCAATTGATTTTCCAATTCGCACATTCTTTGCTTCATTGAAACCAAGGCTCTGCAATGAGTGCAGTACAGCCTGACCCTGAGGGTCAAGCACATCCTGTTTGAGGGAAACTGTTACAATTCCTTTGAGCATGAAAAAGTTTAAAATATTTTTTTTAAATTGAGTTCAGTCGCCGCAAAACTTCAGCATAGGCGTCAGTTACACCACCCAGATCACGACGAAAACGGTCCTTGTCCAACTTTTCCTGTGTTTCCGCGTCCCAGAATCTGCAGGTATCCGGAGAAATTTCATCTGCCAGCAATAACTGGCCGGAAGCATCACGTCCAAATTCCAGCTTGAAATCAACCAATAATAATCCACGCGGCTCCAGCAAATTCAGTAAATGGTTGTTGACCTCCAATGCTTTTTTCCGGAGTATTTCAAGATCAGACTCTGTTGCTAAACCAAGTGTTTGAATGTGAACATCAGCCAGCATTGGATCACCCAGATCATCGTTTTTAAAATAAAACTCCACAATAGGTTCCGGCATTTTTCGTCCTTCTTCCCAGCCAATACGTTTGCTTAATGAACCTGCAGCAATGTTTCTGGTTACAACTTCCAACGGAACAATATCCACACGCCTTACCAACTGTTCTGTGTTTGAAATTTTTTTAACAAAGTGACTTTCTATTCCCTGTTCTTTGAGATAACTGAAAAAGTATGAAGAAATTTCATTATTTAACTGACCTTTTCCTTCCAGTTTCTCAAATTTTTCACCATTGAACGCAGTAGTATCGTTTTTGTAGGCAACCCGAATTATTTCCGGATTTTCTGTGGTATAAATTATTTTTGCCTTACCTTCGTAAAGTATGTTTTCCATCATTGCAGTTTTAGTTCGTGGTTGCTTTTTCTAAGACATTAAATGTGACGGAAACAACAAAAGCATCCCTCACAGGAAATAGTACTTTTGATACGTTTTCAAGATTAGTGTCTGTGAATAATCAAAGCATCCGGGTTAGCAGTGACTCTTCCCAAATACCCAGCTTGATCAGAGATTTCAGCAAGGTGTCCGGAGACTCTGAAACAAAATTGAGGTGTCCCATTTTACGTCCAGTACGGGTTTCCTGCTTTCCGTATAGATGCAGTTTTGCTTCCGGAGGCAAGTGTTTCAGTTTTTTCAACAGCAAAGGTAAATGCTGACCCAAAATGTTGAGCATAACAGCAGATTGACATGTATCTGTTAATCCAAGCGGTAAATTTGTTATAGCCCTTATGTGCTGTTCAAACTGAGATGTGGCACAGGCGTTTTGTGTAAAGTGTCCTGAATTATGTGGACGCGGAGCCAGTTCGTTTACAACTAATTCCCCATCTGCCAGAACAAACATTTCTATGCAAAGCACCCCTTTGAGATCCAGTCCCTCCGCAACTTGCTTAGCTATAATTTGTGCCTGTTCCGCAACAGCTGGAATTAACCTAGCAGGAATGCGGCTGATGATCAGTATATTTTTTTGATGCAAATTTTCAGCGACAGGAAAACAACGAACCTCGCCAAGACGATTACGTGCAACTATCACAGAAACTTCCTTTTCAAACGGAACATATTGTTCTGCAACAATCTCTGTGTCCGCATCATGCAGCTCGTTAAATGCATGAGGTATTTGCTCACTGCCTGAAACCAGAACCTGCCCCTTGCCGTCGTACCCGCCTGTGGCTGTTTTGAGAATCAACTTGTCAAACTGCTCGAAAGCCTGGGACAGATGATTTACAGTACTGATTTTTTTATAGGGAGCAATGGGGATTTTAAGGCGCTCAAGGAATGCTTTTTCTTTAAGGCGATTTTGTGAAATCCGCAGAATTTGGCTGCCCTGGGGAAGATCGACTCTTTCCTCAAGCCAGGCAACTGCGTGCGCATCCACATTTTCGAATTCGAATGTTACAACTTTGCAAGAATCAGCAAGCACCGTAAGCGCATGGCGGTCATCATAGTTTGCTGTAATTTGTTCCGCGCCGGCAAGAGCCGCGGGGCAGTTTGGATTTGGATCAAGCACCATGAAACGAAAGCTCATCGCATGACCGGCAAGCACCAGCATTTGTGCCAACTGGCCTCCACCAAGGATTCCAATTAAGGCTCCCGGCTGCAAAGGCTCCGGAACAGAATTCATGGCAATTCTGCTTCCAGTACCGTCTTCCGGATTCGTTCACGCCTTCTTTTCAAGCGTTTACGCAGTTCGGGATCATGATTGGCAAGAATTTGTGCGGCAAGCAATCCCGCATTATGCGCCCCCGCGCCTCCTATGGCCAGTGTCCCTACCGGAACACCACGCGGCATTTGCACAATTGATAACAGGGAATCCTGACCGCTGAGAGCAAAGGTTTTTATTGGAACTCCAATTACAGGAAGCAGTGTTTGAGCAGCAACCATTCCCGGAAGATGAGCCGCACCTCCGGCACCGGCAATTATGATGTTTAAACCACGATCTTCAGCCTGTGACGAGTAAGCTGCCATCCATTCAGGGGTTCTGTGGGCAGAAACAACTCGTTTTTCGTAACTGATGTTTAATTCATCCAGCACATCACATGCTTCCTTCATCGTTTCCCAATCAGAAGTACTGCCCATTATAACGCCTACCAATGGGGAGTCATTTTTTTTCTGAACCATTATTTTTCTGTTTTAAAAAATTTCAAAATTCTAAAAACTAATTCACTCATGTGAAACTTCTTCGTGATTATTTTTTTAGGATAAGCAGCTTTGAACTAATTGAAGATTGTGTAAATGAATTGGGAAATTCTGTCACAACTAACTGTAACAATATAATAAATTACAGTTCTTTATGTGTTCATTTTAATCCATAGAATTCTGCTAAGCGTTCAAATCCCGGACGGGAATTATCGATGGTAGCAGTTTCACAGCAAAGCGAAATACGAAAATGTCCAGAACCGCCAAAACCTGCGCCTGGAACAAGTAAAATATTTTCCTGTTGTGCCCTTTTCACAAACGCAACGTCATCCGGCTCTGGAGATTTGGGGAAAATATAAAAAGCGCCTTGAGGTTTTACTGCTTCAAATCCCAACTCTGTAAGCATTGACAAAAGCCTGTCACGTAATTGTTGATAAATAGAAATATCAACACGTGCTTTACCCAGCATAGGCAGAATTTTTTGCATCATTGCAGGAGCATTGACGAAACCCAAAATTCGGTTGCACAGCACCAATGCTTCTCGCAGTTCCTGCTTTTCTATCACTTCAGGATGAACTGCGATGTAGCCTATGCGTTCTCCGGGAAGCCCTAAATCTTTGGAGTGTGAATTAACTAAAATCGTATTTGCATAGCTCAGGAACGCATTGCTGTTTTTCAATCCGTCATAGACCAGATAGCGATAAATATCATCGGAGACCAAATAAATCGGATGACCGAACTCTCTCTCTTTGCGTAGCAGTAACTGCCCTAATTCATCCAATGTTTGCTGTGAATAAACCGCGCCTGTAGGATTATTAGGACTATTGATTAAAACTATCTTTGTCTTCTTTGTCAGGTTTTCTTCAATTAAATCAAGGTCTGGTTGAAACTCAGAAGTTGTTTTAGCTATGGTCAGCAAACCTCCATTATTTCGAACGTATGTGCCATACTCCACAAAATATGGAGCAAATGTCAGCACCTCATCTCCCGGATCTAGCAATGCCTTGAACACAACATTCAAGCCGCCTCCTGCACCGGCACACATTACCACATCCTCCATTTCAAAAGGATAACCGGTTTCTTCACGCATTATTCCGGCAACAAATTCACGTGTTTCCGGGAATCCGGCGTTCGGCATATAGCGGTGCATCCCTTTTGTTGGATTATTCAGTAAGTTGAGCAGTGCCGCATGAACTTGTTCCGGAGGTTCAAGGATGGGATTGCCAAGAGAAAAATCAAATACATTATCTGCCCCATACTCAGCCTTGAGACGTGCTCCTTCCTCAAACATTTGTCTGATCCAGGAACCTTTCTTCATTATTTCACTTATGGAATACGAAATGGCCATTGGACTACTTTAAATATGGCAGGAAAATCTCCTGAAAACCGGAGATTAGATTACTTGAATTTTTGATGAAGATTTCAGACAGATTATGCAGGATTCTGTCATGAAGGAATTTGTCAGGAAAAAAGATTTTTTATTGATTCGACAAAGTTTTCCCGTATCGGATTGCTTTCTTCATCACAGCAATCATCAAATTCTTTCAGCAAATCATTTTGCCGCGCAGATAATTTTGTCGGAGTTTCCACTACAACTCTCACGTGCAAATCTCCTCTTTGGCTGCTTCTCAACTGCGCGATGCCCTGGTTTTTTAATCTGAAGATTTTGTGAGTTTGTGTACCTGCAGGAATTTTCAGCCGGGCTTTACCTTCCAAAGTTGGAACCTCAAGATCACTCCCAAGTGTTGCTTGAGCAAAACTGATCGGTACTTCGCAATAGATGTCTGCACCGTCTCTTTCAAAAAGTGAATGTTCTTTGACACGTAAAACTATGTAAAGATCACCACTTGATCCTCCATTTGCTCCGTGCTCTCCTTCTCCGGTTAGTTTGATCCTTGATCCGGAATCAACTCCGGCAGGGATATTAACTCTGATACGTTTTGTTTTGGAAACGCGTGTTCTTCCATGGCAAGTCTTGCATGGTCTGGCAATTGTTTTACCACGCCCGCCGCAGCTGCTGCATGTAGTAGCAACACTGAAAAATCCCTGCTGAACCCGTTGCTGTCCTGTACCTCCGCAAGAACCGCAAATCCTTATATCTTTTTCAGATTCTGCTCCAAGACCACTGCATGCGTCACACGTTTCCATTCGAGGAACATCAATTTCATTTGAAGTGCCAAAAGCAGCATCTTCAAAAGAAATTTCCATATTATACTGCAGATCTGATCCACGCTCACCTCTGCTGGACGCGCCCCCTCCTGTACCGCCGAAGAATTCACTGAAAATATCTCCGAAAACATCACCGAATCCTCCTGCGCCGGCGCCGCCAAATCCACCCATTCCGCTTCCCAAGCCTTCAGCGGCATGTCCGAACTGATCATAGCGCGCGCGTTTTTCTCTGTCTCCAAGCACCTCGAAAGCTTCTGAAGCTTCCTTAAAATTTTCTTCTGCTTTTTTATCTCCGGGATTGCGATCTGGATGATGTTTCATGGCGACCTTACGGTACGCTTTTTTGAGTTCATCTTCTGAAGCGTTACGGGACACACCCAGCACTTCATAATAATCGCGTTTTGCCATGAAAATTCGTTAAGGGCTTACAGGTTCATTGTGCAAGCTTCAGTTATATCGTGATTTCTTCCTTTCACTAAAATCTGCTTACTTTTTTACTTCTTCAAAATCCGCGTCAACGATATCATCTTCTTCTTTTGCGGATTTTTCTTCACCGGCTGAAGTTTCTTCACCTCCCTCTGATGAATCATCACCTTCGGGTTTTGCCTGTTGCTGACTGTATAACATTTCTGCCATTTTGTGCGAGGCCTGACTTAAGGCTTCAATATCACTTTTAATGGCATCAACATCATCTGTTTCAATGCTCTTCTTCAATTGTTCAGTACAAGCTTCAATTTTCGATTTATCTTCTTCCGACAGCTTATCACCAAGTTCACTTACGGATTTTTCGGTACTGTAAATCAAGGTTTCAGCCTGGTTTTTCACATCAACACTTTCCCGCTTGGCCTTATCCTCATCCGCAAACTGTTCTGCTTCATTGATCATTTTCTCTACATCTTCTTCAGAAAGTCCACCTGAAGATTCAATTTTTATCGCCTGTTCTTTCCCGGTTCCCATGTCTTTGGCGCTGACGTGAACAATTCCGTTTGCGTCTATATCAAAAGTTACCTCAATTTGGGGTACACCACGTGGTGCTGGCGGGATGCCTACCAATTCAAAACGCCCGAGCGTCTTGTTGTCGGGTGACATTTCCCTTTCACCCTGCAAAACATGAATGCTGACAGCAGGCTGGTTGTCTGCTGCGGTTGAGAAAGTCTGACTTTTTCGTGTGGGAATGGTAGTGTTGCGCTCGATCAACCTGGTCATCACATTTCCAAGGGTTTCAATACCAAGCGAAAGTGGTGTTACATCCAGCAGTAAAACATCCTTCACATCACCTTTAAGTACTCCGCCCTGAATTGCAGCTCCAATTGCCACAACTTCATCAGGATTCACACCTTTGTGCGGCTCTTTACCAAAGAAGTCCTTGACTGTCTCCTGGACCTTAGGCATTCGCGTCATTCCTCCAACCAGTATCACTTCATTGATATCCTTGGATGTGCATCCCGCGTCTTTTAAGGCTTTGTGGCAGGGATCAATTAAGCGCTTTACAAGATCGTCCACCAGTGATTCAAACTTGGCACGTGTAATTTTAATGTTAAGGTGTTTTGGTCCGGACGCATCGGCGGTAATAAAGGGTAAATTTACATCTGTTTCTGAACTGGATGACAATTCATGCTTGGCTTTTTCAGCAGCCTCCTTAAGACGTTGAAGCGCCATTTTGTCTTCACGCAAATCGATCCCGCTGTCTTTTTTGAACTCTTCCGCAAAAAAACCTATAAGCCGATTATCAAAGTCATCACCGCCAAGAAATGTGTCGCCATTGGTGGCTTTCACATCAAAAACACCCTCGCCTATTTCCAAAATAGAAATATCAAAAGTACCGCCACCCAGATCAAAAACTGCAATTTTCTCATCATGCTTTTTATCCAGACCATAAGCCATTGCCGCGGCAGTTGGTTCGTTTATGATGCGGAGTACTTCAAGTCCGGCAATTTTCCCCGCATCCTTGGTAGCCTGACGTTGAGCGTCACTGAAATAAGCAGGTACGGTAATCACAGCTTCATCAACTGATTCCCCCAGATATTCCTCAACTGTCTGTTTCATTTTCTGCAAAACGGAAGCAGATATTTCCTGAGGCGTATAGTTTTTACCATCCACTTTCACACAAGCCAGATTTTGATTTCCTTTTACAATTTCGTAAGAAACCATCTCTTGCGTGTGTTTAACTTCAGCAGATTTCAGTTCCTGCCCCATTAAGCGCTTAATTGAATAAATTGTACGCTGAGGGTTTGTAACAGCCTGGCGTTTAGCAACCTGTCCTATCAAGCGTTCACCTTCATCATTAAATGCGACCATAGATGGTGTTGTGCGTGTTCCTTCCGCATTTTGTATGACTTTAGGGTCACCGCCCTCCATGATACTTACACATGAATTTGTGGTTCCTAAATCTATGCCTATGACTTTTCCCATAATTGTTCTCCTTGTTCTTTTTTGAATTCGTCTTTGAGATAAATTTCTGATCTACCTCAAAATGTTATAAATAAAAAATTGTAAATGTTTATTCTGCTGAAAAACTCAGCTTTTTCCGGACACACGGACCATTGCCGGACGAATGATACGGTCGTGCAGGAGATATCCTCCAAGACATTCCTCCACAACATGATTTTCAGGGACAGACTCTGACTGCACTAAACCAACAGCCTGGTGGATGTTGGGATCAAATATTTCTCCCACAGTGTTTACTCTGGATACTCCGAACTTTTCAAAAACTTCATGTGTCATTTTGCTGACCATCTCCAGACCCTCTATCATGCTGTCAAAATCCTTATTTTCACTCTTTGCGTGCGAGATTGCTCGTTCAAGGTTGTCCAGAGAAGGAAGCAGTTCTTTGATCAGGTCCATATTAAAATATTTGAACCGATCAGTATTTTCTCGAATCATTCGCTTTTTATAATTTTCAAATTCCGCATTTACTCTTAGGTAACGTTCCTCCATATTCTGAGCACGGGAGCGTTCCTTTTCCAGAACATCTTCCTCCACAGTTTCAGATTCTGTCTGATCTTCTTTAGCTGCGGAAATTTCCTCAGCAGATTCTTCTTCTGGAGTCTCTACTTTGTTCTCTTCTTTGGGTTTTATATCTTTCTGCTTTTTAACAGCAGGTTCTTTCTTTTTTCTGGTACTCATTTTGTCTTTTATTCAGTCAGTCGTAAGACTGCTCGCTGATAGTTTTGGACAGCAATTTTGCTGTATAATCAACTGTTGATATTATGTGTTTATAATTCATACTGGTTGGACCCACAACTCCTATGGAACCTAAAACATTTTTCTTGTTCCGATAACTGGCTGTGATAAGTGAGCATCTTTGCAATTGCTTATAGTCATTTTCAATGCCGATAAATATATGCACACCTTTATGCTTCATTGATTCATCAAGTATTTTAAGCAATGCGGTTTTCTGATCAAATGCGTCAATCAAGGAGCGAACTGAAGACTGTTCATGAAAATGTGAATCCAAAAGCAGGTTCATCTGCCCTTCAATGAACATTTCTCCAGGTTGATTCAAATCAAAGGCTTTTTTCCCCAACCTGACCGCGTGAGCCAAAAGATCGTGGTAACGGTGACGGTCACTCACAATGCTTTGGTGAATGCCATCCCGTATTTCCTGCATGGAATGATTTTTAAACTCTTCGTTCAGGAAAGCGGTTACTGAGTTGAGAAATTCCTGTGAATGGCTCTCCTTGACAAAAATGATCTTATCACGCACCACGCCGGCTTTTGTAACAAGAATTACTAAGATCCTGTCTTCACTTATTTTTATTAATTCAATGCGCTGAAGACGACTGACTTCCGCCTTGGGAGTACTGACCACACAGGCAAATTTTGTAAGATCTGCCAGTAAGTGTACAGTCTCTGCCAAAATATGCTCTACCTGAGAACCACGGCCATTTGAAACCGGAGAAAATTTCTGTTTAATCTGGTCTGGAACTGTGGTTGGCTCGGATAAGGAATTTACGTAAAATCTGTAAGCCTTGTCGGTGGGTACGCGTCCTGCTGAGGTGTGAGTCTGAATCAGAAAACCGGATTCAGCAAGGTCAGACATTATGTTCCGGATGGTTGCCGGGGAGAGCTTAAATTCTATTGATTTTGAAAGTGTTCGTGATCCTACTGGTTCTGAAAATTCTATATAATTTTCTATTATGCTTTGGAGTACTATACGTGCACGCTCGTTTAACGCCTGGTTTTCGTGTACTCCTTTATTCCCGGTGCCTGTCACCCTAATTCTCAAAAGATAACCTCCATGTAAATATATAAATTATTAGCACTCGTTAATGAATAGTGCTAATAATTTACAATATATGTGGAATAAGTCAAGCCTAAGAAAAGCATAAGATTAATATTTATCGCAAAATATGCCTGGCTGGATAAACGAAAATATAAATCATTGCCTTTACAATTTTGATAATCAAATATAAAGCATTTATGTATCGGTCAGAAAATTTTTCCTGAATCGCGGGATTTTATGAACAGTTCAATCAGGCTTCGATATTTTTTTTCAAGCTCTTCCTGTTCTTTAAATGATTGAATTTTTATAAGTTTTAGTTTTTCATCCTGCAACTGAAATGTGGAAATATGACTTAGAATCCAGCCGTCTTTTGTTAATTCAACAAAAAACATTTTTTCAGATTCACCTTCAGTTTGCGCCTCATGGCTGAAACGAACTACTATTTTTCCTCGCTGCTCACCTGTCCAATAATGAACAAAGCCGAGTTCCGGATGTTCAAAATCACCTTCTACCACACTGGGCCAGTTCTCTTTGATCTTCTCTTCTGAAATCTTATTCATCAAATACTGAAAAATTCTTAGCCATAAAGTAATTTCCGGGCACTTAAACGTGTTTCAAAATCAGAAAATCTATAAACTGCCCTGTCCATTAAATAATGTAAAAATCCTGTTGCTATTCCAATTCCCACTAATAATATGAACCAGTTAGAGTTTTCCAGCAATTCCATTAGGGAAGGGAAAAAAATCTCACTGTATCGTGTGCCGGCAGATGCTGCTTCAATTTCAAAAAACGGAGTAAGAATGACGGAGAGGGTGCAGAGTAAAAGCAGCACAATCCAGGGGTTTCGAAATTTCACAGATGAAGTTATTTTCAGCAGACTTTTTTCTGCAGTCGTGTACTGGCTAATATCATTCCCTCCCATGTGGGTGGCCAAACCCAGAGCGGCCATCCAATGCTGAAGTGTCCAGAGCATTAAAAACTGAAACGGCTCAAACTGGAAAGCGCCTGTTACCATGATCCCCACACCCAGAATATATAATATCCGGGGAAGTCCTGACTTGTTTAGCCATGCGTTTCTAATCATGATCATGGTAATCGCGAGAACCAGCAAAGTTCCCAAACGCAGAATCAAGGGAATAACTTCATTTCCCCAATCCATCGACAGCAAAGGTAAAATCTGCTTTTCCTGCAAAAACGACGTCCCATGCAGAAGTTCCGCAATCAAAACCAATAAGAAGCCTGCTCCCCAGCAAAAGAAGCGGTCCTGCCGATTAGATGATGTGGCGGTTTCAGGATTCGATCTGTGATGAAAAAGCCTGAGCATTCCATAGTGTTGTGCCGCAAAATGATGCATTCCCCAGATGAAATCCAGCAGCAGCAGACCGAGAATACGTAATGGGACTGAAACCGGTAAAACCGTCTCAGGCATGAGCAGCACAACAATGACACTGATACCAAGGATTAGGGGAAAAAACACAAAACGCCAAGGCTGATTTGCACATACATTACGGTAAGCCCGAGTACCCCATGCCAGATAGAATGAGCTGAAACGATGTGCAATCCAGAAAAGAAACACTCCTGCAATGTAAAACATTTCAAGTGCAGGCTGGTGACTGAATGTAAAAAACAGCAACCCCAGCCACACTCCGGAGTGCAGCCAGAATAAATCCCATGCAGGTGATCTTACCCAGCAGTCTGTGTTGAGCTTAATTGTTTTAAATGGAGGATAAGGGAGAATTTGTCGGAAAGGAGTGAATATCATTAACTGATGAAAAGATTGGTGGTACTGTTTTACAGATTATTTTAGCGGCTTAATTTTCACATAATTTTCTGAAAGGCTCAAGCAAGGCGAAAATGTTTTCGTAAGGACAGCTTTTAACATTTTCATCAAAAATAACTTGCAGATGAGAGAAATATTCAACATGCTGTCACTCAGTTTTTTTCATAGGAAAGAAAAATGCCAAATTATTTTGCTTACGGATCAAATATGAGCGCCCAGCGTATGAGGGTAAGACTTGGGTGGTCTCCATTTCGCTATGGAGTAATCCTGAAGGATTACGTGATGATCTTTAACAAACAATCCAATGATGGAGGGAAAGCGAACATTCAGTATTCTCCCGGACACAAAGTGGAAGGCATAATTTATCATGTTTATGAGGATGATCTGTTGAAACTAGACCATTTCGAAGGTGTAGCAGACAGTCATTACAAACGTCAGCAAATAAAAGTACATAATGGTAATGCAAGTGCCATTTCCGCAATAACCTACATAGCGCTTAAAACAGGAGCTGTTTCTGCTCCTACAGAGGAATACTTGAATCACATTCTTGAAGGTAAGGAATTCCTCAGTCCTGCATATTTTGCAAATTTGGCAGCAACAGAAACAATATAACTGCATTCCTGAAAATAAATGTCTATCACAGTTCCTGAAGATATTTCTTTTGATCAGGACGGAAAATACATCTCCTGCCTGAAAATACCGCACTCCACCAACACTTCCGGTTGGGGTTCGTTATTGATGCCTTTAGTTGTCATCCGTAATGGTAAGGGTAAGACAGTTCTCTTTATCGGAGGTAATCATGGCGACGAATACGAAGGACCGATTGCCTTGCGGAAACTGGCAAATGAACTCAATCCGCAGGATATACAGGGACAGGTAATCATTGTGCCTTATCTGAATTTTCCGGCGGTTCTGGAGGGCAAAAGATTATCTCCGGTGGATGATCTGAATATGAACAGATCATTCCCGGGAGATGCAAACGGCTCAATGACTTTGAAGATTGCTGACTTTGTTTATCAGGAACTGGTGATGAGAAGTGACGTGGTAGTGGATTTACATTCCGGAGGAAGTTCCATGATTTTTGAGCCTTGCGCGGTGATACATCACCTGGATGATTTGCAGCAGATGAAGGAAACAGTTTCCGCCGCACGCAGTTTTGGCGCACCGGTCAGTCTTGTGCTTCGAGAGCTTGACAGTCAAGGCATGCTGGATACTGTTGTGGAGGAGTCCGGAAAAATATTCGTTTCCACGGAACTCGGCGGCGGCGGATTTGTATCACCGCGAACGCTCTGCATTGCTGAAAATGGAATCAGGAACATTCTCAGCCATTTTGAAATCCTGCCCATGAATGATGAAACAGCTCCGGGAACTCGTTTTATGGAAACACCTGATTCAGGAGGCTACCTGATGGCGCCCTGCGAAGGACTGTATGAACCGTTGATTGAACTGGGAGAGAATGTCAAAAAAGGTCAGCTGATCGGCCGTATACACAGTTTGACTGAAATTGACTCCCCAACAGTTGAAATTCATTCTCAAATCGAAGGTATGCTTGTCACTCGTGCTGGACGCGCCCCTGTCAGACACTGGGACACTATTGCAGTAATTGCCACTGATTTTGATGTTTCAGTATATGAGTAAAGGACTGTTGATGCTTATCTACTGAAAGCGGTCAGGATGATAAGACTGCTCCCATTCACAGCGTTTATCCCAGTCATTGCGTGAAGCGCATGGAATGGGAAGAGGACGGTAATTACAGTAATAGTTCTCTCCTTCGGGAAGTCCTGAAGCAAGCGGTACTTTGTAAGTACGACCGTCCGCAAAAGTTGCCCAGAATCCCCATGATGTTGTCCTCAATCTGTTAAGCTTAACTTTTCGTGACGGTGAAATGTGCTGATAATATGGTTCGGTAAAAACCAGTGCACATAGTTCCATTACTCGCTGCTGACTACCTGTGGGATAACTATAATTGGTGTCCGTACTGCTGCAACCGATGCTGAAAAGCATTAACAAAACGCTTCCCAATAAATTATTTTTTATTGCCGTCATTATCTGAAAGTTAAAATAATTAATAATCTATTTATTCTCATTAATATCAATGTTTTATATGCATTAATGACAAATCAATATGCTTACAATCACTTTGGAGTCATACAAAATGCATACAAATTAATCTTCTTTGTTTTTTGCTGAGAGTAGTCCGGTTACAGCAACCGGGGCAAGCACGTTGAACTGTATAATATTTTTCAGTTCAGGGTGAGTATTGACATATTTGCGGATGCGTTTTGCAACCTTTGGCGCGACGGTTTTGAGGTAGTTTGGGTCAACCATGTAGGCTCGGATTGCCTCAGCAAAAAGTTCTCTAGGGGCTTTCTTTTTTGGATAACCCCCCATCAACTCGTGTTCCGGAGGCAAAATGTCTTTTGGCCGAACCTTACCTTGACCAAACAGGGGATTATTAAAATCATTATAGATTTTTAGCAGGTCTTTTTTATCCCCTTTGTAGATATTTGCCCCGCCACTTCATCTATAATGTGTGCTGCTTCATGGGCTAAAACAGTAGGGACATCATCTAGGGGGACATCATCAGCAATTCTTATTCTCCAACCAAGATTTTCTGCACCATGAGCGAGTGCTTGACGTTCCCTTTCAGCAGGGTCTTTTATTTTCTCAATTCTGGCTTTGGTCTTAATGTCGGGATATTTCCAAAGCTGGTCTACCTTGCCTGAACTTCCGCCTAATAAGGATCGTGGTACGCGATCAATTCTTCCGGCCAAGGAAGAGGCGGCTGATTTGATATCCACTTTAGAAAGTCCTTTGCCCACTCCGCCCTGGCTTTTGCGTCGTCGTCCTGCCAGGGATCTTGGCATGATTGGGTCTCCTTCAATGGTTTCGAGGAGTCTTCCTTCTGAGTCGGTTTTTGGGCTTTTGGGGTAGTCTTCATGGAATGCTCTCTGGGGATAAAGGTTGGGGTCAGGATTTGCTGGAATTCCTTTAGAATTATACTCTGAATGGGGTAACAGATGGACAAATAATTTGCGTTTAATTACACCTGACCCTTATTGTCCGTTGATAATAATGAGGTATGTTTGGTGCGAGAAGGGGGACTCGAACCCCCACACCTTGCGGCACAAGATCCTAAATCTTGCGTGTCTACCAGTTCCACCACTCTCGCAGTCATTACATGATAACACTTTGTCATGAAAAAGTCGATTTATTCCCTGCTTTCAATCATTATTGGTAGAACGATTCTGGATGCTGAACTGGTATTGCATTTTCACTTTTTCTTTTCCGGAATTGCCCCACATCAAACAGTAATAAGCCCTCTTTTCCGGTTTAAAAGTATGCTCAAGTTCAGCGACTGAATCTTCCTTCAGCGCGAATAATTTATCACCCTGATCATGATAGTGGAGGTTAAATGAAACCAGATCCTCTGAACTGAAACTGTATTTGAGCTGCTGAGTTCCTTTGATATCAAGACACTTTTCAAAATATCGTTTCGGTGGAAGAGTAATCGCAACTTTTTCCTCGGTTTTATCAGACAAATTGTGCGGCATCATCCCGTCATTCTTTTTCTCTACCCAGATAGTGAAAAAATAGAGAATTAAACCGGCAATTGAAAACGAGATTGCATAGCGTTTGAAAACATCCATTAAGGGTCATTATTAGAGAGAAGAGGAGAAAATTCCGGAGCAGTGTTTAACAGGCCGCTGAGGATCCAGTAAAATTATAGCGGATTTTTGCTTAAAAAGTCATCGATAAACATATCAAGGCGTGTCTCAACCTTGTTTTCAACAACTATATCTGAATACTGTTTTGTGGGCTTAATATATTCAAAAAAAACCGGGCGAACAAACCTGAGAAATTGATGCAGACTGTATTCAGCGGTTACATCGTAGTCGTTGATGTCTCTAATGCACCTGCGGCAGACTGCAACATCCAGAGGTGACTCCATGTAAAAAGAAAATGAAAGCAATTCTCTGATTGTTGGATAAAGCAAAACATGCAGTCCTTCTATTATCAAAAATTCCTGAGGAGCAATATCTGTAAAACAAGATTCTCGCTTTCCGGTTTCATAGCCAAAATGAGGCATTTGCACTGACTCACCTGAGTGCAGCAATTCTAAATGCTGATGGAAAAGATCAAAATCGAATGCCTGGGGGGAGTCAAAATCATATTGGTCATTTGGAATATGATCCGGTCGATCCTTGTAGTAACAGTCCAGGGGGAGCACCGCGGTTTTATCAGGCAAGCGCTCCACAAGTAATTTGGTAAAAAGTGTCTTTCCGCATCCGGAGCCGCCGGTAACGGCAATTATTTTCACTTTTCTTCCGCCCCCACAAATATGCTTTTATCTTTTAAAGCATCTAACTTACGGGTTTCACCGCTTTCCAATTCATCGGCAATATCCATCACAGTTAAATATCGTTCTAGAGGGATAAATTTCTTTTTGGCAAGCGCTTCTTTTTTCTGACGCAGCTTTTCCTGTTCCAGAAAGTCCCAGACATGGATAAGCTTCCCTTCGCGTGTTACGCTGATTTCCCGTATTTCCTTTTCTGAAAATCCTGATTTCATTGCCGCGTCAAGCAGAGCCTGCATTTCATTCACAAATTTCTGTCTTTCTCTTTCGGCCTTAACTGCTTTTTCATCCTGCTCAGCATAACTTTGAGCAAAAATTTGTTGATTGGTCATAACCGGAAGATTCCAGACGAAGAATCCTCCAAGCAAAAAAAGCAGAAACAGAATTCGATGCATCAGCATTTTGTTGAGTATGAATTATGCATTATCGTAAAAAGTTGTCTTTCCCGCGAAAGCCGGGAGCCAGAAACTTGTAAGTGTCTGAAATAATGGATTCCCGCTTTCGCGGGAATGACAAACGAGATTGTAATTTTGAGATTTTAGGTATGCATTCTGTCTTTTAGCCTCTCTACAAAGTATGGTAAGCCAACATATGAAAGTAATTATGCAAGCCTTGAGCAAAATCTATCCTGTGTTTACGGTCACAATTGAAAATTACAGTTAGTCTTTCACTTGATCAGATTTTAATGCCTGTAACCATTTTATAATATTTTTCAGTGATTCCAAAATCAGCAATCGTTCAATTCAGTATATTCCTGCTGCTCCTGCTGCCAATTATGATCGGAGCATGTACAAATGATGTACAAATCCGCAAATCAGCATTGCGTTACTTTAATGACGGCAACTCTGCATTGAAACATCGGGATTATCAGGCCGCAATCTGGAACTATCAGAAGGCAATCAGTTTAGACAGTGAATCTCCGAATTTTCATTACAACCTGGGTTTAACCTACTACGAAATAGGCAACTACCAGGAATCAATTGATTCCTTCAAACGTGTTGAAATGCTTGTCCCAAACCAATCAGACACATATTACAACCTGGCGCTTGCCTACAATAAAGTTTCTGACAGCCGCATGGCAGATATTTATTACAATCGCTACCAGGATATGCTGAGCTTGAGAAAGGCTCAGCAAAGGCTGGAGGAAGTCAGGAAGGAGCAGGAAAGAGAAGCAAAAATTTCTGCGTCTGAATCCAAAAAGAATGTGCTGAAAAGAAGCACACCGGTTTCCTCAAAAAAATCCCGCCCTAATAAAAAGTCAAAAAAAGGAAAATCCGAAATCCCCAAATGGGAATAAATATTAAAATCAGGTACACTCCTGCATTTCTTTAACACATTCTGCTGAAAGTCACTGCAGAAATTTCTACTGCTGAACCATATTTCATTATTGCCCCCTGCACGCACCACAGAATCCTTGAGTCTTTGAGAATGAAAAGCTACCATTGAAACGGCTTCATTCATGTCCTTCCATAACTTAATAAAGTAAGCATTAAATGAGTTTGACGCAGCAAAAGTATCTACATCAATTTGACCTGAAATATGGCTGTAATCCTCATCAAAAACCTGCGGCGATACACTCACTTGCTGATCACGGATTGCCTTTCAAAGTGCTGAATGGTCAACCCGGTTACATCAATTTAATGGATGCTCTCAACGCCTGGCTGCTGGTGCATGAGCTTGACCAGGTTCTGGAGCTTCCTTCAGCAGCATCATTCAAGCATGTAAGTCCGGCAGGAGCAGCAGTCAGTGTGCCGCTGGATGATACTTTGGCTGATGTTTACGGCTGTAAAAACCAGGACCTTTCACCACTTGCCACAGCATACATCAGAGCGCGTGGGGCAGATCCTTTATCGTCTTTTGGTGATTTTATCGCACTCAGCAGAAAAGTTGATGTTTACACTGCCGATGTTATCCGGAAAACGGTGTCTGACGGAATTATTGCACCCGGATATGAAGATGACGCTTTCAAATTGATCAAGGAAAAGAAGGCGGGTAAATATGTTATTTTACAGGCTGATCCAGAATATGAGGCTCACGAACTTGAATACAGGGAGATTGGCGGAGTAGTCTTTTCTCAATTGAGGAACACTATTCAAATTAATCAGAAATCGCTGTTATCGAAAATCGTAACCAAAACAAAAGAGATTCCTGCAGAGGCAGTACGCGATTTGATCCTGGCTTCAATTACACTTAAATATACTCAGTCTAATTCAGTAGGCTATGCCCTGGATGGACAGATGATAGGCATTGGCGCGGGACAGCAAAGCCGTGTTGACTGCACAAAACTGGCTGGACGAAAAGCTGAAACATGGTTTTTTAGGCAGCATCCTCAAGTTATGCAGCTTCCATTTCAGGAAAATATCAGCAACGTTGAACGAACGAATGCCCGCATTATGTATATAGAAGGCGGAATGACAGCACCGGAACTGAGGGCCTGGCAAAAACTGTTTTCTTCTCAGGTAGAATTACTTTCAACAGAAGAAAAAGGGCAATGGCTTTCCGAACTCAATGGAGTCAGTTTGTCTTCAGACGCTTTTTTCCCGTTTCGTGACAACATTGACCAGGCATCTAAACGAGGAGTAAGTTTTATTGCTCAGCCTGGAGGAAGCAGCCGAGACGAAGAGGTAATTGCCGCGGCAGATGAATACGGAATGGTGATGTCTTTCTCCGGAATACGTCTCTTTCATCATTGAACTTTTTTCGGGATTTCAGTTTCTTGACTAATACTGGAATCTTAATTTCATTCAGCATGAACAACATATATTTGCTTAAAATTGATGACGATATGATAAGTCAATATATCTACCTTGTATGTCATTCCCGCTTTCGTGTTAATGACATGTTTTATTATATTTCATCAATCTTGATAAATATTTTTCAATAATGAGCAAAAGTAAGTCATCCCCTTCACCCGCGACAGATTTTATCCGCAATATCATCCGTGAAGATTTAGCTTCAGGAAAACATCAGCGCCTTGTGACTCGTTTTCCTCCGGAACCAAATGGACACCTGCACATTGGCCACGCAAAATCAATTCAACTGAATTTTGGCACCGCGGAGGAATTTAACGGAATCTGCTTCATGCGTTTTGATGACACAAACCCGCTGCAAGAGGAAGAAGAGTATGTAGATGGTATTTTACGAGATGTGCGCTGGATGGGTTACGACTGGGACGAAAGGCTTACACATGCCTCAGATTATTTTGAACAGCTTTACGAGTTTGCTGAGGAGTTGATAAAAATAAGCAAAGCTTATGTTGAAAGTCAGAACGCTGAACAAATCAGGGAAACACGCGGAACCCTGACTGAGCCAGGAAAGAACAGCCCATTCCGAGAGAGAAGCGTTGATGAAAATCTAAAACTTTTCAGGAAAATGCGTGCAGGTGAGTTTGAAGACGGCGCCCATGTTTTGCGTGCAAAAATTGACATGGCTTCACCGAATATAAATATGCGTGATCCGGTGCTTTACCGTATCCGTAAAGTCTCTCATCAGCGTACGGCTGACAATTGGTGCATTTATCCCCTTTATGATTTCACTCACGGTTTGTCTGACGCACTGGAGGGTGTAACCCATTCTCTCTGTACACTTGAATTTGAAGACCATCGTCCATTATATGACTGGATTCTGGCTGAGGTCAGTGCACCATGTATTCCCCGTCAAATAGAATTCTCGCGGCTTAATCTTGGCTACACTGTACTCAGCAAACGAAAACTGATACAGCTTGTTGAAGAAGGCCATGTGGAAGGTTGGGATGATCCGCGCATGCTGACTCTGTCCGGTTTGAGGCGACGAGGCTTTCCTGCTTCGGCTTTGCGTTTGTTTTGCGAGCGAATCGGCATTTCTAAAAGTGAAAACAATATCGAGATGAGCGTGCTGGAAGATTGTGCGCGTGAAGTACTTGACAAATCAGCCCCTCGTGCGATGGGGGTTTTGAGGCCGTTGAAAGTTATTATTACAAATTATCCGGAAGATCAGACAGAAGAATTTGAACCGGCAAGGCATCCAAAAAATCCTGAAATGGGAACACGTATAGTTCCTTTTTCAAGAGAAATTTTCATTGACCATGACGATTTTCGTGAAGATCCTCCTCCCAAATTTTTCAGACTGAGTCCCGGAAAAGAAGTCCGACTGCGATACGCCTACGTAATCCGCTGCGCTGAGGTGATTTATGACAAATCAGGCAAGGTGATTGAACTGCGCTGCACATACGATCCTGCCACACGCTCCGGTGCAAAAGCGGAAGGACGAAAAGTAAAGGGCATTATTCACTGGGTTTCAGCGAGACATTCAGTTCCGGTGGAAGTTCGTTTATACGACCGCCTGTTCTCGAAACCGATTCCCGGAAAAGATGATCCGGAAGGAAATTTCCTCAATGACATCAATCCGGATTCAATTGAAATTATTTCTGACTGCCAGGTTGAGCCTGGATTAACAGCAGCAAACACACAGGAAGTTTATCAGTTCGAAAGAGTGGGCTATTTTTGTCCTGATTCAAAAGATTCACGCCCGGATGCATTGGTATTTAACCGTACAGTAACCCTGAGAGATACCTGGGCCAGGCTGGAGCAGGATCAAACCTGACAAAATCGTGAGACACGAAGCAGATGTTTTTTTCCAGATCACATCGACTTTTGATTTTTGTGCTTTCCGTACCTGCATTTTTCTTTTTTGTTTCCTCAACAGGATCATCGGTTGTCTGGGCTTATGATGACGCGCCGGAAATCTATCATTCCTATCTCAATCAGGAAAATTTTCTTGATATTAAATCCTACCAGTTCCATAAATTAAAAGAAGAAGAATGGTATGAAAGTCAGGGAGGATGGCGTCTGTCCGGTGGAAGCATGGGGCTGGACCTCCTTTATACAGATCTGGAAGTACGACTGCCTTATCAGCTTGGAGAGGAAGCTACTGTTTATTTTAAAGCATGGCAGGAAGAATTTTATGAAATTAAACCCTTCCGGTATCTGGTGGAAGTTGAATGGCGTGCAGTCAAGCAGGTCGGGTTATCTTTTCTCGGAATGCCGGAATATGACAAGCGCAAAGCCGATCAGGGCGGAAGCATTACGTGGGGGAAAAGACCATGGAATTACCTTAGATTCCAGCAGTTATTCCAGGATCTTTATTATAACGAAAAGAATTTTTACGATACTTCATATTATTCACCGCATCCTGTCGAAAATCATCTTGAAGGCGCGTTCAGCTGGAATAACTGGCGAGGCCGCTTCAGTTATGTGCTGGACAAACCATTCAAACAGGTATTTCCAAAACAGGAGCTGACATTTACATATAAAAGCAAAGACAGCAGGGCAACACTGGATTACCACTATGGAGAACAACGGCTGGCCGGTCTGAGCTGTCGCAGCTTCGATATTCAAAAACGCCGGGAAATAAAAAATCCTTCCGAATCTTCTTCTCCCGATAACCGGCAACAGCAGCTGCTTTACACATCAACAGATTTGTATTGGCTTCATCCTCTGAGCGCGGAAATGCATGGAACAATTGGATTGCGTGAAGACCGTTTTCGCAATTTGTTCAGGCAGCTGGATTTGGCTTATGATAATTACGATTTTCATTTGTGGACATTGCAGCTTTACGGAATTCTCCGTCACAAAACTGCTGCGGACAGATACCGTGAATATGCCCTGTATGCCGCAGACACTGACAAAGTAACCGATTATCACAGTGCTGAAAGGGAAGATAAAGCACGGAGAAAACCTGAAGTCAAATTTCGCGTGAGCTGGGATTTACAGAATTCAGCCAATCAGTCCGCCCTGATGTTCACAACCAGCTGGAATCTGGATGATTTTTTCAACGACTTCTGGGATGGCGGAAACATTTCTTACCAGAAAACTTTTTAGCTGATAACATTCCTTTTATGCACTATCATTTCTTGCTTTAGGAAAAACTGTTTCCACCTTCAGGAACAGCTAAACCCAACCTTAAACTCTGATATGCCTAGACACCCAGCAACCACTGGAACAAATTAATCTTTTGAGTAAAACCATGAGCATTGAAAATTTTGACCAAATACAGAACTTCGATAACGAAAACTTCGTGCATCCCTGGGAGAGCATGAAAGATTTCGGCTGCAACACCCGCACGTTTGCTGAAAGCGCAGAGGGGATCTACCTCTACGACGAAAAAGGCCAGAAGCTGATTGACGGGCCCGGCGGCATGTGGTGCGTGCAGATTGGCTACGGACGCAAGGAGATGGCCGAGGCGATTGCCGAACAAGTCCTCAAGATGCCGTACTACTCGCCGTGGAACATGAGTGCGTCGCCGAGCGCGGTGCTGGCCAACAAGCTGGCCGAGTTGGCTCCGGGAGACCTGAACCACGTCTTCTTCACGACCTGTGGCTCCACCGCCGTGGACACCGCCATCCGCTTCGTGCAGTTTTACAACAACGTGCGGGGGTTCCCCCGGAAGAAGCGGATCATCTCGCGGGAAAAAGCCTACCACGGCAGCACCTACCTGAGTGCTTCACTCTGCGGCAAGGCCCGTGACAAGGACTGGCTGGACACCGCGCACGAGCTGGTGCATTTTCTCCCGGATGTCAACCCCAGCCGCCGCCCGGAAGGGATGAGCACGGAGGCATTTTTGGAGGAAAAGGTCGCCGACCTCGAAACGGCGATCCAGACGCTCGGCACAGAGAACGTCGGAGCCTTCATCGCCGAGCCGGTGCTGGCCTCCGGAGGAGTGATCGTCCCGCCCGCAGGCTACCACCAACGCTGCCTGGAGATCTGCCGTAAGCACGACGTGCTGTACATCTCCGATGAGGTCGTGACGGGGTTTGGCCGTTTGGGGCACTGGTTTGCGTCCAAGGAGGTTTTCGGCATCGAGCCGGATTTGATCACCTGCGCCAAGGGGTTGACTTCCGGCTATGTGCCGATGGGCGCTTGTCTTATCTCCGATCGCATTTTCAGGGAAATCTCCGGAGAACGCTCGCAGGGCGCGTCCTTCAGCAACGGCTACACCTACTCCGGACATCCAGTGGCCGCTGCCGCTGGGCTCAAGAACTTGGAGATCATCGAAAACGAGGGACTGCTGGAGCATGTCCGCGAAATCTCGCCGTACTTTCAACAGCGGCTCCGGGAACTGCGGAAACTGCCGCTGGTGGGCAACACCCGTGGCGTCGGGCTGGTTGGCTGCATTGAAGGCCGCATCGTGGACCCGGACAATCCGGACGCACTGGCAATGGACGTTGCGATGGGTTCCCGCATTGACAAGCACTGTCAGGCGTTGGGGCTGATAGTACGTCCGCTCCTGAACATGTGCGTGTTCTCGCCCCCGCTGATCATAACTGTAGAACAAATTGATGAGATGTTCAACATACTTGAGCAGGGAATCCTCCGGGCCACGGAGGACTTGCGCCAGGAAGGTTTGTGGAAAGGATAATCCAGGATGACACAACGCGATCCCCGTTACGACATTCTCTTTGAGCAGGTGCCAATTGGTCCGGTGACGGCCCGCAACCGCTTTTACCAGGTTCCGCACTGTAACGGTATGGGCCATGTACGCCCAAACACGCTTGCTGCCATGCGTGGGATCAAGGCCGAGGGCGGCTGGGCGGTGGTCTGTACTGAGGAGGTGGAAATTCATGCCAATTCCGACAACGGCCTAGCAGCGGAAGGACGGCTCTGGGACGATGGCGACATTCCAGCACTGGCGAAAATGGCGGCAGCAGTGCATGAGCATGGAGCGCTCGCCGGAATCGAACTCGTTCACGGTGGCTATTCCAGCGCCAATCACTATAGCCGCATCCCGCCGATTGCCCCCAGCGTGGCCTCCGTCAATTCCTACGATCCGGTGCAGGCACGGGCGATGACCAAGGCCGACATCCGTGATTTTCGCAAATGGCACCGTCAGGCGGCGTTGCGGGGCAAGCAGGCGGGCTTCGATCTCGTTTATGTCTATGCCGGGCACAACCTGACGCTGCTGATGCACTTCCTCTCCCGCCGCTTCAACCAGCGCACGGACGAATACGGCGGCTCGCTGGAAAACCGCGTGCGCCTCTTCCGGGAAGTGCTGGAGGAGACCAAGGAGGCCGTGGGCGACCGCTGTGCCGTCGCGGTGCGTTTTGCTGTGGATGAATTGCTTGGTCCCAAGGGCATCACCGCTGAGAACGAAGGCCGGGAGGTCATCGAGATGCTGGCGGAACTGCCGGACCTCTGGGACGTGAACATCAGCGAATGGGAGAACGACTCAGCGACCTCGCGCTTTGAGAAAGAAGGCTATCAGGAGCCATACATCGGCTTCGTCAAATCGCTCACCTCCAAGCCCGTGGTGGGCGTGGGACGCTACACCTCCCCGGACACGATGGTTTCGCTTATCCAGCGCGGAGTGATGGACCTGATCGGTGCGGCGCGGCCCTCGATTGCCGACCCGTTCCTGCCCAAGAAAATCGAGGAGGGGCGGCTTGATGAAATCCGGGAGTGCATCGGCTGCAACATCTGTGTGGCGGGAGACTGGCTGGCGGTGCCGATGCGCTGCACGCAGAACCCCACGATGGGCGAGGAGTGGCGGCGCGGCTGGCACCCGGAACACATCGAGCCGAGTAGAAGCGACGAAGGCGTGCTGGTCGTGGGCGGCGGGCCTGCCGGGCTGGAATGCGCCCTCGCGCTCGGCCAGCGCGGCTACCGTGTGATGCTGGCGGAAGCGTCCGAGGAACTCGGCGGACGGGTCAGCCGGGAAAGCCGACTGCCCGGACTCGCCGAGTGGGGGCGTGTGCGAGACTATCGGGCGACACTGCTGGAGAAGCAGGAAAACGTCACGCTGTATCGCGGCAGCAAGCTGAGCGCAGAGGACATTCTGGAGTTCAGCGCGAAAGACCAATTCGGATTCTCCCATGTGTTGCTCGCGACCGGAGCAACGTGGCGGCGGGATGGCATTGCCCGCGAACACCGCGAGCCGATTCTCGGATTGGATCACATGACGGTGCTGACCCCGGACGATCTGATGGACGGAGTTTCCGCAAGCGGGAACGTCGTGATTTTTGACGACGAGCATTACTACATGGGCGGGGTGTTGGCCGAAAAACTGCGGCTCGACGTCCATGAGGTTCGGCTGGTCACTCCGGCTCCGGACATTTCCAACTGGACGCACCACACGATGGAGCAAGGGCGCATCCAAACGCGGCTGCTGGAACTCGGCGTGGAGCTTGCGCCGCAGCACAACCTTGTCTCCGTGCATTCCGGAGAGGTTGAGTTGGCCTGTGTCTTCACGGATCGGCGCACGCGCCACGTCTGCGACACCTTGGTGCTGGTCACGGAACGTCTGCCCAACAACACCCTCTACCACCAATTGCAGTCCAATCCGGAAGGACTCGCTCAAGCTGGGATCAAGACGCTACGGTGCATTGGCGATTGCTTTGCGCCCGGAATCATTGCCGCCGCCGTGCATTCCGGGCACCTCGCCGCCCGCGAGCTTGAAGCAGAGGCTCCCGGCGAAGTGCCGTTCCTGCGCGAGCGCGTGGTTGTTTTAAATGAAATCTGACATTTTCAAAGAAACTGAATTCATCAGAAAAAATATTGGTGTCGATAGTTAATCTGAATTACTATGTATTAATTTGCCAAAAGGAGATTTATGAAAACAGTGGGTGACGGTGCTTTCCGCAGGGAAGATTTACATAGCCGCTCAAATGACATGACCTTTTCAGGTGCGCTCAGTTTTCTGCGACGCAAGTATTCCCGTGACTTAACAGGGGTGGATGTTGCAGTGACAGGTATTCCTTATGATTGTGCCACCAGTAATCGCCCAGGAGCCCGCTTCGGACCTCGTGGAATTAGAGCAGCCTCTACAGAGATTGCCTCACTGGATGCTTTCCCCTTTAATTTCGACCCCTTCGAACATCTGGCCGTAGTTGATTATGGAGATGTGTGGCTGGATTACGGATACCCGCAGCATGTTGTGGAGAAGGTGGAAAAACATGCCGACACAATCCTGAAGCAGGGCACCTCGATGCTGAGCTTCGGGGGAGATCACTTCATCACCTATCCTTTGCTGCGTGCACATCACAAGGTACATGGACCTCTCTCACTGATACACTTTGACGCGCATTCAGACACGTGGGATGACGACGGCAACAGGCTGGATCATGGCTCCATGTTCCTGAGGGCGGCACGGGAGGGGATTGTGGTTCCGGAGAAATCTGTGCAAATCGGAATCAGAACACAAAATTATTGCACACAGGGCTTCAACATTCTGTATGCCCCATGGGTACATACTAACGGAGTGCAGGCTGTGATTGACAGTATTCACAAATTCGTTTCACCGGATGATCCTGTTTATATTACTTTTGATATTGACTGCCTCGACCCTGCTTTTGCCCCAGGAACCGGGACTCCTGTTGTAGGAGGTTTGAGCACCACACAGGTTTTGCCGATACTGCAATCCCTTGGTGACCTCAATTTGATTGGAATGGATATTGTTGAGGTGGCACCGGCTTACGACCATGCGGAAATCACTGCTTTGGCGGCTTCTGCCATTGGCTACAACTACCTGTGCCTGCTGGCGCAAAAGAAGGGGGCGCAGGCAAAGTACATTGGAACCCGGCTTGATGAAACCCCTAGCGGCTTTGCCTCAGGCTGATCAGAAGTCGGCCTTGACCACTTATAACAATTCCAAGTTGAGGCAGGTCCACGCTGGTATTCGTTCAGGGCAGGGGCAGCTTGGCCATTCGTCCACCGTCCACCGTGTAAACCTGTCCGGTCACAAAGGACGCCGCATCTGATGCCAGCCAGGCAACAAGTTCGGCGACCTCTTCCGGACTTCCCGTGCGCCCAACAGGGTGGATATGACCGGTGTCTTTACGGAACTGTTCCGGATTTGGCATGGAGTTGATGAAATCGATGTTGAGATCAGTATCAATCCAGCCCGGAGCCACCGCATTGCAACGAATGCCTTCCGGGCCGTGATCCACCGCAACAGCACGTGTGAGCCCGTGTAATCCTGCCTTGGACGCACAGTATGCGGGATGCCGGGGATTCGATCCCAGCCCCTCAATGGAACCGATGTTGACAATCGCCCCGTGTCCACGCAACAGCGGAAGGGAGTGTTTGATCAAGAGAAACGGTGCACGCAGATTTACCGACAATGTGCGTTCCCAGTCCTCCAGAGGCATTTCCTCCACAGTACCCTCCAGCATCATGCCCGCGTTGTTTACCAGAATGTCGAGTCGTCCAGCCTTTTCCTTCAGTTGCGTTATAACTGCTTCGGGCGCCTCTGGATCAGCAAGGTCAACCAAAATGGTCTCAAAATCGTTAGCACGTTGCCTTTGCGCGGTAAACACGCGAATGTCATCCTCCGCAAACCGTTGGGCACATGCGAGGCCAATACCACTGCGCCCGCCCGTCACCAGTGCCACCTTTTGCAGCGTTTTGCTCATGCGACAGCCTTCCCGCCGTTTACCTCTACCAACGCGCCACACATGTAGCGTGACTTTTCGGAGGCCAGAAACAGCACCACATCGGCTATGTCCTCCGGTTCTGCAATACGACCGAGCGGCACGGACTGATTCAACTCCAAAATCGCACGATCCGGGTCAAGCCCACGAATCTCAAATCCCGACCTGATCATAGGGGTGTTGACTTCATTGGGACATACGGCATTGACACGGATTCCTTGATGAGCATGATCCTTGCCCAGACACTGAGTCAGCGAGGCAAGCGCAGCCTTGGTCATGCAGTAAAGCGGATGGTTCTGCCCAGGATATACACCCCAGCACGAAGCGACGTTGACAATTGCTCCTCCGCCGTTTTCCTCCAGCAAAGGTATCGCTGCACGGCAGATACGGAACGGTGCTTCGATATTGACCGACACTGAGAGCCGGAAATCCTCATCGCTGGCTTCCGTCACAGGACCACGTCGTATGATTCCGGCGTTGTTGATGACTATGTCCAGTCCACCCAGCACCTCAGCCGCCTGCTGGGGCAAGGTATCACAATAATCCGGATCGGTTAAATCCCCAGGAAGCATATCGTCGCTGACAACTCCATCAGCGTGTTGATCGACTCCCACAACGAATGCTCCAGACGCGGTCAGTGCCTTTACGATGGCCTGCCCTATTCCACCGGCAGCTCCGGTAACCAAGGCCTTTTTCCCGGAAAGATCAGCAAAGTCCGTCTCTGTTTTCATAAAGCTACTGTCAGCAAATTAAATTATTGAAATTCAAAATAACTTTTGGACAATTCTCAATACTGACCCAAACTCACCATATATGGTCCTGCATTACCCACCGTTAGAGGGCTGTGGTGAGTAGAAAGTGTTCGATTCATCAAGAATCATCCAGAGATTTTCTGCCGGCCAATGCCTCAAAAGTGTCAATAAGCAGGCGTCCCTGCTGAATTTCATGAACACGCAGAACAGACACACCCTGCCAGAGAGCAATGCCGGAAACTAAAGCACAGGGAATATCCCTTTCGGTAAAACTTAATCTGCGTCCGTTTGAAACTTCAGCCAAGAATGACTTTCTTGAAGGCCCAAGCAACAATGGTAAATCAAATTCATGCAATTCCGAAATTCTGCGTATGACCTCAAAACTGTATTTTGCATGACCGCTGATAAAAAAACCCATTCCCGGATCAATCACAATCTGACTTCTGTCAATCCCCAAGGACTCAGCATATTTGATACGTTCACTGAAAAAGTTCCGGAGCGTGTCCAGCACATCCCGGTATTCAGTTTGATCACGTGTTGTTCGTGGAGAAGCATCCTTAGAGTACATCATAACCACAGGCGCCTGATATTGCGCGATCACTCCCGCCATTTCCTTGTCGGCACGCAGAGCGCTTACATCATTTACAGCATCTGCCCCTGCTGCCAGTGACTTTCGAGCAACCTCTGCCTTCCATGTGTCCACGGAAATCCAGATATCACTTTCCTTGCGTATTGCCTGAATCAGTGGGATAACCCTTCGCAGTTCTTCCTCCAGTGGTACTTCCATACTGTCTGGTCCGGAAGACTCGCCGCCTATGTCCAGCCAGTCAGCGCCGTCCTCTATAATTTTCCTGGCCTGGGACATTCCGTCTTCGAATTGGAAAAAGCTGGATCCGTCAGAAAATGAATCCGGAGTGGGATTCAGTATGCCCATCAGGCGAGGTCGGTCCAGGTTCAAAGTTTTTGCTCCGGAAACAAGTGTACGCGGGGGCAGTTCAAAAGGTGCGTAATCCATCATTATGTATTGGGTTTATTTGCCAAATTGTAGAAAAAATGGTACTCCATTACTGTGACATTTTCCAAAAAAACTTAAATCCAAACCTGAACATTCAAAGATGCTGACTTCCGGACCCGGAAAATTTCTTGCTCCAACATCACTTGGGGCAGGATATGCTATTGCCAAAATGCTTTCACTGAGAGCGCTTGACGCAGAGCTGGCAATCGCCCAGGATTTTTTTTACCAGTTCCTGGCGGGAGTTTTGCTGGGTTTCGCGCTGCGTCCTGTGGCAAGTATGATATACTGGAAACGTTTAAGTTCGATCATTGTATTCTCATTGTTTTTAATTACACTTGGTCCGCTTGGGCAAACTTTCAGGCATCTGCTCTGGGGAACTCCTTTAAATGATGCTTTCTGGTCATTAATTATTCCGGAAGCAACTACCGCAATTTTCGTGGGAATACTCGTGACATTTCTGCTTCCCAGCAGTCATCAGGTGATAAGTCCGGGGTTTCTCTGGCGAAGACTGAAACAGGAGATCAACATCTCCGGAACAATCAAGGTGCTGGGTTGCGGTTTAATTTACATGCTTTTATTTATAATTCTGCAAATCACATTTGATGAAAGTTTTGCCGCGCCATTCTGGACGGAGCGTTTGACGGAGATATTGCACCAGCCTCCGTTATTACCGCAGTTAAAAGTCCTGCTTTTGTGGACTCAAGGCATTCTCAATACTTTGATACTGTTGCCTTTTTTCCTGGTTTTTTTTCGAGAGAAAGTTGAGCTGATTGTTGTGCTTGGTTCCCTGACATTTGTGGTGGCAGATTTTGCTCCGGCTTTTGCGAATTTTCAGCGAATTGAACCGCTGCTTCTGCTGGACCAGGTATTCGTGGGATTCTGCCTGCAGTTTCTGTTTGTAACCGCAGCAGTTTTTTGTTTTGGACGTAATCAGCAAAAACAGCAGCGTAATACTTTTTCTGAGAAACCCCTATCAAATAAATATAAAAACGAATAACAAATGAGTTTATTTGCAGAACGAAATTACCGGATTGACACGGAGAACGCCTTCAAAGTAGGTCCGCATATTGTGCGTGTGGAACAGCAGAAAGGCGAGGTTATCAAGTTGAATCTGGGTGAGCCTGATTTTGCTGTTCCAAAGCATATAAAGGATGAAATCAAACGCCAGTTGGACTTGGATAATACTAACTACTGTGATCCCAAAGGACTGTTTTCTTTGCGTGAGGCTATCAGCAGCCAGATCAATCAGACAAGAGGACTGAAAACAAATCCGGAACAGGTGGTGGTGTTCCCCGGAGGCAAGCCCTCGATTGGACTGGCACAACAGGTTTACTGTGAGTCGGGTGATGAAGTTATCTATCCAAGTCCGGGATTCCCGATTTATGAATCGTTCATCCGCTATGTCGGTGCTGTTCCTGTTCCCCTGCATCTGGAAGAGGCAGCCAACTTCACCTTTTCTCCGGATCAACTCGCAGACAAGATCACTCACAAAACAAAGCTGATTTACCTCAATTTCCCCTCCAACCCAACCGGAGGAGTTGCCACGCGAAAACAGATAGAGGAATTTGCCAATGTCATTCTTGAACACTGTCGGCCTGATATGCGTGTTTATTCAGATGAAATATATGAAAACATCATTTTTGACGGACAGCAGCACTACTCAATTTCTTCAGTTCCCAGCATGTCGGAACGTACGATCATCGCCAGCGGATTCTCAAAAAGCTATGCATGGACAGGCGGAAGAATCGGCTATGCTGTTTTCCCCACAATTGAAGAAGCAGATGTTTTAAAAAAACTAAACATCAATTATTTCTCCTGTGTCCCTCCTTACAATCAGGAAGCAGCACGGGAAGCGCTTGAAAATCCATTGTCGAAGCAGGCAGTGAAAAAGATGGTGGACACTTTTGAAACACGGCGAAATCTGATCTGGAAGCAAATCAACCAAATCCCGGGAATCTGCTGCCAGAAGCCCGGAGGAGCATTTTACTTGTTTCCAAATATTTCTGGTATCTGCGAATATTTAGATTTGATTGAAAAGCATCAGCACCTTCCCATAGAAGAACAGAGTTCTCCGGCTAACCTGTTTCAGATGTTTGCCTTGTACGGGCATCAGGTTGCAGTACTGGACCGTAAATCATTTGGACAAATAGGTGCTGAAGGAAAACACTTTCTGCGTCTTTCAATAGCCTCAGAGCAGTCTCTGCTTGAAGAAGGTGTGCTCCGCATAAAAAATGCCGCGGAAGACATTTCCGGACTGGACAAATTTCTGAGGCAGCGTCCGGACCTTAAATCAACTTGATCTTAAAGCTAAATTTATCAGTGATTTATGGATGAGTATTGTTTGTCCGTAAAAATGTAGAAAATAAGGACAATTTCAATCTGAGGTTTCTGAACTCTTTTTTGTTTGCACTCAGGAAGGAACTTTTTAAAAACAAATATTAAAAAAAATTGTGCAGGAAACACATCATTATGACATCGTTGTAATTGGCTCCGGACCAGCAGGAGAGAAAGCGGCGATGCAGGCCAGCAAACTCAAAAAACAGGTCGCCTTGATCGAGAAACAGCCGCGCCTTGGCGGAGCCTCACTCCATACCGGCACAGTGCCCTCAAAATCTTTGCGTGAAACTGTGATACACCTTGCACTTTTGCGTCAGCAGACTCATGGAATTGACATTAAATTTAAAGAGAATCTGACCACGCAGGAATTGATGTATCGCAAGGAAATGGTGATCCAGGACCAGGAAAGCTCGCTGCGACGTAACTTTGAAAAAAACCATATCATCGTAATCGAGGGGACACCACATTTTCTGACACCCTCCAGTCTGGAAATTCATCCGGCGGATGCAAGTGAAAAATATGAAATCACAACAGATTACACAATCATCGCCACAGGATCATCCCCCCGCCGACCAAAATGGGCGCCTTTTGATAATGAATGCGTCTTTGATTCCGACACTATCCTTGAAATAAAGCATCTGCCCAAAAAAGTGACCATAATTGGCGCAGGTGTGATCGGCTGTGAATATGCCTCAATCTTTTCAAAAATGGGTATCCGTGTGAACCTGATTGCGCGAAACCGCAACATTCTCCCCTTCGTGGACTGTCAGATTGTGGAAAATTTGATGTACCAGATGCGCAATCAACGCGTCACACTGCGTCTGGGAGAAAATGTAGAAGACATTGAAAAAATAAATTCTGACGAAGTGCATGTAAAACTGGAAAGCAACAAAATCCTGCCATGCTCAACCGTGATGGTCGCCGCAGGTAGATTTGCCAATTCCGGAGGAATGAGCCTGGATAAGGTGGGAATTCAATTGGGTAATAACGGACTGATCAAAACTAACGCAAATTTCCAGACAGCACAGCCAAACATCTACGCGGTAGGCGATGTGATCGGTTTTCCCGGTTTGGCGTCCACTTCCATTACACAAGCACGGATTGCCGTTCTACATGCTTTTGGTCAGCTTGAATCAGAGAAAATGCCAAGGGAACTTCCGCTTGGAATCTGGACCATCCCTGCTGTTTCGATGGTTGGAAAGACAGAGGAGGAATTAACTGATGCCTGCATTCCCTATGAAATCGGCATTGCCCATTTCAAGGAACTTTCCCGTGCGCACATCATGGCTGAAGAGGAAGGAATCCTGAAATTGCTTTTTGATCCGGAAACACTCAAAATCCTGGGTATCCACATCATCGGACCTCATGCCACCGAACTGATTCATCTGGGTCATTCCGTGATGCACTTCGAGGGGACCATCAATTACTTTATGAACACTGTCTTCAACTCACCCACGCTTGATGAAGCCTACCGCGTTGCCGCCTTCAACGGAATGAACCGTCTCGATCACGAATCGCTCTGACTCCTGCGTCTTTAAAAAATTCCTGATTCGATTTTGTAGAAATAAGACTTGTGTCCAATCACTTAACCACAAATTAACCATAAATAGTGAATCCTGAAAAAAAAGTGTCATTCCGGGCGAAGCAAAGCGAAGTCCCAGAATGACACGAAGGTGGATTTATGAAGTGAATGTTTTTCGGTAGGCAAATAAAGCTGCGGAGCCGCCGGTGTGCAGGAAGACCACATTTTCATCTTTGCGGAAATGCCCCTTGCGGATAAGGTCAATCAGTCCGGCCATTGCTTTTCCGGAATAGACAGGATCCAACAGAATACCTTCTTCACGTGCCAGTAATCCAACTGCTTCAAGCATGCCTTCAGTAGGCAGACCATATCCGGGCCCAACATAGTCTCCATAGGCAACAACTGCTTCACTACTAACACTTCCAGGAATTCCCAGGAATTCCGCTGTTTCCTTTGCAAGATTAAACACCTTTTTCTCTTGTGCCTGCTTTTCCGCGCCAACGCATATTCCCAACACCGGGATGCCGCTTCGTGTTCCTTCCATGCCTGTTACCAGTCCGGACTGTGTTCCAGCGCTTCCGGTGGCAGTAATCAGATGATCAACATTCAGTCCACGATCGTTGAGCTGTCCCACCAGTTCCATCGCGCAATTTACATATCCGAGGGCGCCTGTGGGATTTGAGCCTCCGCCAGGAATAATGTAAGGGTTCCCTCCTTTTTTTCTAACTTCCTGTGCTTTTTCTTCCATAACGGCATCCATGTCTGTTCCTGCCGGAACTACCTGAATCGATGCCCCAAAAATTCGATCAAGCAGGACATTGCCATTTTCCAGATAGTCCGGATCATCGCTGCCTGTACGGTGTTCCAGCAAAATTTCGCAACGCAGCCCCAATTTTGCTGAAATGGCCGCAGTTTGGCGTACGTGGTTTGATTGTGTAGCGCCCTGTGTGATGATCGTGTCTGCCTTTTTATGCAACGCGTCACCAATCAGAAACTCAAGTTTGCGTGTTTTGTTTCCACCGGTAGCAAGTCCGGTGCAATCGTCTCTTTTTATAAAAATCTGTGGTCCACCCAGCAGTTTGCTCAACTTTTCCAGGGGTTCAAGAGGAGTCGGCAGATGAGCAAAATGAATACGTGGGAATCGTGAAATGTGCATATTGTTTTCAAGGTTGTGATTTTCCTGAAATTGGAATCAAGTTAAACTAAAATAATGTTATTCTACTTTAAGCAGTCCCAGCACCTGTTCATGTAATTCCTTTGATGCCGCAGCAACAACACAACCATCCCAGGTATCACCAAAAGTACTGCTGCCCTGCCAGTCAGTGATCACGCCTCCTGCTGACTGGATCACCGGCACAAGCGCCATCACATCATATATTTTCAGGTCAGCCTCTACCACCAAATCTATATATCCGGAGGCAAGCAGTCCATAGCTGTAACAATCTCCACCGAATCTGGAAAGTTTTACACGTGTGGCAAGCCTGTCATACAGAGGTTTTTGTTTACTGCTGAACATACCCGGGTCTGCGCTGTAGAGAATTGCTTTTTCAATATTTTGCTTTTCAGAAGCCTTGCAGACAACTTTTATTTCACCAGATTGTTCTGAAAAATAAAAACATTCTTTTCCGCTTAAAGAAAACCAGCGCTCCCTCAAAATCGGCATATCGATAATTCCGAGATATGGAACATTGTGTTCAAGCAGGGAAATAAGTGTACCAAAAATCGGCATTCCGGCCACGAAACTTCGGGTTCCGTCAATTGGATCAATCACCCATTTCCATCTGCTCCCAGTATTTTGATAGCCGTGCTCTTCTCCCAGAATATCATGTTCAGGATACTTTTCTGTGATCATCTCACGCAATACTGTTTCCGCAAGACGATCCGCAACTGTAACCGGGCTGCTGTCAGGTTTATCCTCAACAGTAAAATCTGCGCGAAAATATTTTCGAATCACATTTCCGGACGCGTCCGCCAGTTCATGTGCAAATTGCACGAAATCAGACATCAGGTTTGATGAGTCGAACTAATTTCTAGAGAGGACTATCATGAAGATTTTGCGGTGACAGTTGGGTCCTTTTCCAGCTCCTCAACCATTGCCTTAAGGAAGAAGAAAAAAGTCTGCAGAATGGAATACACCGGCACAGCCAGCAGCGCGCCTGCTATTCCGGCCACGTGTTCCCCTGTGACAAGCGCAAACACAATCAGCGCCGGATGTATATGCGCGGCCGTACCCATGATTTTAGGATTGAGGAAATTACCTTCAATAAAGTGAATCAGCAAAATCCAGAGTAGCGCCATAAAGCCTGTACCAAATGAAATCGTCAGCCCCATGATCACGATCGGGATACTGGACAGTATTGTACCAAAAATTGGAATCAATGAAAAAACCATTGCCACTAAACCGAGTGTGAACGCGAAGGGAACACCGATTATCACCAATCCAATAAAGGTCAGGACACCGTTGACTAAACAAATCAACAATTGTCCACGAACCACCCCATTCAATCCTTTATCCAGACTTTTGAGCAGATTGCTGTATCTTTCATGATACTGCTGAGGTACAAGTGAGCGCCAGAATGATAAAATACGATCTGTGTCAACAAGTATAAATGCTGCCACCATAAAAGTTAAAAACAGGGTGAACACGGATCCAACCACATTTGAAATCAGCTGACGTCCAAAGCCAAGAAAACGAACCATATCAGCTTTAACGCGGTTAACTCCTTCCTCTGCCAGCATAGACATTCTGGTTTTCATGTCCAGAGGTTCTTTTGGATTTTCTTCAAATCCGCTTTCACCACCGTTTTTCCTGTGAGGAACAACTTCAATTCTGTCAGAATCAAGCCCACGTATTTCGTATGTATAGTTGTTCAGAATTTTCATCAATTCGCCGTTTTCAATCTGGACATGCTCAACTTTCTTGTCTGGTTCCTGTGTTTCAACAGTTGGTAGAGGTTCCTCCACGGCTGGTTCTGGCAAGAGTGAAGTGAAGTAATTAATTTTTTCATCTAAAACAGGCCCCCACTCTTCGGACAATTTGGTTACCGCTTTGGGGAATTCCTGAATCATACGCCCCATTTCAGCAGAGACATTTGGCACAACATAACTTCCTCCTCCGATCAATACGAGCAATATCACCAGATACACAAGCAGTACCGCCACACCGCGCGAAATACTGTAGGAACGGAATTTTCTATGGTGAAGTTTGTCTATCACCGGCGCAAGCACATAAGCCAGGAATCCTGCCAGCAAAAATGGAAAGAGGATTTTGTTTAAAAACAAAATGATTCCAAACAGCGTCCCGAGCAAAATCAGGATAACCAGAGTTCGTCCTCGATGTCCGAGAAATTTTAGCATTATTAAAATTGTAAGAGATTTTTTAGCAGATAAAGATAGATTCCAGACAACCCACGATAGTCATTTCAGCGGATTTTTCAAGCTATTTCAGCTATTCCCTTTGTGTTCCAAGCATGGGGCTGGGTTGATAATGACGCAGCAGATACAGGAGAGTGTTGCCCAGAACCTTCCGGCTGTATCCTGGCATTACTATACTGGAAACTGAACCGAGCCTTAAGGCTTCTTCAGGATTCAGCAGTTCCTGTTCATATCTCTCGGTCAGTTTTGCCATTGCTTTATCCCGGACAATCGCAGCTTCATGTTCATCCATTCCGGAATCAAGACTTTGCTGAAAGTTCGATAGAATTTCACGATATTCATCTTTATAAACAAACTGTCGTCCAGCCGGACCCATCACCGCGATTCTGGCGCTTGGCAGGGCAAACACAAAATCCGCGCCGACATGATAGCTGTTCCAGGCGCAATATGCTCCGCCGAAAGCATTCCTCACAATCAAGGTCAACCGAGGCACACGCAGGTCCACAATTGAATCCAGCAGTTCACGGCCTGCCTGAACAACTCCGGCACGTTCCTGCTCAGAGCCCGGAGCATAGCCGCTAACATCTTCAAGAAATATAACTGGAATATTATAGAGGTTGCAGAAACGGATGAACTTTGCTCCCTTCCTGGATGATTCAGTATCTATATTTCCCGAAGCAAAAGCACTGTTATTGGCAATGAAGCCCACCACATGTCCACCCATCCTGCCAAAAGCAGTGATCAGTTGTTTTGCCCGAACTTCCTGAATTTGAAAATAATCACCATAATCCACAAGCTGCTGCAGGAACAGCCGCATATCAAAAGGGGTGTTGAATCCTGAAACCGGATTAGTAAATGTTTTGTGCAGCAAAACTGCCTCTTCCTCAACATACTCATCCAATGATAGTGAGGTTGAACGAAACGGAGCTGCAGAGTGGTTATTATCCGGAAGATAGCTCAACAGCCGCAGCGCTGTCCTCAGCGCCCCCAACTCATCAGGAGCAGTCAGATCAACCACCCCGCTTTTGCTGTGTACTTTTGGTCCCCCCAGTTCATCCGCGGTTATATCTTCACCAAGCGCCTCACGCACAACATTTGGACCGGTTAAGCCAAAAAAAGTATTTTCAGGCTGAATCAGGAAAGACCCCTGTCTTGGCAGGTACGCTCCTCCGCCGGCATTGTAACCGAACATCAGCAGAATTGACGGCACAACTCCGCTGATTTTCCTCATTGCCGCAAAAGCTTCAGAATATCCGTCCAGTCCTCCAACTCCCGCGGGAACAAAGGCGCCGGCGGAATCGTTCATTCCTATCAATGGAATTCCATGCTCACCGGCCATTAAAATCTGGCGGGCCAGTTTTGCTCCGTTTGTAGCATCAATCGAGCCCGCACGAACAGTGAAATCATGTCCGTAAATCGCCACGTCGCGTCCGTCTATGTCCAGAATTCCTGTAACAATTCCTGCACCGTCCAGTTCTGAGCCCCAGTTCTGGAAAGTTATGTGCGGTTCTGCTGAAGTTAAAACCTTGATGCGCTCCCAAACAGTCATGCGGCCCTTGTTGTGCTGAACACGCACCCGTGATTCACCACCGCCCTTCAACGGTTTTTCCAGCAGTTCTTCACCCCGCTGGAGCATCCTGTCATATAGCGTCTCAGGGGTTTCTTCCGCAGATTGTTTTTCTGATGATTTTGGATCCAATGGATTGTCTAGGCTGAGTTTTACCACTTGTTTTGTATCACAACAGTTGACGCGGTTCTCTTAATCAGCAAGAAGAAGTATTCCACACAAAAACACTGCTGACTAAATCAGGCAATCAGAACTTTAATCCCAAATTACTCGCAAAGCAAGTTAAACTATAGCACTTAAGATTTTATTTAATTTACTGAATTGTATTGAAAACAAATGAGCATAGTATTTTTGGGAACCCCGGAATGGGCCATCCCTTCTCTCAAAGCAATCATTGAATCCGGAAATGAAGTAAGCGCAGTTATCACTCAACCGGACCGTCCGCTTGGACGAAAAAGACAGCTTACTCCGTCGCCTGTAAAACAATTCGCGCTGGAACATAATCTGACAGTATTTGCACCGGAAAAGGCAGGAAGTCCGGAAATGCTGGAACAGGTGCGCTCTTTGTCTCCGGAAATGATTATAGTCTGCGCGTACGGACAAATTCTATCTCAGCAGTTCCTGGATATTCCAAAGATCGGCTGCCTCAATCTCCATTTTTCCTTTTTGCCAAAGCTTCGCGGAGCATCTCCGGTGCAGTCAGCAATTGCTTCCGGATTTAAAGCAACCGGCGTGTCACTGCAAAAAATGGTATTGCGTCTTGATTCAGGACCTTTGGCTGCATCTTCCGAAGAGGTTGAAATTCTTCCGGATCACACAACCCCTCTGCTGGGAGCAATGCTGGCGGAAATCGGCGGTAAATTGATTGCTGATAATTTGACAAACTTACTAAATGAGAAATTCACTATGAATGAGCAAAATGAGGCGGATGCGACTTACTGCGGAATAATTAAAAAGGAGGATGGACACGTAAACTGGAAAGCAGATACAGCTGTTGATATTGAAAGAAAGCTGCGTGCGTATACCCCATGGCCGGGAATATTCAGTTTTTGCCGAGAAAATGATAAAACCGAAAACAACAAGAGGCTTCAGTTTACAAAAGTCGAAGTTGTGCAAGGCAACTTTAAACCTGGGGAAATATATCCAGGAATGATTGTTGGAGCATACACAGACGGTTTAAAAATATTGACTATCAAGCCTGAAGGTAAAAATGAAATGGATGCAGATTCATTTTTACGCGGAAATTCTCAAATTTTGGGGTCCGTATTGAGGTAATCAAAAAATACGGAGTTTCAAATAAGGCAGGATTTATTGGCTGAATTTCAGAAAATAACAGCCATTTTAATTTAAAACGCGCAGTGACTGAAATGGCAGATGCCGGTCCTAAAAACCGGCCCTGTCTATGCAAGTCATGCCTGCGCGTCATATAAGAATAAATGAAAGAATGTTGTGTGCAGGAAGAAACATTAATAAATGATTCTTCATAATATCCCATTTACTCTAATCACAACTTTTGTCAAGCCACTGCTTGTTTTCATTAATACAGTGCCATTGAGAAGTTGTTGTGAATATTAAACTATTCCCTTTTATAGATTTTTTATTTTCATAAAAACCTAATGCACCGGGACCTGAAGTTCCATCTGTCGTCCCACAACTAACAACCATCCATGTCGCCATCATTATTACTAATAATAATAGCTTATTCATCTATACTCCTTTTATTTATGTTAATAAAAACATTATCAATCACAGCTGTTCATTCTAAACATTCCGGATGATAATGCGGAAAAAGTTCTAAACGAACAAAATGGCTTCAATCAAGAGCCTAATTTCGGTAAACATTACCGTATTAAATAGACTGAAGCCAACCCTGTATCAGCATTATAAGGCAAATCCACGGCTTATTAATATCATCAGCAAAATATATACCACTTATTATATGTAGTTGATAATATGTATTATTATTAAATATTTATAAAGATTATTTACCAGTAAATAAATAAATACAATGGTGATTATTATACGATTTTGTTAATAATGAATTCTTTGTATTTCTATAAATAATGAAAGTTATCTACATATTCCTGGTGTTATTATTAACTATTCATTTGAAGCATTGAAGATCTGGATTATGATTATGATTTTATACGGCAAAAGTAAAAATTAATGGTTATATCTTTATGTTTATTCCAAATCATACACGGTTTATTTTTGCCATTTCAAATATATGATATTGGGAAAGATATAAGCATAACCATGCCTAATGATGTTGTGGCATAAATTTAAAAAAAATTGACTGTCTTAAACAATGATATAATATATATTAATTCAAATAGCTTAAAACTTTAACCCTGAAATAGTTTGCTTTAACCATTATATATATTTTATAAATATTCCAATCTCAATTCTCTAAATGTCATATTTCTTTTCATTTACTATACCTCAAAATACCTATTGACAATTATTTTGATACTATATATATTAATTCAAATAGCTGAATACCTTGTTTTTAATAAAACTGACTCTTTATGCTATTAAGTAAAATCTGTAATTTTCCTTTCGACTATTTTCAATATTACCTGTTTCTTTTAATATACTATCTTCAAATATAATACAATCTTTTTATGCACTTTCTGGAAGTTAGATTACTTATCAATATACAGCTGTTTTGTAAAAGAAAGGAGCATGCAAGACGGTTTTGTTTTTTTCAAAGTTTCAATCTGAAATCATTTAATAGAATCTCGATAATTCCTCTATGAAAATAATACAGATCACAGACACACATTTGATGTCGCGAGGGACTGAGCTGCACGGACTCAATCCCTGTATACGTCTAGAAGCGTGTGTTGCCAATATCAATGAGAATCACTCTGACGCGGAAATGTGTATCATCACTGGTGACCTGACTGAACGTGGTGATATTGGCGCATACCAAGATTTTTACGAGATTATAGGGCGTCTGTCTATACCTTGTCACCCTCTGATTGGGAATCATGATCATCGAGAAAAATTTTGTAAAATATTTCCTAATGTACCACGAGATGAGCATGGATTTGTTCAACAGAAGCTGCAAACTCCGGTTGGCCGTTTTCTGCTGCTTGATACAGTGGAAGATGGAGCAAACTGGGGTTCATTTTGTGAAAAGCGTGGTGATTGGCTCCGGAATGAATTGGATAAATCCGGGAATGAACCTGTTTACCTGTTCATGCACCATCCTCCTTTTGAGATCGGCATTCCTGTCCTGGATGACATTAACCTACGTGATGACTCACTGCGAATACACCAAATCCTGAGTAATTATACAAACATAAAGCACATCTTCTTTGGGCATGTCCATCGTCCTGTATGCGGAAGCTGGTATGGCATTCCTTTCAGCACAATGTACGGCACGAATCATCAGGTGCAGCTTGATTTAAATGCGAAAGACTATTTCCCTCACACTCATGAACCTCCGACGTATTGCGTGATTTTTATTGAATCTGAACAGACGACCGTTCATATTCATAACTATCTTGATGATTCGCTTTACAAGAGAATTTCATTCTGAAATGTCATTGCTGAGTCAAAGTAATATCTGACTGTTATAAAAATAAAAGATTCAGAGTTTCATAAGCTACTATGAAATTACAGAATTTCAAAAGGCACTTTGTATCAACTCCCCTTGGTAAAATTTTTTGCCGTTCACATGGCAGTGGTCCGGCGCTGCTTTTACTTCATGGATATCCCCAAACACATTTAATGTGGCATAAAACTGCCCCTTCTTTATCAGAACACTTTACCGTTATTTCAGCAGACCTGAGGGGTTATGGTGACAGCATGGCACCGGCAAGTGATGACAAGCACCAAACGTATTCCAAGCGTTCAATGGCAGAGGATATGATTCATGTAATGGATTATTTCAGCTTTGATGAGTTTTTTGTAGCCGGACACGATCGAGGCGGACGAGTCGCTCACAGAATGGCAAAAGATTACCGGGACAGGGTAAAGGCCATCAGTGTTCTTGATATATGTCCCACGCTTGATATGTACGAAGCAACCGATATGAAATTCGCTCAAAGTTATTTTCACTGGTTTTTCCTTATTCAACCAAAAGGTTTGCCGGAGCAAATGATTGAAAATGACCCCAAAAAATGGATGGATTACTGTTTGAATAAGTGGTCAGGCGGCCACCAGTTTGGTGAGATCGAAAAGGCATACTTGACTGCTTTTCAAAATCCTCAACGCATCCACGCAAGCTGTGAGGATTACAGAGCTGCTGCATCAATTGATCTGGAACATGACCGTTCAGACAGGAATGAGATGCTGGATATCCCAATCCAGGTGTTGTGGGGATCAAAAGGTGTAGTCGGCAGACAATTTAAGCCCTTGGAAATATGGCAAAAATACACTACATGTAAAGTTGAAGGACTGGCACTTGAATCAGGACATTTCATTCCTGAAGAAATACCGCTGGAAACAATAAAAGAATTAACTGATTTCTTTTCATCAATTTAATATTACTGTAAGTTTTCATATGAGTTTTCACTGACCTGCACCGAAAATTACAAAATAAATTTATCCTTGCATTATCATAGAGTTATCAGCTGAAGTAGCTTGTTCAGTTTAATTTGTAGAACCTGCACAAAAACAAAAATTTAATATTTTATGCATTAAAATTTTATCTATATCCAGCTACAATGTGACTTCCACTCTAACTGCATTATTCGGCAATACTCAGTTGCAATGAAAACTGAAACACCTTAAAGTCCCTTTCGTCCTCACATTATTTATCTATAAAGCCCTTTCCAGAATTATACTGGAATAGCCTTCTAACAAAATTTAATGAAATAAGTTCAGATTTATGAAAGAAAAAATATTCGCTTCACTAATAATAAGCCTCTCAGTAATCCTGGTATTTAAATCCACAGAAGCACACCAGCCGGTTTTGAACTCCGAAAAATTTAATTCTGTTGAAGAACCATATATTATCGAGGAACCTGAGGTCTCCAAAGCAATTTTTGCCGAACTGAAAGGAGAGCCACATTACTACAGAATAGAAAGCAATACTAAATTTAAGTTTTATGCGGGTATAACGACCCCGAAAATAGATAATTGTCCCCTAACAAAAAAGTTTTCATTCGATGTCCTTGATTCGGACTTCGAACTTATCAAAAAAAAAGATGGGGAAAACTTTAACTGGTGGCCATGGTATGAAAAACATGGAGAAAAGTGGTACTGGATCGGACCGGAGATTGGGAAGAAGTTTAAATCAAACAGGGTTTTTAATAAAGGCACCTATTACATTCGGGTTTATAATCAAACTAACACTGGTCAATACGTTTTGGCTGTAGGGGATATTGAAAGCTTTCCCATTTCCGTAATTGTTAAAATACTGTTTACCCTTCCCTCAATCAATTCTGCTTTTTGGGACGAAATTACCTGTCCTGAGGCAAAAATTCAGGGCTGACAGGTTTAAAAGCATCCTGTAGTTTCCTGCAGTTCTATAATCAATCAGTAATTAATATTATCCTTCCAAATTCAGGATAGAGACCGGAATTGTTAAGCTTTTAAACAGTTTTTAAAATCAGGATATAATTATTCAGCTTGGTCTGCTTTTTCGTCAGTTGGAAAAAATTATAACTAAAAGCCATAACCAATGAAGACTGTGGTTTCCTGCCCCTCTTTTCCTGTGGCATAATCTGCACGTATAACTACTGATGAAAATACAAGACGAAGTCCTATACCAGTTGAATACTTGAAATTGCTGTATAATGCAGAATTATTAGTCGGAGAGACTTGGCCAATTTCATAAAAAACAGCTGATTGAACTGCTTCAAACACACCTTTTTCAAAAAAATAATCAAAAGGAGTTGAGCTCTCTAAATAGTATGTTCGATATTCAAGTCCGGCAAAAATTGAGTATTTGTCATAAAATCTGGATATTGGATAGCTTCTTAATCGATTTGGACCCCCAAGGGATGTTGCGTTTGAGTTATTCCCTTCCGAATTAAAGTCCTGTACTCCTCTGACAAATCCTCTGCAAGATGTTTCTATTGGAACTGAAGAATCCCTTTCCTCTTTTTTTGATTCCTCAATACATTCTGCAACTGCCTTTTCAGTATCTTCTACATCGGCATCTCCAAAAATACTTAAACGTTTTTTTACATTTGATTTGGAAAAAAATACATTGGCGACTAATACTGAGCTTAGATCCTCATTTGGATAATAGGCAGTCAATGAGTGATCTTCAACATCGAAATTTTTGAGTCCCTCCCCTTCGAATCCATATTTTTCATATTGAAATCGATATCCGTCCCTGGGGTCTATTCGGTCATCTGTCAAATCAATCTTGAGCCCTTGCCTGGTGACAAAGATATTTACCAGATCAATGTATAGCAAAAAATTTTTAATGAAATCTGCAATACTATCCTCCTGTTCGGCCGGCGACATGTATTCCCAGTCGTCGAAGTCTGCAAGGTCGCTTCTTTCCAGGTCAATTTCTGGAAAAGCAAAGGCGCCTCCATAATAGAATTCCAGCTGTCTGTCAAAAAAATTCAGTCCAAGATCAGCAGCACGTGCCCAGCTGTGTTTAAATTTCAAAGTGAATTCCGGTTCTTCCGGAGATTCGGGGCCTCTGTCATAAAAAGCAAATCCTCCCTTTTTACCATCTGCATAGGCAGCAGAAAGAGTAAGATGCTGAGTGAATAAAGGAATGTCAGAAGCTACGATGCTATCAACCTCGATTCCCCCTTTAATTCTTAACAAGCTCAAAGTTGACCCGTCTCCGATAAGATTAACTACTGTAGCACCTGCCCCATTTCCTGCCCCTAATCCTGGGACCTGATAAATTAAAGGGTAAATGAAATAGGAAATCTCATCACTAACCTGCTTTTTCCTGCGTTCAATGCCCAAAGCCCCGTCAGCAATAAACAAACTTTGGATTAATAGCAAAATTACTGTAATTGCTTTAGAATTGCTCACAGGTTTTTCAATGAAATGTTGTCTGAGGCTAATATCGGAGGGTACAGGATTGGGAAATTAAGATGCAGGAGTTAAAGTCAGCAGGTTCATTATTAAAAGGAATATCTAAGTTGATCAGATGCAGAACTTACAACCAGCCAGGTGGATTATAATTCATTTTAAAACCATTTTTTAGATTAATTTTTGGTAAATCCCCTTAAAGTGATTCAGCAGAAATTTAGAAAGTCCTCTATCCAGAGATAAGGAACCGTTATTCACCAGTCTATATCAACGAGTCTTATTATCATATTTTGTCAATTGGGAACCTGATCATTAGAAAACAAAACTCTTTGGGAGAAATTTTTATTTCCCAAAAATCGCCGAATCTGTCTGCATCTTCATTACAGAGCAGGATGTTTTAAAAGCACATCTAATAAACGGCCCTGATCATCCGGGGTTTATATTCCAGTTTTTACAGTATACTATTCAATCTTTCTAATCATTTTACTATGTCTAGGATTTTTCATTTAATTCAGCATGCGATTTGACGCGCTTTCCTCTGCGCCTTACCGCCGTTTCTGGCTTGGTTCCATTGCTTCAGTAGGCAGCACACAGCTGTATTTTATCAGCAAGGCCTGGCTTGTTTTTGAGCTAAGCGGGTCAGCACTCGACCTGGGATTTCTCGGTGCGGCAACTGCTGTGCCTACCATTTTTGCGACGCTGATTGGTGGTCTTGTCGCAGATCGTATCAACCGTCGCTCTGTTCTGATTTTAACATCTGGGATTTCAGCGGTGCTGCTTCTGGTACTTGGAGTTCTTGATGCTTCTGAACTGGTCAGGGTCTGGCACGTGCTGCTGATCTCAGGTCTGCTTGGATTTGTGCAGGGTTTTGATTTTCCTGCACGCTCGTCTATTTTTCCCGCGTTGATCCAACAAAAACAGATGATGAGTGCAGTCGCCTTGAATTCAATTCTTTGGCAGGGCTCACGAATGATTCTTCCGGCTATCGGCGGATTACTAATTTCTTTGACCGACACCTCATTGATATTTTTCCTCTGTGGACTTGGATTCATTTGCATGATGATCGTGCTCTATTCACTTGAAGTGGCGCAGACTGTTCAGGCTAAAGATGCGCCGTGGCACGAATTTAACGAAGGAATAAAATTTGTCATTCACCATCGATTGTTCCTGACCCTGATTCTGCTCTCCTGGATTTCCATGTTTTTTGGAACGTCTTATGTCCAGATCATGCCTTTATTCGCAGACCTGCTTCAAAGCGGAGAGCGCGGTTACGGGTTATTGATTTCTGCTACCGGTGTCGGGTCGGTAATGGGGAATTTATTCATTTCGCGCTTTCAGCAATCCCGAAGCCTGGGTGTAATGATGCTTTCCTGCGCGGTTTTGGCACCATGTGCCCTGATAGGTTTCAGCATGGTTACCGGAATGTTAGCAAGTTCAGCAGGAGTATTCTGGTTTACCTGCTTCTTCGCGATTCTTGCGGCAGCTTTCAGTTCTGTTTTTCTGGTCAGCTCAATGACAGTTTTGCAGCTCAAAGTCCCGGATACATTCCGTGGCCGAGTGATGGGAATCCACAGTATAGCTTTCAGCATGATTTCACTGGGTGGGCTTTCTGCCGGAGCCCTGGCAGCTCAATTCTCCGCTCCAGCCGCAGTGATTATCGGAGCATTAGTTGTACTGTCCTCAGTTATCTGGGTAGCATTTCGAGTAAGAGAGATTCTTAAACTCGATTTGAGTCAGCAATGAACTGATAATAAATCCGGTAAAGAACTTCAGCGTTGTGAAAAATGTTGCAGGTTAGTTAAATTTAAAGCAAGTTATCGCTTAAACAGTAGAATCCATAACAAATCTTTCCAAATGCAAGAACCTTTGAATATCAGCAGCCGAATCACTCTCCAGGACGGCAACAGCATTCCTTTGTTTGGACTTGGAGTCTGGGCTGCTCAATCCGGTAAAGAAACTTATGATGCAGTAAAGATGTTGGCAGAGTCGTTATTGACTCAGGTTTAAATAGAGATGAGATATTTGTTACAACCAAGCTATGGGACAGCGGCCAGGGCCATGATCATGCCTTAAAAGCATTTGATGTCAGCTTGAGAAAGATGAATCTTGAGTACGTGGATCTTTACCTGATTCATTGGCCTGAAAAAGAATCTCATATAGATATTTGGCGTGCTTTAGAACGAATTAAAACAGAAGGAAGATGCCGTTCAATCGGTGTAAGTAATTTTGCTCAGAAACACTTGCAGGAGCTGTTAACCAAAGGTAATGAACGTCCGGTCGTTAACCAGATAGAGATGAGTCCATTTTTGCAGCAGCAAACCATTTCCTCATTTTGCCGTAAAGAAAACATTCATCTGACCGGTTATTGTCCTCTTGCCAGAGGGAAAAGGTTTAATGATCCCGTACTTTGCCAGGTTGCGGAAGAAACAAATAAAACTGCTGCCCAGGTTATGATTCGCTGGGCACTGCAAAGTGGACATACTGTTATACCAAAATCTGTGCGTCCGGAAAGAATCGAAGAGAACGCAAATGTATTTGATTTCAATTTGAATGATGAACAGATGAAATTGCTTGATGGATTGGAAGAAGGATTGCGTTTTTGTCCGGATCCACTTGAAATTCCATAATCCAGTGTGTCAATCAAATACCGCTTTTATTTCCCCAGAGTAACAATCATTCTAAAATATTGCTAAAAGGATGTTCTGACTTGACACCCCCCTAGCATTCAATACTATAGGTTAAAATTCAAATCCAGAAAATAGGATTTTGACCATTGTGACCGCGGTAAGAAAGCAATAAACGCATCAGTCATAGCAGGTAGCAACTCTGGTTTGATGGTGATTGTATTTTCATGAGAGGCGGCTTTGTACAACCTTTATCAGCATTTAATAAATAAAAATAATATGATTACACAAAGACTCGAAATTGGATCAGATTTTCCGAAAATCTCACTTACGGACATTGAGAACCAAACCATCACTATTCCCGATGACATCAAGACAAAGTACTGTATCCTGCTTTTTTCAGGCCATTTGGGAGCATCAATTGTTGCGGCAAGCGTGGACAGTCTTGAAGACACAAAACATCTGGCAGAAGGCAAGTGTTTTCCTAATCGTGGAAAAGAAATACCGTTTATATTGTGTCATGGGGTGACATATGAAGTCGCTCAGACGATTGGGGCATATCGGTACGATCATGCAGAAGGAAAAGATAAATATTACATTATGGGAGCAAGCAAAGATTATCTGCAACCGGCAGAATTTGTAATTGACTGCGCTTTAAAAAAAGTGATTTCCTGCACATACAGTGACGGAGGTTTAGGTCGTATGAATGCAGGAGATGTCGTTGGATTATTAAGTGGAATTCAAAACAGGAAAAATGAAGTTCCCCATGTGTGGTCCTGGTGATAAGCTTTGCTGCTTAATTTTATCTGAAATACAATCCTCTAAGTCATTGATATTGCTGGTGTCCAGAGGTAGAATTGAACTACCGACACACGGATTTTCAGTCCGATTTGAGCTATTTTCATAGACTATTACCGGGTTATACCAATTGCTATTAATTGTAGAATTACAGTCAATTAAAGCAAAATCCATTGTTATTAAGTGATACCAATTATAAGGCAATAATACTGCTGATAGACACCTATATGGACACCTAAAATTTAAGAAGCTTTTATTCCCTCACATGCGCACATGGGATTGACCTAATATAATTCTTTAACCTCATGTCATTTTCAAAATAGTAACATCCTATCTCGTTTATAAAAATTCCATCCAAACGTTGTAATCATCCCAGAGTTTCTTCAATATCATTCCTTCATTCTCATTCTTAACCGATTCCAGAATTTTCTTTTTTTTGTTCTCATCCTGGAAAAGACAGTAAACAAATTCGAACTCATCACAAAGCGTGTGCATGATACTTTGCCCAATAGCTTGCTTAACTACAGAACCATTTGAACTTTTCTTGTATTCAATAGCAATTTTGTAGGGTTTGAAAATGATGAAATCAGGATAATTTTTTGAAGCAAAAGTTTTCTTTTTTATTTTATCAAGTTCACCTTCTTGGATAGTAAAATTGGTGTGGGCATTATCTTGGGATACAAGTATTTGGATGGCTCCATAAAAGATTATAAAGGAGGCACAACTTCAGTCGAAAAAAATTCTGCAGAAATAGGGATAAGA
>LULR01000044.1_pt1 | contig 76209 bp, 58 predicted proteins | sample 729471 | NCBI WGS metagenome assembly LULR01 (sample SAMN03860284, study PRJNA289734) | marine metagenome | biome: seawater column; feature: ocean; material: water; isolation source: Red Sea water column Station 108 - depth 500m | place: Saudi Arabia: Red Sea | collected 2011-10-15 | depth 500 m
TACTTTAGGGTTTACCTTAAGTCCAGACTTACCGACCTGACAGGATTTGGGCAACCATCCCGCATCAACAACAGGTCTTGAACAGGCCAGATCTGCGTTAAGGTTTTTAGCCAGTTCCTGTGCCACTTCGATGTCGTCTTTGCCACCGATTCCACGACCAACCGCAACTAAGATGTCGCTCTGGGTAATGTCCACTTCGGCAGCTTCGGGTTCGATCAGTTCCTTGAACTGCACTCTTCCGACTCCAAAGTCTGCTGTCACATTCTCAACACTTGCAGAACCACCTGATTTTCCATCCTCAGCAGAAAAGGATCCTGCCAGCACCATTGCCACTGCTTTCGGCGCAGTCGACTTGACATCCATCTTGCCTGAATAAAGCTGGCTCGTGAATTCGAAGTTGTCACCTGAAATTTCAATGCAGGAACAATAGGAAATTATAGGAAGGTCAAGCGAGACTCCCAATACTGGAGCGAGATCTATCCCCATAGAAGTCGATCCCACCAAAACAAGATCAGGGAATTCGGATTGTATTATTTGAAGTGCGGCACTGGCATAAGTTTCAGGATTAAAATCATCACTTCCTCCAACACAAAGTACACGGTCAGCAGCGCCAAGTTCTGATGAGCGATCCTTCATCGATCCATACACGAGTGCACTGCAACTACCTCCGGTGGACAGTTTGCGAGCCTGTCCCAACATCTCAAAACTAATGTCCTGAAACTCACCTTTCATATGTTCTGTAATTACCAGTACGTTTCCCATGTTTAACCCTTTTTGTGTATGAATTTGATTTTTTTCATGCGACCCCTTTTTTCTTCAGTAATTCCATCAGCTCATCAACTGAACCTAGTATCTTTGCCCCTCCGGTTTTGGTCGGTGGTGCCATGGTAGTCACCTTGCTTGTGGCCGAGCCCGAAACCCCGCTGGCAGATTTTTCCTCAATGATGGCAGATTGCTGAATCTGACGAACCTTGCTCACAGGTGCATAACGCGGAGTTTGTCTTGCAGCCTGGATCCCGAGTACTGCCGGAAGTTGTACATCAAAGGCAGCCATCAAACCTCCGAAATATTCCTTATGGACAGTCACGCTGGATTCCTTGCCCTCGACTCGGGTGACAACACTGACGCATGGAACCTTGAGCATCGAGGAAAGCATGGGCCCCATCATACCATCACGATCGTCCACCGACTGCACTCCGGTCATGATCAGGTCATAATCCATACCCAAGGTTTCTGCAAAAAGAGCTGCTGCCTGTCTGCTCCCTTCAACTTCTGGTCCGGTAAGCTTGACCGCTTTGTCTGCACCTTTTGCCATGGCGGAAAACAGCGCTTTGTCCACCTCTTCACCATCAAGCGCAAAAGCAACAATCTCCGTAGCCTGACCGGCCTCCTTGAGACATACTGCCTCTTCAAGAGCATGCTCGTCATACTCGTTCAGCCGAAATTTGATGTATTCCGTATCCAAAGCCTTGCCACTTTCATCGACCTCAAGTTCCTCAGCCAGGTCAGGCACCTGTTTCAGTAGAACTGCAACTTTCATATGTACCTTATCAAGTTCCATTTGCATAAAAATGTTTCTCTTCTCCTTCGAAAACTATCTGCAACAATACGTTTCCTGAAGAGCTGCCCCAGGCCTTTAAGTTCGGCTCGACTCAGGGATGCAAACTGCTTTGATGAACGAACTGTGTTCACTATTTTGCACGCCTGCCAAGTCCAGTTCAATGGAATCCCCATCCCGCAGTCTTCAAGGATCATTTGAATACTGAGCTGGATTGTTCCCATTTCATGCACCATGTTTTTTGTTTCAGGAAGTTTCATCATGCTTCCTGTTCAATTTCCACCCAGATCTCTTCCTGCTCACTTAATGCCGGATAGATCCTCAAGGGATAATCCGCCGGTCCCCGCAGTCTTTCTCCGGTACATACCTGGAAGCGGCTGCCGTGCTCTGGACAGGTAATGCTACCTGAAACCGGATCAAACACTCCGTCCGCAAGAGAAAACCCTGCATGCGGACAAACATCCCGGACGGCACAGAGTTGGTTTCCCATACGAAACACCGCAATCGGATCTTCCGGTGAATCAGGAAGCCGTCCTACCAAACCGTCACCAGAATTGACAACAGCCTTGGCCTTTAACCTCAGCTTTTGTTTCGTCAGTGAATCTCCCTGCTGAAGCAGTTTCATCTTGTCACGCAATAGCCGTGGCAAAGCTCCACGGTTGGCTACCAGATCCGCACCAGCACTTTCTGCTGCAATCCATCGTTCTCTATCCAGCTCACTGACGGATAAGGCCACATAACATTCCGGCCAGCGACGCTTCCAGTCAATGATCCTGTTTATTGCTTGAGAGTGTTCCAGTTCAGCGACAATTATTTGAGGGGCTTCCTCAAAGTCTTCCGATGATGGATCCAGAAATCCCATTTCCAGACTAGTAGCCTGACGCTCCAGATGTTTGTTCAGAAGGGGGTTTTCTACAAACTTTATCAGTCTGTGCACTTTGTCCTAAACCCCATCCATACAGTAATCCAGGATTTCAGCAATGTCACGAACTTCAAGTTTTCCCTCATTGTCTGTTGATTTTACTGCATCCTCGAAGCGGGACACCTCATAAGGACAGCAAACAACTAGTACCTCAGCTCCGATTTCTACGGCTTCACGGACACGGTTTTCCGACAGGCGTTCACGAGTGTGATCTGCTGATACCCCGTCAAGCCACATCCCCCCTCCTCCGCCTCCGCAGCAGTAGCTCTGTTCCCGGCAGCGGTACATCTCCATAAATTCCGCACCGGGAATCGCGACAACCAGATCGCGCGGTGCCTGATATTCACCATTGTGACGGCCAAGGTAGCAAGGATCATGAAACGTCAGTTTTTTCTCGTAAGGCTTAACCAGCAGTGGTTTAAGTTCCTTCAGCCTATTGCTCAGGTACTGTGTGTAATGCACGACCCGGTATTCGTTGCCTGTCACTTTCGGATAATGATTTTTGAAGGCGTTAAACGCGTGCGGATCAGTGACAACGAGGGTGCCGTGTTTGTATTTTTGAAATTGTTCATCGTTGTGCTGGGCCAATTCCTCAAACAGTCCAGTTTCACCAACAAGACGCTGGGAATCACCATCGCATTTTTCCAGAGTACCCAGTATACCGAAATCCACTTCCAGACGATTAAATACCCGGGTCAAAGCACGCGCAGCGTCCTGACCACGGCCGTGGTAGGCGTAGTAATCACTGACATACCAAAGCACCTCCACCGACTCTGAACCGTCTTCCTTCGACAGATCTCTCGGTGGTTGCTCAAGGTCCTTTGTCCAGCGCACTCGCTTGCGTGGTGATTCGCCCATCGGGTTTCCGTACTCGGACACGTTCTGGAGCATTTCCTGGAGTTCACCCGGAAGGGTTCCTTCGAGCACAACCTGTTCCCGGACAGCAGGCATGATCTTCATCATGTCAACTTCCTTCGGACAAACACGTAGGCAGTTCATGCAGGTTGTGCATAGCCAGAGATCATCGCTTTCGAATAGGTTAGTCCCAGTCTGAAGCTTACGGAAAAGCTTACGCGGGCCATAACTGCCTACATGATCCACCGGGCAGACACCCACACACTGGGCGCATTGATAGCACCATCCCATCGATTCGGCGCCCGGAGTTTCTGTGACCTTATCCATGTAAGTCAGATCATATTCCGTAAGCTCCCGAGGCTCATACATCCTGTTCCAGATTCCGGAAATATCAATCCCCTCTACAACTGCCTCTTCCTTCTCCGTAAACTTTTCGTATTTGTGTTCAGACATAACTTACAATTCTAATTTTTGCACTCCAAGCACGCGGCGCGTCAGTTCAGGCAGTTCCGGAAGAATTCGGTTGAATTCATCAGACAGCTTTACTCTGAAAACCGTGTACATGTACACTGCGTAAACACAGGCCAAGAAGACATCGATCCCATAAGTTCCATGACCCACTCGGGAATAACCTCGCTCGTTTCCAACCTTGTTCACGTAAGCCATCGCCTTGCCTACCCTCAGATACGTCTCACCCTGAGTGTCTCCAAGCAAATCAACTTCCTCCTGAACCACCAATGGCAGAGCTCCCGTGTTGTTATCTGGATCCCAGATCCAGTTTGTCCAGAGCCAGTAACGCTCAGGCATTGAGAAATGTAGCAGTTCTCCGGCAAAGTTAATCCGCATTTTTTCCTCAACACCTTCAACACCTTTGACAAAAACGTTGAAGCGCTCCTCAACAGGTGCATCACCATGCAGTAGCTCACTGATCCTGACGCGAAGGTTTTCGAACCCGTTGGCAGCGATCAGGCGCTTCGATTTGCGTCCTATTGAAAAAATCAAACGAACGATCTGGTCAAACTGCTCCTCCTTCAGTTCTTCCACGCTTGTCGGGTTCAGATACTTATTGAAGCATTCCGCCTTGAGCGAAACCCGCTCGGAGAGGTCCTCCAGGTCAGCAGAACTGGCCAGCTTTGTGGCTTCCTTCATGAATTCCAGGGCTGATTCGGAATCGACGACTTCTTCAAGCGTCAGCGAATCAAAAAGCATTACGCAACCCGCAGGTTGGCCTTTCGAAGAAAGGCAGCCGCCTTCATCGCTGCTGCGCCACCCATGGAAACAGAGTCCTCCAGGTCCGCCGGACCGGCTGCAGCACCCGCTACAAATATTCCCGGTACGCTTGTTACTACTGTGTTTAAAGCTCCACCGATGCTTTCTATGAAACCATGGGTCGACGGCAGTTGAAACAGTTCTCCCATCTTCTTCGTCCCCTCGCTGGGCTCCATTCCAATAGAAAGAATGACCACGTCCATAGGCACCTCTACCGGTCTTCCCATGGTCGTATCCTCCCCCTTGACCACTACCTGATCACCACGCTTGGTGATCTCGGTAACAATCCCGCGGATGAAGTTCACCTTGTATTTCTCCTGGGCTTTCCAGTAGATTTCATCTTCCCAGAACCCATACATACGCATGTCAATGTAGAAGATGAACACTCTACAATCAGGTATCAGTTGACGAATTTCAATGGCTTCCTTTGTGGCGATTCCGCAACAGACTTTTGAGCACCACGGGTTACCGATCTGACGGTCACGGCTGCCAACACACTGAATGAAGCAAACCTGTTTCGGCGCTTCTCCGGTTGAGGGTCTCACGAATTTTCCTGCTTTGAGCATCCTTTCGGTATCAACGAGGGTGATCACGTCGTCAAATTCGTAATACCCGTACATCTGTGTTTCCTTGCCTGGATCGAAATGCTGGAATCCTGTTGCCACGATAACTCCACCAGTCTGAATATCCTCCTCTCCTCCAGGCCCATTCAAACCAATCTCGAGAGCAGGGGCAGAACCGGAGGCCCGGATCACTTCCGTGGAAGTCCGAATATCGATCAGCTCATCATTTTCGATGCGCTGGACCATCTCTCCCATAGCTTCCTCAGCATTCACCATGTTCGGCGTTAGTGCAGCATAATCCGCAAGGATCGGCATTCCTCCCAGTCGCTCGGCCTTTTCAACAAGTTTAACATGATAGCCCAGGTCTGCCACCCCTCGGGCGGCTTCGAGACCTGCCGGTCCTCCTCCAATCACCAGTACAGGATTTTCAGGCATCTGCTTCCTCCCAGCTTATATATTCGATTTCACCGGCTTTAATTCTTTCTGCCTGGACTTCGAACTCGGCCCATGCCTTTTTATGATCAATTCCCATTTTTTCAAGTAGAGGTTTCATATCGACACCATGCCAGTGAAGCTGACAGACAATGTATGGATGTGCACCCATAGCCAGAGCCGCAAACTGGGCGTCAGACATCACTGGAATACCTACGTTGCGTTTATGAGCCTGAGCGGCAAATTGGCTTTTGTCCAATGTAGTTACACAACCGGTATCATGTGTAAGGGTAACATCTGGATTTACTTCCTCTTTCATACGCTCAATCTTTCTTGTAGTAGCGAATGAACGGGAAAAGTCTCGGCTGACTAAAATGTGCCGGAACCCAAAACCACAGCAGTCATGCCAGGTTGAGTAGTCTCCCACCCTGGCCCCCAGAGCCTCGACCAGTCCGCTGATGACAGCCGTCCGCTGCCCGTCGAAAAGATCCCGATCATAGACAGCGTCTTCAACTACCAGCTTATGGTAATGGCAGGCCGGGTGGACGGTGACGGTTACATTACTGAGATCGAGTACCTGCATCTCCGCAATCCGGTCTCGCATAGCGTGCACCCATTCCGAGTAATGCACAATTTCCTCGGGAAACACAAAGGGCATCTTGAGGCGGTCCATAATCTTGCGCACCTGCCTGCGCAGAACAGGATAGTGTAGTAGCTGCTCCCGGGTTTCCTTGTAATGTCCGTAACTCGTTCCGCAATGGATAACTGGGAAGTATCCGTCGATTTTAGCCTGGGAAAAATTCCGCACCGCGATACCGGCCTGAGCCGCAGAGTTAGATGTTGAAGACGCATAGTAATTCCAGGCTGTGCAGGAAGTCTGATCACGAGGGTCATGGTAGTCGAATCCGAGCTTCCGGTTTAACCAGAAAATGGCTGTAGAGTATCCCGGAATGTGACCGCATTGGCCGCATGACTTGTGATGCCAGGTCATCTGATAGGGTATTTTCTTGATTCTCCCGTATTTGGTTTCCAATTCCACATAAGGCTCCGGAACCCTTTGGACTTCAAGTTCACCGGCCTTCTCCAACTCGAATAGCTTCTCCCGGTAATCCTCAGTGGGTGGAGGATTATCCCGTTTGAATTCACGAGATGAAAGCGTTGGCGGGTTAAAGACCTTATCTGCGGAAGTCTGCTGCATAGTATCTCCTTTATTTTGATGAAACCGTTTTTGATTTTTGAATTAAGGCATTTGAAATCATTCTTCGTCCTCCTCAAGCAGGTTCTCAAAATCGTCAATGTCGTATCCATTCTCTTCCAGCAGTTCCTCCATCACCTCCTCGAGGATCATGAAGATACCTTCATCGATTTTTTCGATCATTTCCAGGTTGCCGGTGAGTTTCCATATCATGTAAAGCTCGAGTCGGGTTTTTTCGCTGACGTCCCACGCCAGTTCCGTGGTGTGCATCGTTTCCGGAGGAACACACCTGCGCCATACATCGAGGTTCTCAGACACCTGCTTTACGTCTGGACCCCAATCCGGAAAGAAATCAGGCTGCAGCATGTCAGGTGCCACCTGGGTACCGGTGGACATGATCTTGTAGATGATGCGGCTGTAAGACTTGAGCGCCTCCTTGGCGGACTGTAGACCGTGATTAACCGCTACCTCGCGCATAATGGTGATGACAGCACCCGGATTGTTCTGCCTAGGACAACGTGTACATGAAAAGCACTGAGAGCAGTCCCAGACACTGTCATTTAACAGTTCGTAAAATGTATCAACATCCTCACGGGCCATGACCTGAGCAAATACCCGCGGACTGAAATCATAGAAGCGTGCCGAGGGACAGGCAGCAACACATATACCGCATTCGTAACAGCCGTAAAGCTGGTGTTCATAGCGCATATCGGCTTTGACTTCATCAAACAGTGCCTGTTTTGTTTCCACAGGTACTTCACTGTATTTTGCGTCAGCATAGATGGACATGCTAAGTCAGTTCCTTGATGATCATTTCCTGATGCTAACTGTCAAAGCCTTCACAATGGATACAACTTGAGAACTCCTTCTCGGCCATGTAGCCTCTGAATCCCTCCACTGCTGCGTCTCCGGAAACCAGTTCGCCTTGTTCCTCGTCTAAGTTGGTGGGCTTGAGTCGTACGATCCAGCCCTGTTTGTAGGGACTTTTGTTAAGGATGGTAGCATCAGCTTCAATGCTTTCGTTGCAGGCAATGATTTCCGCAGTCAGGGGAGTTTTGACCGGACCAACCCATTTGCCGCTTTCCACTGTAGCAACACTTTTTCCTTTTTTGACATTCTTGCCCACCGCTTTTGCTCGGCAGTGGATTACTGAACCCGCCATTGACTGGGCGATGTCGGTCATGCCGAGATCAAATGTTCCATCTCCATTATCCTTGAGCCAGACGTTGAACTCGATGTGATACTGCAACTCATCCGGAAGCAGGCAGCTGTTGATTTCGGTCATACAACTCTCCGCAGTCAGTAGTTAAGAACTATTCCGCTTTCCATTCCTACATCTACCATGTAAGCCGCGCCGACCACACCGTCGCACTCCTCTATCAAATCATCCTCGGTCATTTCGTGAAGCTGCAGCGCAGCAGAACAAACCCGCATCTCGACTCCTGCCTCCTTGGCTTCACGGATGAAGTCAATAATCGGTTTTCCTCCTTCCTTGGCCATAAGATTTTCCGCGATACCTTTCTTCATCAGCAGCACTCCATCGATTTGAAAGATCATTTCCGCCTCATTATCCATGGCTGCAGCAATGTTAGCCATGTAAAACGGTGTCGCACACCGCTGTGGAGTTTCCGGACCTGAAGTCACGAACACAGTCATTTTTTCTTCATCAGCCATTCTTCATTTTTTGTTTGTTTTGCGGATAATTACAAGATCAACAGCTCAAACACAGTAAGTTTGATTTCTGTAAAATCATTCGGTACCCTGATCATTTTCCAGGCACTTTAACTATTCCCATCTTGCAGTCCCTACACACATGATAAGATAAGCGCAGGAAAAAACTGCATACCAATCCTGTCCCCTTGATAATTCAATGCTTATATTTAGATTATCCTGAGGGGTTTTTATGTCTTGAATCCTGGATACCTGGATGGTTACTGCTTGCGAATAAAGAAAGAATGTTCACCGTCCTGTTCTGTATGTGTGAGCAATTCATTTCCTGTCCGTTTTACCCATGATGTAACATCACTTACCGAGCCGGGGTCTGTGGCCATCATTTTCAAAATCTGCCCTGAAGGAAGTTTATCAACAGCTTTCTTAGTTTTGAGGATGGGCAGCGGGCAGTTCAGGCCCCTGCAATCAAGTTCAGAATCAAACGTAACGTCGCTCATAGCTATTACCTTAAAGGGTTGAGACGCCAAACATGGTATGGGATTTCCTTTTGTAGAAAAAAGTGTCCCTTTTTGATGTAATCACATAACCGTTAACAATAGCTAGGACTTTCTATTTTGTCAAAACATTTCCTTTTAAATCTATTGAGTAAACTTTTCAAGTATTATCTGTTACGCTTATATTATCAGGAAAATCAAACAAGTAATGCAGAAATGGAATCACCACCTAAAGTCGGCCAGGAAATTCAGCGTCTGAGACAGGAGCACAATTTTACTCTTGATCAACTTGCTGCTAAATCAGGAGTATCAAAATCAATTCTCTCACAGATTGAACGAGATCTCAGTAATCCGACTTTAGCCACAATCTGGCGAATCACCAAAGCACTTGAAAGTCCTCTGGAAAATGTTCTCGCTGTTAAAGGAGGAACAACCTGCTTTGAAAAACTAAGCAGGAACGCCACTCCGGAGGTGACAAGTGAAGACAATGGATTCCGGCTGAGAATTCTGGGCACACTAGACACTGTTTCTTCTGTGCAGTGGTACGAATTTAACGCGGAGCCCAGCGCTGAACTTGATTCAGAATCACATGGAAAGGGAAGCCTGGAAAGTATTACTCTCTGTTCCGGAAATCTGACAGTCAAAATTGGTGATGAATTACAGTCAATTTGTGCTGGAGAAACATTGCGTTACCACACAGACCTTCCACATCACTTAAAAAACGAAGGCAGTTTAGAAGCACATGGTTTTATGGTCAACTTACTATAGGCACAATCTCATCATAAGCTTATTACAAAAGATATAATTCAGTCTGCAAAAGTAGTTACTGATATTTCACCAGCATCATTAATGGATGAATTTGTTCAATCTCTGCGTCATCCTTTCCCTCCGTCGGTATGGAAACAGTGGATTCGTCAGCTGCTCCCGTCACTTTGCTGGAAATGCGGTGGAGTGCTGGGAGGTAAAACGTATCATGATCCTGCTTCACCATTTCTATGTCTGTCTTGCCTGAAAGAACTTCCATGGATGGATTCTCAGTATCATTGCCGGCAGTGCGGCAATCGAACAGCGGAACCGGATCGCCTGCGATGTTCAGAATGTATGGAAGAAGTCTGGGATTTATATGAATCCCGCAGCGGTTTTGAATATACGGATCTAATACGTGACTGGATTCTGCGATTGAAGTTTTATGGGCAGGAACACCTTGCTCCCTTGCTGGGGAGGCTTTTAGCGCTTAACTTTCAAAACAACAACTGGCTGGAAAAATATGATTCCGTTGTCCCTATTCCCCTGCACTCCTCACGTCTGAGGAAACGGGGGTTTAACCAGTCTCTGCTGCTGACACATCACTTCAGCAAAAACCTGGTAGAATACACTCATCCGATTTTTCCGCATTGGCTTAGACGCACACGGGCCACCCGACCTCAAACAGAGCTGCCATTGGCAGAAAGACTTGTCAATCTGGATAACGCCTTCGCTGCTTCACCGGAAGTGCAGAACCGCAGCATTTTGCTGCTGGATGATGTAATGACAACCGGTTCCACACTGAATGCGGCGGCACGCTGCCTGCTGGATGCAGGTGCAGACAAGGTTGGGGCGTTGGTGCTGTGCAGAAGAATGTGGGACGCTTCTGATAATTTGTATGGCGAAGCATAAATCAGACAATCTTAGTACAGATCACCCACCAGTAATGGAACACATCGCTCTGATGCTCCGGACTGGGCTTCAACAAACTCCCGGGAGCGCTTTCCCAATTGTTCACAATGCTTCCTGTCACCCAGCAGATCAAACAGCCATTCGCGAAATTCGCCGGAATTTTTCACACAGGCAGCCAGCTTTTGTTCAAGCATTTGTAGTCCTTCCATAGAATTGCTGTGTTTAGGACCAAAGGCAATTGCCGCGCCCATGGCTGCGGGCTCCAGTATATTATGTACTCCGGTAGTAAATGCTCCCCCCACGTATGCCATTTCTGCATGATGATACAGCGCAGCCAGAATACCAACCTTGTCAATCAGCAGGATTCTGACCTGTTCTTCGGCACTTGAAACATTTGACCAGCGTACCATCTGAATGCCGGCAAAATAATTTTCTGCATTTTTCAGATGTTCTTCGGTGGGCTCATGCGGAGCAATAATCAAAAACAATTCCGGATACTTTCCAAGTGCTTCCTTCAGCCCTGGGAACACGCATTTTTCATCCTGGGGCCATGTGCTTCCCGCGGCAAAAACCAATCCTTCCTGTGCCTTCCTGGGAAGTTCAGGTATCTGAAAAGTATTCCTGCGTTCTAAAACACTGTCACAGCGGGTGTCTCCCATCACTTCAACATAAGGATGCTCCGGAATCGAGGAAAGTACCCTGCGTCGGTCTGCTTCAGAAACAGTTAAAATATGATCAAGGCATTGATAAAGCGAATGATAAAAAGAACGTCCAGCAAAGTTAGTAGTCCTCCAAGAGTCAGCATGAACAATACCGGAAACCAGTGATTGAGGGATTTTCTGCCGGTCTGCTTCCCAGACTAAATTTGGCCATAAATCATAACTTACCCAGACCAGACGAGACGGCTGCAGCAAGGCCAGTAAACGGCGAACGTTCCTGATCAGATCCAGCGGCAAAAATTCTGCTGAAAGCAAATGCTTTGTTTCTGTTTGTCCAGGACGCTGAAGCCAATGGAAGGCATTTACTGAGCTGTAGGTTAATACACATTCTGATCCCTGTGCCGAGCAGCGATCGATTAAAGGCTGTGCCTGAAGCAACTCGCCGGCGCTGGCAACATGAAACCAAAGAAGCTGCTTTTGCCAGTCACGCTTTGAAACAGCGTTTTCCAGCCGTTCCCACAGGCCTTCTCTTTGCTCAAGGCTGTCTTTTATATTCCGCTTAAATGGTGCCAGTATTTTGATGACTCCTGCAAGAAGAGGCAGAAAGAACAGATTGTAAACCAGAAACCAAAAACGAGGAGTCATCAGATTAATAATTAATTGGTAGTCGGCTCTTCCTGGAATGAACTGGGAAGGATGTTGAAGGGCAGGACTTTGATAAGGATGGGTAAAAGAATGCCACCGCCTGGAAGAGCAAAAATAGCAAGGGCCGGAATTGACTTGGCAATATCCATTAACTGATCCTGTACTTTTTGTTTTTCTTCTTTGGTAAGCGGTGTGGTGGTTGCTTTAACCAGCAACTCAGAAAGCTCTTTGGTTTCCTCAATTTCCTGCATAATATTGTCCACATTTTTTTTAACCAGCTTAACAACCTTATCATTCATATAATCCTGAAACTGCTGAGCGGCAGCGTTGTTTTTCAGGAACTCAAGGCGCTCATTATGAACAGAAAAAAATTCTGCTACAGAGAAATATAATTCTTCCAGATCCTCAAAGGAAAGTCCCAGCTTGTTTGAAATGTTTTCTATCAGTTCTCGTTCCTGCCAAGCCTCCTGGTTGTCAATCAACGAAAGCAAAATCAACTGCTCAATCAAATAACCGCTGATAACAGAAGCCGTAAAGGAACATGTAACATCTGCTGTCTTTACCGGTTTAAGAAATTGTCTGGCAAGTTGATTCTTCTTGGATTCCTCCAGACCGGTTTGATCAATGTATTTTTCAAAAACCTGCTGTTCTGTGCTGTCAACATGATCATCTGCCCAAATCAGCGCAGCAAAAGCGATTATCATTTCTTCCCGGAGCTGCTTATCCATTTCAATATATCTGGCAGGCCCGGCAGCATCATTCCTGCTCTTTTCTCTGGCCCAGAGCAGGAAAAAATAGAGTTTGGAAAAACTGAAAATATTCTGGCGGTTGCCCAGCGAAGAATAGCCCTGCAGGGTCACATAATCAATTATAGCTTCTTCCAGCTGGCTCAATGCTCCATTCAGGGATTCATTCTGCTCAAGTAATTCCGTAAGAGGCACGTCCTGCGGTATGCGGTAGTAGCTGTGAGGAAAATGATATTTCAAAACCAGCATTACAACATTCAACAGTCGTAGTTGATATGTGTCTGAGGAATCATTTTGAGCTGCTGAGGTCAGGGTTTGATTTTCGATCATTGCAACAGAGAAAAGTGTTTCCAGGTAAAGCAGAACCGTTCCACCTCTCTGATCTGGAAAATCCAGCTTCTTTGCCAGATCTTTTACAGACATAGTTATTACCGGACAGCCAAGCAACATCCCGTTTTCCTTGACCTCCGCGTACAGGCAGTCATCAAAACTTTTTTCGCCGATTTTGCCTGCTGCTAACTTGCGGTAAGGCTCTGTAGGCTCAAAAGGTGTTGAGGCTCGATATAACAAGTAGCGATTTAGCCAGCCTGTTTTTTCAAAAGTGAATGAAACCATGAATTTACAATTGTACTAAATGAGTAGAAAATGAAACCCAATATGGTTTGGCGTCAGAGATGGAATATCGATTGCTTTGCTGTTTAACTGTCTTCAGGGAAGGTTCGGCAACCTTTAATTTTACTTTGTTTCTGCTGAGCTTCCAGTTTTTTTTCAGACAAACAGTCTCATGAAATTATTAATCAAAAAGTTTTCAATAAGCCCCAGAAGATTCACAGTGGCTCTCTTTGCGCTGGGAATTTTGCTGAGCTTCCATTTCGTCTGGGCTGAAATGCAGAGTTTTCAAAAAATGGTAAAAGAGTTTCAGCAAGGTGCAATTTCAGATTTCATCGGATTTACCATTAAAGGAGAGCGCTACCCTCTGATGCACGCAATCTCGGAACTGCGCTACCGTGTGTTCGCGGAAAAACTTGGAATCAACCGCAAAGTTGAAACAAAAGCCTGTTCCCGCAACAGAACTTATGGAATTGCTGTTCCGGAGGATCAAACAAAATTCTGTAAAGATTATGACGCGCTAGTGGAGCTGGCAAAAAGCAGCCTTATAAACACTTCTCTGTTTGAAAAAGTTTATCTGAATGCTGAAAAAGAATTACTGCACGAAATAGAAAGACAAAGGGCCAGAGATGCAGTACGTGTCTGGATCAGGCAAAAGCTGAATTGTCTTAAGGATAAATTCAGATGCGGATACGATGAACGCAAGATGATCAAACGTGTTACAAATTTCGACCGCGAAATACTAAACACATACAAATACCTGCTGCAAAATCTGGAAAAAAAATTGTTTCCGGAAGAACAAGTACTTTCCACTATTGAAAAAAAAGATTTGGAAACACTATGCGGCTTTGTTGAAGACGGCAGCAAAAAAGCTGAAAACCCTGAAATGATATTGATTGATCCCGGAAAATTTAACATGGGAAGTGATGACGGACTCCCATCTGAACGTCCTGTTCATCAAGTGGAGGTGGACGAGTTCTGGATAGACAAATGTGAAGTTACAAATTACCAGTTTTTACAGGTTGTGGCAAAACACCCTTTTCTGCGGAAAAGCACATTCCCTCGTAAATATCATGACGGCAATTATCTGCGTAACTGGCAGGATGACCTAATGCCTGAATTAAGGAGTGAGCTGAAACCTGTCACACATGTTTCCTGGTACGCGGCACGGCATTACTGCAGCTTTGTCGGCAAAAGACTGGCTTCTGAGGCCGAGTGGGAAATGGCTGCAAAAGCAGGAATTGAGGGAAAATATTCAATTGAAGGCGGCGTTGAATTTTTGCCTGATTACGGATGGTTTCGTGAAAACTCCGGAGGACTAGTTCACACGACCGCGCAAAAACTGAGCAATCCTAATGGACTTTTCGACATCCATGGGAATGCCTGGGAATGGGTCTTTGACTGGTTCGGAGTATATAAAACTGACAATGCCACAAATCCGCAAGGCCCTGAAATGGGCAAATACAGGGTGATGCGCGGAGGCTCATGGAATGATCCGCCGGAATATTTACGCAGTGCCATGCGACGCGATGCCCTGCCTACAAGCACCTTCAATAACGTTGGTTTCAGGTGTGCCGCAGAAAAATAATCAGTTTTAATCCAAGGTATGAACTGTTGCGAGATTTGAGTTCTGCGGATTCATTCAGGATGCAGAGCAATTATTATCAGTCAGCAGTTTTATTTGTTTATGCAGCCTGAAACGCTCAATCAAACCCAACTCCTGATATTCAGGTTTTTCAATATGGTAGCTGTATAAACCATTGCCAATCCAGATCTTTACACCACTTTTGTGTAAGGCATGATATTTGTCAAGTTTCCAGTCATCAGGATTATGTGACATGTTATGCAGAATGACATTTAAATTATCAGCCCTCATTCAGTTTCCCAGTATGAAAATAAATGCTCTGTCAGCAGATTCCAACAGTACAAAATGAAATTCCTTCGAACATTAAATTTATTAATGATTACTGTTTTGCTGGGTGCAATTGTTCTGTCAGGATGTTCTGAACAGAAAGTTTATGTTTATGAAAAACTTCCGGAGGCAAATGAATGCAGACGCTACACAGACTACTTTAAAATCAGCGACTGTAACCGCAAACATCATTTCATAATGAGCAAAAAGCTTTACAGGGCAATGCAGATAACCAATTATCGTCTCAGGCGAAAATTCAACCAGAAAGATAAGTGCAAAGAGAAAACGTACCGTCCGGCACCGGCGGGGTGCTATGTAACCCACTTGCCTTCACGGGCCAATATCCCCACATTCGGCAAAACTGCTGACTGAATAGTTCAGCCGTAACCGGCATCTTCAATAAAAAGCTTCAGCTGCCCCTCTTTCAAGTCTTTCTGTTTGAATAGTTTTATTGCCTCACGTTCAATCAGAAGTTTATCATCCATGTCAAGTTTCCCGTCCCCCGTCACATCCTGAAAAACGTGAATCTGATCCATTAAACCGTTGCTTTCGCGGTCAACTGCCACAGCAATGCCACGTCCCTGAGGATCAAGGAAGGAAATCATATCTATTCTGCCGTCCTTATTTATGTCCAGCAGATTTGCATATATATAGACTCCTTTTTCTGCTACAGCCATTTTACTCCTTTGTGTCAGCTTACATTGCAAATGTTAATATATTTTCTTCATACTTTCCAGCCAATGAAAAATGAAAGTAACATCATCAGGGTAAACTTAGAAATGAACTGCAGTTTTCAGGCAGCATTACTGATGGATTGCTGAGATGCTGAAAAATCTGTTCCCGCAGATGAACAGCATTAGAGCTTAACAATTGTGACTGATTCAACAGTGCTTTGGCTGCCGTGCCTCCGCCTCCATTCCAGTGATAATTTGTCATCCAGACCGGATAAATTTTTTCTTGTTTCAGCTGCTTTCCATTCATTGTTGATAACAGAAGTTTTTGATCATTCTGGGTTCTGTCCGGCTCAGCAACAATACCTCCCGGAGCAAGAACCGTGCTGCTTCGCGCGTATCGTCCTAGCTGACGCCGTCGGTAGGGTTCCAGCAAAATTTCTATCTGTCTGCCATAAAGACCAACCTGCACCAAAGTATTATCATAAGGCAGCAAGCGAAAAAAATGTTCCCGCAGAAGAGGCTTGCCAAGATCACTTTTCGGCAGTTTCCCCCAATGCCTCCAAAATGGAAGCAATGAATGTGTTGCCTCAGCTGAATCTTTGAGTACAGCGTGAGATAGGTCTGCTCCACACGCAAGCAGTTCTTTCTTCCGAGGAAATCTTCTTAATAATAATGATGTTTTCTGACTCAAATATTTTTCCACCTCTTTCAAACGAGGTTCAATTATTAACATCAATAACTTATCTGGAAGCGCTTCTGCCTTTATGTAATCATAAATCATTCCGGATACTTTCCAATGTCCTGAGTGTTCCCTGAAATTGACTTTAACTGTGCTAAGTCCCTGAGCCCTGGTTCCGGGAGAAATCAGTGGGGTCTGGTGGCCTTTCAGATAGACAGTGCGGCGATTGGGACTTAGCCTGTGTGCGTGTCCCGAAATAATCAGATCAAACTCCGGCAAATAATCCGCAATCATTCCCGCTGCATTTGGAGGGGGTAAATTTCTCTCCGCAGCAATTTTCAGATCGTAACCTGTGTTGTCCCCGCTGTGAAATAAGCCAATCAAAAAATCGATTTTTTCCTTTTCCCTCAATACTTTTACCCATCTCTTTGCGGTTTCAAGCATGTCATCAAATATAAGTCCTTTGTGTTTTTCCTGATCAATCCATAGGGGAACTCCGGGAGTGATCATGCCAATGACTCCAACACGTACTCCAGCCCTTTCAAATACTTTGTATGGTGGAAAGAGAGGGTTGCTGGCCTTTTGAATTCTAACATTAGCCGCAAGCCAGGTGAAACGAGATTGCACGATGTTCTGTTTTAATATTCTGATAGGTGGTTCAAAATCATGGTTGCCAAGAGCAAGTGCGTCATATTTTAAATGGTTCATAACTTCAATTACAGGAAGCGGCCTGGAATATTCAGGCGCAACATGACTGAAATAATAACTGGAGGGATCGCCTTGAAGTGTGTCTCCGGCATCAAGCATAATCAGTTCCGGATGTGCTTCTCGCAATTTTTTCAGGATTGCTGCCAGATGAAGCAGTCCCCCAGGTCGTGTTCGTTGTAGCAAGCGGGTTGAAGTAAGTGTTCCGTGCAGATCAGAAGTCGCGGTAATTAATAATGAAGTTTTCGCACCTTTCTGCGGTTGAATTTGCGCTCGATAGCGGACTTCAAAATTCGCCGACTTTCCTAACGGTCTCCAGTTATTCCATACAGATCCAAATTCTGCTTTTGAATCGCCGACAAACCAGACAATCACCGACAGCACAGTAACTGAAACGATCACGAACAGCAAAAGACCTGACCTTGACATAGATGCCTTTCAGATTACTCAGTTGTCTTCCGAGGAATCACGAATTCTGCATGAAACAAATATGAGCTGACAAAGCTTTTTTGGCTGAAAAAATCATTCCCAGTTTAACACCGTAAATATCAATCACAAATTCTCTTTCCAATCTATATACCAGATACAAAAGGAGCGAAACATCTCCTTCGTTCTTTACCGATATGGCCAGCTGAATTTGTAAGTTTATGTCCAGACTGGCTCAGTAACTTCTCCAGGCTTGTTTTAATTCCACTCTGACAAGGAAGTACCCATCATAAGTTCCCTTAATTTCTTTGATTGCTTTGTGTCGGTTTTCAAATCAGTGATGATGCCATTATCTGCGCGGACGGCCACATCCAGCTGCTGATCATCTAAGCAGACACGACGCTGATGTATAAAAACATCCGCTGAAATTTTAAGGGATTTCATGGGCAGCACGGAGCCTGAGGGACGGTGCAGTGAGAGGAATTCATGCGAGGCAAGATCGCGGGCGGTTTCTTCCGCAGCTTCTATTTCATGTTTTTCCGGTTCTGATTCCTCAAGAGAACGTTCAAGGCTGTCCGTGAAAGCTTTTGCCAGAAGCAGATCAATGGATTCATGTGTCTGCGAAATGCCCATACGGTTCAGTGTGCCGACACGTTCCTGCATGGTTTCCTGAGCAAGTTTTCGGAATAAAGGATCAGGAGTTTTCCAGACACGGCTCATGACATTGTAGTCAAAATCCAGCAGGAGATTACCAACCACGACCATCGCCTCCCCCACACGTCCGCCGCCAATTCCCGCAACACGTACTGAGTTAGCTTCCACTTCATTCACCGCGCGCAGTCTCCCTCGGAGTCCCATCCGGTTCAGTAACAGCACTGGTGCACCAAGCATCATCTGGTAAACCAAATCGGTTCGCGCTGGAACTCTGCTGTTGTGGAAGATGCACTGGTAGAAAATCTGGTTGCTGTCGAGGTAGGTCGTTCCTCCACCGAGATGCCGGCGCAGGATGGGCAGGTTCAGTTCCCGGCAAACATTAATGTCCAGCACCGATTCAAGAACCTGGTGGTAACCGATGCAAAGATAAGGTGATGAGGGACTGCAGAGGGTGATTGTGTCATCAGAAGATTCAGTCATCCCCCTCGCCAGGCTGTGATACAGCCCCTGCGTAAGTCCCGGTTCCAGACGACCGGCACGGATCAGCCTGATTGAAGATTCAGGCAACTGCGCTTTCGGTCGGTTTGACGACCTCATTGAGCTTCATTTCAACACGGATCACTCTCAGGTCTTCATCTTTCGGAAGGAATGGATAGTCGCGGAATTCCTCACCGGGACGGTAGGAACCATAGGGCCGGTTGCAGGCCATTTCACCCTGCCGATCCGGACAACCGTCTGTCATGAATGCTAATCCATTTTGGGTAACACGTTCCAGCAGTTCCCTTGGAGCATCAATCGTTCTGATGGCCCCGGATTCATCGAATTCTAACGCGGATTCCAGAAGGTCGTGCTCTTCAATCAAATTCTTTACCAGCTGAATCCTGCGGGTTCTGGCGATTTGAATCCTTGGGGCACATTCCATCACAGTTCCCGGTTCCGGATTGAAGGAAAAGAGGTAAGCTGCTATCTGTTCAGACTTTAGCAAGTGAAACATCTCAACCAAATCCCTGTCAGTTTCACCCAGTCCTAATATCAGGTGGCAGTTGACTTTCATCGGACCAAACATCTCACGGGCCTTGCGTATGATCCTCCAGTGCTTCTTCCACTCATGAGGCCCTTTAGTACCCTTTCCTCTGGTACTATAGAAAAGTTCTTCCGAAGCGGCGTCCAGCCCCACCCCAATGATGTCCGCCCCGGCATCCTTTATTCGCGACAGCCAGTCATCGTTGAGCAGGGTGGCCGTTACAAGCGCAGAAATAGGAACTTCCGGAGACTTACGACGTACTCTTGAAGTCATATCAACCAGGTCCCTGTTTGCACGATGATCCTGTACCTGTGCCACACAGACACGCCCTACCCCCTTCCTGTTCTCAAGTTCAGCAATTTTTTCCGCGACCAGATCGGTTGGGAATAGAGGCCAGCCCACGCGGATGAAGGAGTTATCTTGCGCCGCTCCGGGACGTTCCCTGGCCAGTCCGCAATAGGTACAATTGGCATAACATCCCTGAGGATAATTCTGCAGCAAGTTTATGCAGTTACAGCTGCATCCGTTAATACGCCCCGGCTTGAGTCCCAGCTCGATGGCTGCCGCCATGCTGATGCGCACATAATCCGGGCTGATGCGGGATGCTTCGTCCAATTTAACTTCACTAGCAGAATGAGTGTTCATATTAAATCATTTACGGTTTGTTTTACCTCACGTTTTACTTTTATCATAAGGTTTATTTTCAATTCCAGTTAACTCCGCAGCAAGCATTAATTATCTCAGGTTCAAGTCCACGCTGCCGCGCGTAGGAAAGAGTGCCATCCGCTGGAAATGCGATACCGTTCAGACCGGCATCGATGGCCAGACGGTCAACCTGCTTTTTGATATGGCCGAGCGGCCTGGCACAGCCGAGCATGATTTCTGTTTGCGGAAGCGCCTTTCGTGCATTATTAAAAAAATCCCCAATTTCCTCCAGAGAAGGCGGACTGACGTTCTGCATTTCTGTTCCGTTCAGCGGCATAAGAATTACCAGCACAAGCAGCTTGAGCGGATACTTTGCCGTCATCTCAAGGGCCTTCCATTCCCCCAGCATTTTTCCAAAATGAAGCCCCAGGATGATATGGGGTACCAACGGAACACCGTGACGGCTGAGGCGTTCCATTGCGGAGTCATAATCTTCGGTGTCAGCATCAAGGTGATAAACTTCACGAATTGTTCGGTTATCGCCAATGATATCCACCATTGCACCGTCGATATCAAGTTCGGCAAGTCCCGCGGCTGTTTCCTCATCTGCCAGTCCGGGGTGGACCCTGATGGTCATACCCAGCTCCTCTCGAACCCTGATCAACTCAGGAAGATGGGACAGTATCGGAACCCTGCCCTGCCGGTCACATCCTCCGGAAATAAGTATCCCTCGTGTTCCCCTGCCTGCTAATTCTGAGCAAAGTTCAAACAGGTTTTGATTGTGCCTGGAAAGATCGCTCATTCCCCTAAGCACAGTGGTTCCGCAGTGCTTGCAGTCAAGCGCGCATCGTGTTCCTGTCAAACTTATGGAAACAAATTCCTGGACCTGCTGACAGCTGATCTCTGAGGTGCGGTGCCGTCTTAATCCCGGATTATGAAAACGAATGGTATCCGGAAAATGCTTTCTGCGAATTTCCAGACCTTCTTTCAATACCGGCGGAATCGGAGCTTGAGGAATGATTTCAGGGATGGACAGGTTCAGCATCATTTGTTTCCGGATTGACAAAACACCCGTATGCAGTGGTGTTGCCCTGTGTAACAGCACTGGCTGCTTCCACAGCTTTACTGATTACTTCACAGACACCATCCAGCGGAAGGAATGCAAGCTCCTCTTCCCGTTCAGCATATATGACCTCAAGTGTTTTGCGGATTTTTTTCGCGTCACTGGAATGCCAGCGTAATCTGCCTTCTATATCTGCCACTGCCGATTCTCCCGCGAAGAAATCTCCTCCCAGGAAAACGGCCTTGAGCTGACGTCCTGCCATGGTAACCCTGACATCAAGCAGCCCCCCGGGAGTCATCTGTCTGGCTTCTCCAGATAAATCCGGAACCTCCACTTTCTGGAAGATCCATTCCGGATTCAGGTATTTTGAGGATTCCATTTTGGCAATCGCTTTTTTCTCCTCCGGACAATAGCAGCTCTCCTCGAACTCAATTCCGAAATGCGAAGCAAATGCATTTTTAATTGTATCACGTACCTCGTCCAGTGATGTGTCCACATTTAGCTCACTGCGCACTGTAGTGATTCTGCCGGCGATGCTCTTTAATTGTCTGGCTTCCAGTTTTTCCACAGGAACATTTAAGGCATTAAGCATCAAAGGCACATCGAGATCCACCAGAAGTGAGCAGTGCAGCAGAAATCCTCCGGATGCATTGCTGTGGATACCTAAACCACCGATTTTGCGTCCCGCGACTTCCAGATCGTTCTTGCCGCGAAACCGGGCTTCAATGCCAAAGTTCCGGAGTCCTTCACTAAGAGCAGCGGCAAAGCTCAGCATCAGTTCACGGGGAGTGCTGCATCCGTTCCATTCCCTGAGCATCAAGGCCACCCCGAGCTGGTCATCTCCCATCATGATTGCTCCGCCTCCGGTGGGGCGACGGTTGACGGACATTTCCTGTTGTGTACAGAAATCAAGATTCAATTCATTTTCAATTCGCTGGAAACGCCCAACGAGGGCGCTGTGGGAACGATAGGTGTAGAGGTGCAGTATGGGAGGTGAAAGTTTCTCCCCAACACGTATAGCCATTGCTTCGTCAACAGCAAGCCCGAAGCTGTCGGATACCCCGTCTTCACTTAGATAACGCCACCGCATCAGTCAATCCACCCCTGCTGACGATATCTCCGGAGTTCATCCTGTGACCATTCCTCTACCTCCTGACCGGTAATCAGCTGCTTTGAATCTTCCTTCCAGCTCTCACTTTCAAGCAGTACCAGCCAGCCGGTTCCATAAGGATCCTCATTTACCCCTAAAGGATTTTCCAGCACCGCCTGATTTCGATCAACAATTTTTCCGCTTACAGGCGCAATCAACTCGCCGGTCATTTTTGAAGCTTCCAGCATACCCAACGGCTGTCCCTTGCGTACTTCGCTTCCCTGCGGATTCAGCGAAAGGTAGGCTAGTTCTCCGAGGGAAGAGAGCCCCAGCGGATCAATACCGATCCGGATCAGAGGGTTTGTTTCCGGAAGGCACCACACGTGATGCTTCTTTTCAAAATACAGATGTTCCGGGAAATTGTATGCCATGTTTTTATTTGGTGATTTTGTAATTAGTTGTCATTCTCGCGAAAGCGGGAATGACAAACGTGATGGTCATTCATACTGTTTACAGCTTCATCTTTTCTGACCGCATGCGATTAACAGACGTTCATTTCCTGTTTACTCTAAATCGGCCTGAAAAGTGGCCTGAATAATTACTTCTAATAACTGGCTTAAAAGAATCCTGCATTATGTCTAGGATAAATTTCCCAATATTATAAAGTGGTAAATTTATCAGTTCCTTTGCGCTGTATCAATAAATATTTGAATATGACCTATACTGATTTGGTTTGAAATACCTGTCAAAACTTAAAATTCAGCTCGAGCTTAACACCATTTGGATCATGCACCTCGAGGTACAGATGTTGACATGATCTAATCTTTGAATAGCCATAAATAGTCCCCTTTTGTTAGTAAAATTCTATTATGAACATCTTTAAATTAATGTCTGTGTGGTTGCCGTATATCAAGTGATTTATGAAAGATGAATGCTCCACACGCAGCAATAAGATGCTTTAATGAATGTCCGCTGAAACCAATCCATTCATAGATCTGGTGATCGTAAATTTCCGTGATCTTGGCTGCAGCATAAACCAAAAGTATCGAAAAAATCCATATTTTCCCGGAAAGGCTTGACCCATAAAAGATCAGCATCAAAGGTATCAACAGCATCGGCAAAAACTGAACTAATCCGTAAAGTCTCAGATCGCCTGCACCAAGCTTTTCAGTAATGTGCCAATAGACAACTGATGCTGATCCAAGCAGCAGCAGAGGGAGCAAAAGTTTAGCGGAAGTTTTTGTTGAAATTGATTCTCCCACAACCAGTACAAAAAACGACATGAAAGAAACCGTAATGGCCATTCTGTCCCATACAAGGGTGGAACTGGATGGATTCAGATGATAGTAACCTGATCCGAACGCGATCAGAATCAGCCCGGAGTAGAATGTGATGTATGCCGCGTGCAGTCCGTGGAGCTTTCCGGGAAGATCCCTTTTGTGGATTTTGATCAAACCAGCCATGCCAAGCACAAGAAATGGAATATTAGTCATTACATTCCAAAAGTGCTGCACACCAAAATACATCTTCTGGTCAGCAAAGTTGTGATATACAGGATTCTGCGCGGCAGGCGTCATCAGCACCAAAACCAATACTGTAATGCCTGTGGAAATAAGCAACAAAAATATATTAGGGTTAATAATGCCTTCTCTGAATTGTGTCAGCAAATGATTAATTTTGAACATTTATTCGACACTATGCTATATTCCTCAATACAAACCGCACATCGAATGCTGCCTGAAACTGAACAGTCCGGATGCGCTACATTAGAAAAATTAATTTCTTACCAATATATCAGGAGAGTCGCTATGAAAATAGATGTATTTGATACTTATGCCAGCTCAAAAAAAGGAGAAGAAATCCATTTTGATGTACTGCTCCCCACAGGAGGAGACAAGGAAGATGCTTCTCGTTATGCCAGGGACTTTCTGGAAAAAATCGGAGAATCTTCAGATTCAATGGACAGCTGTGAATATTGTCATACTGAGACAGCAAAACCTGAGGTGGAAAAACAGATTCAAGCAGTCGGCCATACCATTGTGAAACTTGAAGGATGTCCTGATATTTAATTGGAATGGGGAAACGACAATAATCAGGCAAAGAACAATTTAATTTGCTGATTATAGTTTTGTGAATAATTCAAAAGTGCGTTTCTTGTGACTTGTTTTTTTATATTTGATTTGATTCCAAAGTGAATCTAACTAACCAAGTTTTTTGCAAGTTCTGTTGCAAATTTGGCAGTTGTTGCAAAAATCGATTCCATCGGATTAGCGGCAATCGATGTTGGAAACACAGAACCATCAAAAACTGAGAGATTCTCCACTTCATGATGACGCCCTTTTGAATTAACCACAGATTTGGTGGTGTCTTCTCCCATAGAACAACCGCCCATTACATGTGCTGAAAACAATCTGGCTTTCAAAATTTCCATAGGTAAAGTTTCAATCGCCTTTTTAACTTTATTGAGGCTGTAGTAAAGTGTGGCGTCCCTGTGAACAGGAGAAACAGCTTTGGCTCCCGCTGCAAATTGAATTTCTGCCATTACCAGAAAAGCATCTCTAATCCCTTTCCAAACGTAGCCGGAAACTTTATAATCCAAACCAGGAGTGCCGTCGGTTTTCAGGTAAACACTTCCTCCAATGCTCTCTGGATGGAATCCGTCACGCTGAAGGGCAATCAATACTTGCAGAAAAGGCCGTTGCCTCATGATTTCAGCATGTACTTTTCCATGTCCTTCCAAATTAGTCGCAACTAACATTGGCTGCAAAGGCGGGCATTCGAGGCTAAAACCAGACTTTTTGTTGTCAAGACGCGTCTCAATGTAATGGTTTGAATAACTTGTTTGAGGAGCTCCATATTCCCCATTGACAGGATATGGCATGATGGCTCCTGAAACATTGACCGGATGCAGAAATGTCCGTTTCCCAACTAAGCCATAGGGATTCAATATTTTGTTTTCAGAGCGCATCAAAATTGCAGGACTACCAATTCCTCCTGCGGCCAACACATAATGCCTGGCTTTAATATTTATGGAATGTTTTGCCGGAGCATTACCAAGTGGAGTCATTGATCGGCATGTCATAACTTCAATTTTATCGTTTTTTAGTTCAAAAGTTTCGGCTCTGGCTTTTGAGATGAGAGTTGCCCCCCCTTTTAATGCACCGGGAATAGTCGTGACCAGAGTGGATTGTTTTGCATTGACTGGGCATCCTGTACCGCAATATCCCAGGTTAAGACATCCCATGACATTTCGCCTTATTTTTCCCCAACTGATACCCTGTTTTGCACAGCCTTTTTCAAGAGCATTGTTGTTTGCGTTGGGAGCAACTATCCAGGACCGAATATTGTATCGTTTCTCAACCCATTCAAACCAAGGGCGCATTTCATCTTCAGAAAATCCTTTAACACCCATTTCTTTGGTCCAAAAATTGAGTGTGGAAGCTGGTGTGCGAAAGCTGGTAGTCCAGTTGATACCTGTACCTCCTCCGACCATCCTCCCCTGAAAAATTTTTATGCCCCGATCCTTAGTGTATCGACTGGCTGATTCCTGATAAAGTTTTGAGTATGCTTCGTCTTCTTTCATGTGAAAATCACGGGAAGTTTGCAAAGGCCCTTCTTCCACAATTATTACGTTCAATCCTGCTTGAGCCAGTATTTCTGCAGCGTTACCACCTCCAGCTCCAGAACCGGCAATCACTACATCTGCCTCAAGTGTTTGATCCGCAGCAATTTGAGACGCATCAATATGTTTCCAGCCCCGCTGAAAACCCTCTGCAACAAAATCGTGTATTATTTCATTTAAATTGTTCATGTCCAATATCAGCCAAAAAAATGAGCTACAACAAATCAGGTGGACCTGCATAACCGCAAAAGTCCCAGGAACGTGGGTTACCATACCATACTGCCATCGTTAATTCGACCAACCCCATGTATCCGATACGAAGCTCATTTCCTGTGATCAAACTTTCCGGATCACTGATATACCAGCTATATAAAAAATCTTCTATTTCACTTGGATCGTTCCAAGCCTCAGGGACCCCAGTGAGTAAACGAGGTGTTAAAGAGAAAATAAAATTAGAATCCAGCACTGAAAATAACTTCCGTATTTCCTTTTGAGTCAACGTAGGCAATCCGCTGACAGCATTATCCCAGCCCACAATTACTTCCTTGATTGCTTGTCCACTTTCCTCTGTGGATTTGGGTAGCGCTTCAGCAAGAATAACTGGAGTGAGTTTTGATAATATACCCCGATCATAAGGAGTTAAAAATTCAAAGGAATGACCCAGCCCTTCTGGTGCCGCAGGAATCAGTTGAGATGCAAGACAATTTTCAAATGCTAATAAAGTAATCCCACTGATCGCGCTTTTTTGTAATAAATGTCTGCGAGTAAGCATGCGAAAGTTTCTACTCTTTTGTATTTTTTTGGAAGTGGAATTTGCCATCTTTCATGATTGCCACAAGACGTTTACGGTGTTGATAGTAGGCGTGTGTTACACGCTAGGCGTACTTTTAATCCCGCATCTGGTGAGCTTTTTATCAGAACCGCTTATATCGAAAGAGATGAGTTACTATCAGCGATTATAATCATTGAGGGGGCATGCTCTAAGCAGCAATATTACGCATAAAATAGCCGAGTGAAATTAGGGCCCTATGCCTTCAAAATCTGAATAAATGAGAAAATGATAGTCGTTCCTCCAGTAGTACGTCAACATACACATCTCCAGGAAGAGGAACTTTAAAATTTTGAAATATTGATTAACGGACTGCATCCGACCCAAATAAGGCGACACGGAAACGATCTTTGAGAAAAGCTCCGTCTTTTGGTGGAAGTACGAGGGGGAGATTTTCTGCACGGACTTTTACATTGAAAAATAAAGGCCCCTCACCGTTTTGGATTTGTGGTAACAATGATCTGAATGTTTTTTTGTCAGCAATGTTGTGGCTCTCAGAAAAACCTGTTGCTCGAGCAACAGCAGCTAAATCTACATTGCCTGCTGTGTGTGTAGCCTGCATGCCGGTTTCTCCATAACGTTCATTGTCAAGTACCAAAATTGCCAAGTTGGATGGACTTTGAATAGAGACTGTTGCAAGCGACCCAAGCCCCATTAGCATCTCTCCATCACCAGTAATGACTAAAATCCTCCTGGTGGGTTGGGCTATCGCAAGGCCTAATCCAATCGAAACTGCACCTCCCATAGCTCCCCACAAAGGAAAATTTAGTGGCTCATCACCTGCCGCTGTTACATCCCATGTAGGTGCACCCAATCCAGCAACAATCAGCATGCCTGAGTCACGCTGATCGAGTAGTATTTTGACAACTTCACGACGACGAAGTGAATAATAATTACTGCGATCCAGATCCATTTTATTCCATAAATGTTTTTTTGCCAAGAATACGCTGTGATATCAAAACAGCAGCGGCAGCAGGACCTTCGAAGACCATACGTGCTGCTGCCTCTGTCGACTCTCCCAATCGATTGCTTTTATCAACATAAAAGGTTACAATATCAGCAGCTTTCAATAATTTTTCTGTATTTTGTCCCATAGGAACCTGCCAAGGATTGAACTCTCCACATTCTCCACGCATGGTCACTAACATCAGTAAAGGCATGCTGCAGGTTCGCGTTAAGGAAAACATGTTGAGGCAATTTCCCACTCCACTGCTTTGCATCAGAAGCACACCTCGATCTCCCCCAAGCCAGGCTCCTGCCAATAAGGCAATCCCCTCTTCTTCAGTCGTCAAAGGCACTGATACCATTTCACCGTACTGACCGCATCGATTAATGAGATGGGAATGCCCAGCATCTGGGACATAAGCCACTTGACGGACATGGTGGTTAACCAAAACTTGAAAAATATCATTTGTCCAAAGTGTCATATATTTCTTTTTTAGGAATAATTATTGTCATACCAAGGAAATACTGGATCAATATTTTTTTATTTTCTAATTGATGTTCAGCAACCAGCCTCATTCTACAGGTACCTTTTCCGCTATATTATTATTATGAAGTCAATTATTTATTTCACCAAGTAAAATTGCCATCATGCTCTTTTGTATGCTGCCTTTCATCATGGAATTAATGATCTTTTGTGCAATGCGATCCCTGAAGGGACATTGGCGATAAGGCCTTAAATGTATAAGGCTTATACTTGCGTAAGGCTTATTGTGGATATAAAAACTTAAATCCAACTGGCACTGGATTGGCACATGGAAGGGAAAATTTAAAAGGCCTTTCCACCAATTGCTTGCAATTGCTGGCTCCCCAAGCCGGACTCGAACCAGCGACCCGATGATTAACAGTCATCTGCTCTACCAACTGAGCTATTGGGGAACACAAACAGCTTCTGAGGGATATTAAAAAATAAATCTTTTTGAATTCAGTTACAAGATTATTTTATATCTTCAGTTTTGTTCAGACCTTGTTTTCACGGAGAGCTTGCAAAATTCCCTCCTCATGCGCTATAATATAATGTTAATTTGCTTTATTAAAGTATCTAAAGGCATAAAGTTTGAAGGTGTAAAGCACCTGAGTCTGATATCACTCTAAGGCTGCACATTTTGAAGTCAATTAATTTTTTGCTGCCCCACAACTTAAAACTAAAATAAAAGACTTCGGCGCTGAAAACGCATGACCGCCAAATCTTCCCGACTGACAGAATCACAACACATGTTGAACGCAAGAATGGCCAACCGTCCGATTGCGGTTGTGGGCATGTCCGCATTGTTTCCGGATGCACCAAATCTGCATCAATACTGGGATAATATCATCAACAAAATTGACAGCATCATCGATGTGCCTGAGTCCCGCTGGAATATCGAAGATTACTACGATCTTGATGCAGACGCTCCGGACAAAACATATTGCAAAAGAGGCGGATTTATACCGGATATTGATTTTAATCCGATGGAATTCGGCATTCCGCCCAATATCCTTGAGGTGACAGAAGTCACACAACTGCTGGGACTGCTGGTGGCAAAATCCGCAATGGAAGACGCAGGCTATGGTGAGGCAGAAAATGAAGTGCTTGATGGAACAGGTGTTATTCTTGGCGTAACCGCGGGAATGAAACTGCTGGGATCACTTACTTCCAGACTTCAGTATCCGGTATGGGAAAAAGTATTGCTGCGCTGTGGACTTTCGGAAAGCGACACAAAGCAAATTGTAGAAAAGATTAAAAAAGCCTATATACCCTGGGAAGAAAATTCTTTTCCGGGAATGCTGGGGAACGTGATCGCGGGACGCATCGCCAACCGCCTGAACCTTGGGGGAACAAACTGCACTGTTGACGCGGCCTGTGCCAGCTCATTGAGCGCAATGAAAATGGCAATCAGCGATTTGCTGGAATACCGTGCAGACATGATGATTACCGGAGGTGTTGACGCAGATAATTCTCCGATGATGTATATGTGTTTCAGCAAAACACCGGCTTTCACCAGCGGCGAAAATCCAAGACCATTTGATCAGGATTCCGGTGGAGTAATGATTGGTGAAGGGCTGGGTATGGTTGTACTAAAACGGCTGGAAGACGCTGAACGTGACGGTGATCGCATTTATGCACAAATAAAAGGTATTGGAGCATCAAGCGACGGAAAATTCAAAAGCATCTATGCCCCGCGTTCCGGAGGACAGGCAAAGGCCCTGCGTAAGGCATACCAGGATGCGAACACAGAACCTCTCAGCATAGGTCTGCTGGAGGCGCACGGTACCGGAACTGACGCGGGAGATTTGGCTGAATTTGAAGGATTGAAAGAAGTTTTCACCGAAAATAAAGCCGCAAAATCAGGTTATCCGAATTTCCAGCATATTGCCTTGGGCAGCATCAAATCCCAGATTGGTCACACAAAAGCAGCCGCTGGAATCGCCGGACTGATCAAAGCCGCACTTGCACTTCACCACAAGATACTCCCTCCTTCAATTAATATCGACTGTCCGAGCGATAAGCTGGGAATCGAAAAAACTCCCTTCTACCTTAACACTGAACCGCGTCCATGGATTACAAATGGAGAGCCAAGACGTGCCGGCGTAAGTTCATTTGGTTTTGGCGGTACAAATTTTCATTATGTACTTGAAGAATTTCAAGCCGCACATTCGTCACAATACAGACTGCACAAAACGCCCCATACCGTTTTTGTTTCAGCGCCGACACCAAAAGAGCTGGATAAAGCTTGCCAGGATCTGCTGGCAGAACTGGAGACAGAAGGCGCTGAAAAAAGACATCGTCAGCTGATAAAAAGCTCAGGAGAAAAATCAATTCCCAAAAAACACGCCCGGCTGGGATTCGTGACCGAATCCCTGGAGAACACAGTGGAAATGCTGGGACAGGCCATCTCTACCCTTGAAAGCAAAGCAGACCAGACAGAGTGGAATGTAAAAGGCATTGTTTACCGGGAAAAGGCGATGGAGACAAAAGGAAAAATTGTAGCACTCTTTTCCGGACAGGGTTCACAGTATATGAACATGGGAAGGGAATTATTGTTCAACTTCCCTTCCATGGCACAACCCTTTACTGCACTTGATGAACTTTTCACTGAATCAAACAAAAAATCAGGAGCAGCACCTAAACCTCTTTCTGATTTAGTTTTTCCGATTTCAGTTTTTAATGATGGAGAGCTTGAAGAACAGGAATCACAACTCCAATTCACCGAAAACGCACAGCCCGCGATTGGAGCAATCAGCGCCGGCTTGTTCCGCGTACTCACTGATACAGGACTTGAAGTTGATTTTGCGGCCGGTCACAGTTTTGGTGAATTGACTGCGCTTTTGGCAGCGGGAGTAATTGCCGAAGATGACTATTACAAACTTGCCTATGCAAGGGGACAGGCAATGGCTGCTCCGGATGATCCGAATTTTGATGCCGGAAGCATGCTGGCTGTGATGGGCAAAGTGGAAAAGCTGGAAGTAGATATTGCAGATTTTCCAGAAGTAGTGATGGCAAATCTGAACTCAAAAAAACAGGTCGTACTTGCCGGACCAACCGAAGCAATTCTGAAAGCACATGACGCGCTGAAAGAAAAAAAATACACTGTTGTAAAACTGCCTGTATCAGCCGCGTTTCATACTCCACTGGTGGGTCATGCGCAAAAACCGTTTGCTAAAGCCATCCGTGAGGTTAAATTCAACAAAGCAAAAATTCCCGTATATTCCAACTCCAGTGCAAAAGCATATCCTTCCACCGCAAAAGCAATTCAAAAACAGCTGGAAACACACATTCTCAATTCAGTGCGTTTCCGTGAAGAAATTGAAAATATTCACAAGGATGGTGGTAGAATCTTTATAGAATTTGGACCAAAAAATGTGCTGACCAAGCTGGTTGAAAATATTTTGTCAGGAAATGAATTCACCGCCATTGCACTGAATGAGAATCCAAAAAAAGACAGCGACCGTCTTTTCAGGGAAGCAATGGTCAAACTTTGTGTGCTTGGTCTGCCTTTGCAGAATTTTGATCCGTACGCAATTCCTGCTCCGGAAATGCCTGAGAAAAAATCCGCAATGAGTGTACGACTTAACGGGACAAATTATGTAAGCGACGCAACACTAAATGATTTTGAAAACACGCTGAATGACGGCTTCAGGGTAAATAATGCTGTTCAGCCGGAATCAAATCCCGCATCAAACACAAACCCCACAAGTTCCACGGAACCTCCTGCAAAAGATGATAATCAGATGCAGTCTGCTGAAAATAACCAGGAAGTAGCACAGTCTGCTCCACCAATGAAAACAGAGGCTGTTCAGGCAAGCGCGATAAAGAAACCAGAGAACCCCATACAGCAAAGCTCTACTCAGCAAACAAGTTTACCTATGCAGCAAGCTGCAACTATGGAAAGCAGTTTATCAGGATTCTACCGGCAGCAAAATGAGACGCTGCAGGTGCATCAGAAGTATTTAGAACAGCAATCAGAATATGCACGGACAGTTTACAATTTGATGCAGCAGCAAATCGAACTTGCGGCCCAGGGAAAAAGCATTCCCGCTGAAGTTGACAAGCAGATGCAGTTATTTCACACGCACCAAAGTGATACATTGCGTGTGCATGAACAATATCTGAACCAGCAGTCAGAACAGACTCAGTCGGCATTAAACATCGCCGGACAGCTGGGTGGTTCTCGCCCGCTTTCAGCTCCGGTATCGGCATTACCAGTACAGCAGGAATCAATATCACCACCAGCTGCAGCAGTTCAAGAGACCCCAACTCCTCCTGTAACCATGCAATTACCTGCTGAGGTGAAGCCTGTTGTCGAAACAGCTGCTGTAGTTCCGGACACAGTGACACCGGCAGAAACAGCAGTTCCGGAATCAATGTCAGTTTCCCCGGATGCTTCCGATGATTCAACAAGAAATGTAATGCAGACCATGATGGCTGTTGTCAGCGAAAAAACAGGATATCCGCAGGAGATGCTGGAACTTGGAATGGACATAGAATCCGATCTTGGGATAGATTCAATCAAGCGCGTTGAGATTCTTGGCGCAGTGCAGGACAGAGCACCTGAGCTGGATGAAATTCCAGCTGATGAACTGGTTGAAATGCGCACGCTGGGACAAATTGTGGATTATCTGCAAAGCAGGTTAAGTACAGACCTGACAGTCGGCAAGGAAACATCTCCGGCTCCTGTTGAAAAACCACAAACCCCAGAGAAACAGGAAAGCGCTGCAGCCAGTCTTGATGACGTCACATCAGCTGTAATGTCAATCGTAAGTGAAAAAACCGGATATCCGCAGGAAATGCTGGAACCGGAAATGGACATGGAATCTGATCTTGGAATTGACTCAATCAAGCGGGTTGAAATACTTGGTACCGCCCAGGAGAAAATTCCAGCACTGCCTGAAATTCCCGGAGAGGAACTGGCAGAGATGCGCACCCTCGGACAGATTATTGAGCACCTGAACAGCAAGCTTGGACAAAGTGCTTCACCTGAACAAAGTGCCGCGTCAACTCCCACAACAGCTCCGGAAGGTTCCGGAACCGCTATCAAGGATCCTGGCAATGTTTTCATGTCAATCATCAGCGAGAAAACAGGTTACCCCACAGAAATGCTGGAGCTGAACATGGACATGGAGGCCGACCTTGGAATTGATTCGATCAAGCGTGTTGAAATCATGTGGTCTCTGCAGGAAGGTTTACAGGATTTACCACAGATCAGCGCGAATGATATTGCGGAACTGCGAACTGTTGGGCAAATTATTGATTATGTAAAATCAATCCTGCCTGTCTCTGCCCGTGAGGCTGCTGTGCCGAAACCGATTCAGCAGGAAGAACCACAGATTTCTTCTGAAGGCAACGGCTCCGGAGGAAATGGTGACGGCAGTGCCGCCGTCGTTTCTGATCATGTGACTGGAGAAATTGCTCCCGCGCTTTTGGGAATCATCGGAGAAAAAACCGGATATCCCCCGGAAATGCTGGAACTGAGCATGGACATGGAAGCAGATCTGGGAATTGACTCAATCAAGCGAGTTGAAATTATGTGGTCTCTGCAGGAACAGCTGCCTCATCTGCCGCAAGTCAGCGGAAGTGAAATGAGCGAACTCAGGACCTTGAAGGAGATCGTTGATCACCTGGGTTCACTTGCACCATCTGCAGTGCATGACTCCCCAATTATTCCCGCACCGTTTTCAGACAGTTCTGATTCAGTAAAAAAAAACTCCTGAATTCAAAGTCTGAATTCAAGGTTCCTGAACATCAGGTTACACTCAGTCTTGCTGAGACGGTACCGCTTGCCCCTCCTGATTATCTGCACAGCTTGCTTCCGGAGAACCCTCTCTGCCTGATAACAGATGACGGCACAGCTTTAACACCGGCATTGACAGCAGCTTTAAGCAAACAAGGCTGGACACCTGCAGTACTTCGTTTTTCAGGCATTTCTGATTTTTCAAAAAAGAAACGAAAGTCACTTCCCAAACAAACTGCGGTTATAGAACTTTCTTCTTCAGATGAAACCGAACTTCAATCCTACTTGAAAAACCTGGAGGAGAAACACGGAAGTATTGGAGGTTTCATTAATCTCCATCCTGTTTCCTCTGATTCCAGTTCATTAAAACTGGAAGAAGGAGCAAATGCTTTTCTCCGGCATGCTTTCATCACAGTAAAAAATATTGTTTCATCATTAAAAAACGCCTCTAAGTCCGGAAGCAGACGCAGCCTTTTTCTTGCAGTAAGCCGCATGGACGGACAGCTCGGAATGGGTTCTGGAGAATTTGGCGCTGTTGGAAGCGGGCATTCCGGACTTGTCAAAACCGCGAGCATTGAGTGGCCGGAAGTTTTTTGCCGCTTTATTGATTTGCATCCGGAACTTCCTGCAGATGAAGCTGCAAACTGCATTCTGCAGGAACTTCATGATCCGAATTCAAACATTAAAGAGGTCGGATATTTCCCTGCAGAAAAAGCTGCTGTCAAGCGGATGACCGTTTCTCCAAAAAAAGTCCGGTACTTAACAACTGCTGATGCCGAAAGTTCTTTATCTGAAGAATCAGTGTTTTTAGTAAGCGGCGGCGCAAGAGGTGTGACAGCTGAATGTGTGATCAAACTGGCTGAAGCTAAATCCTGCTGTTTTATTTTGCTTGGACGCTCCTCCTTGGAAGATGAACCTGAATGGACCCTTGCGGCAGGTAATGACACAGCCAAACTCAAGCAGCATGCAATGATGGCGCTGGCTGATTATGGGGAAAAACCGACCCCGGCAAAGGTCAATTCAATGACAGCTATTGTGGAAGCAGGAAGGTCGATACGTAACACTTTGGAACGAATCCGAAATACAGGCAGCAAGGCAGAATACATCAGCACTGATGTGACAGATGCAAAAAAACTGAAATCCGCGATTGTTCCAGCAGTTAAAAAATTTGGCACGGTGACCGGAGTAATTCATGGAGCTGGTGTTCTGGCAGACAAGCTGATTGAGAAAAAAACCGGAGCAGATTTTGACAAAGTCTGTTCCACCAAAATAAATGGAATTGATGCACTTTTGAAATGCGTAAATCCGAAAAAATTAACTCATCTTCTGCTGTTTTCATCTGCCGCAGGTTTTTACGGGAACGCCGGACAGTCTGATTACGCCATCGCAAATGAAGCCCTTAACCGCATCTCCCTTTTGTTCAAACAAAAGCATCCGAAATGCCATGTCACTTCATTTAACTGGGGACCATGGGAAGGCGGAATGGTAACTCCGGAACTCAAGCGTATTTTTGAGGAACGGAATGTTGAAGTAATTTCGGTTAAAGACGGTACACGTGTTTTTGTTGAAGAAGTAACTTCATCGGGGCAGCATAACCCGATTGTGCTGGTTGGCAATTCGATGGCAGTTTCGGAACAGCCCGGAAGCGGTATTCGAAAATGGGAAGTTTCTCGAAAACTTAATTTGGAAGACAATCCCGTGTTTCATGATCACAAGATAGGCGGAACTGCTGTCTTACCTGCTGTGCACGCCATCAGCTGGATGATAGAAGCATGTGAACAGAAATTTAATGGGTTTAAGGTTTTAAACTGCAAAAACTTTAAGGTATTAAACGGGGTAAAATTTGATCAAACACTGGCAGAAAACTACAGCCTGAATCTGCAGGAAAATGAGCGTACTGATGGTAATTATTATGAGATAGAAGCGAAGGTTTCCAGTAATTCAGGTAAACTGCCGCGTCTGCATTACAGCAGTTTAATCAGGCTTGTACAGTCACCGTCTGAAGTTCCGCTGCATGATAATGTTGATTTAAACAACACACACAATCTCACAGGATCAACTTTTTACCAGGACGGTACCTTGTTTCACGGGCCTAAATTCCAGGGCATACAGCAGGTATTGAATATCAGTGAACAGGGATTGACACTGGAATGCCTGCTGCCCGAAATTACACCTGCAGAACAAGGACCGTTTGTGTCAAATAATTTCAATCCATTTGCGATGGACCTAGCCTTTCAGGCAATGCTGATTTGGGTCTGGCGTTTTCACAAGTCCGGAAGCCTCCCTTTGAGCATGGAGATGCTGGAGAATTTCCGGCACGTTCCTTATAGGGACAGGTTTTACCTGAGCATGTCCGTAAACAAAAATTCAGCAAGCGCCATTAAAGCCGACCTGTTTCTGCATGACCAGCATGGATTATTATACTCCAGAATCACAGGTGCGGAGGTTACTATAAGTCAGTCGTTAAACAGTTTATTTGGAAAAACGACTAAAAGTATCAGCTGACACAATAAACATTAATGCAACCTATTGCCGTCATTGGCCTGTCCTGCCTTTTTCCGGAAGCAGATACCCCCGAAAAATTCTGGAAAAACCTGCTGCAGCAAAAAAATTCCTGTACTCCGGCCAAACAAGAAAACCTCGAGGCCGATCCTTCACGTTTTTCAGCTGATACAAAAGGGACGCCGGATAAATTTTACAGTTCCCGCGGCGGTTACATCAGGGATTTTTCGATGGATGCGGATGGTTTCCTATTGCCTCCGGAAACCATCGAGAAACTTGGCTCCACATTTCAATGGCCCCTGCATACTGCACGTGAAGCATTACAGGACAGCGGATACTTAAGTAATTCAAAAGTTCTGGAAAAATGCGGAGTTGTTCTCGGGAACCTCTCGTTTCCGACCCAGGAATCAAATCATTTGATCCTGCCTTTATATCAACAAGTCCTGCAAGAACTTCTGCGTGATGCACTGGACCGTCCGGAGTTCAGTTTAAAATCTTTTGCATCTGAAAAAGATTCTGACTGGGGGAATTCCCATATTTCCGGACTTCCTGCTTCTATTGTTTCACAGGCTTTAGGTTTGTCCGCGACCAGTTTTGCTCTGGATGCCGCCTGCGCTTCTTCCTTGTACTCTGTTGCTTTGGCCTGCAATTACCTGCATAGAGGTAAAACTGACCTGATGCTGGCGGGTGCTGTGAGCGCGGCTGATCCGTTTTTTGTGAATATGGGATTTTCAATTTTTCAGGCATATCCGGAACCAACTGAAAACAGCATTCCGCTTGATAACAACTCCGGAGGCTTATATGCCAGCCAGGGTGCAGGAATGTTTGTACTAAAGCGCCTTGTGGACGCGGAACGTGATAGAGACAGGATTCACGCAGTCATTTCCGGAACAGGCTTGTCAAATGACGGACGGGGTCAGTTTGTACTAAGTCCAAACTCCAAGGGTCAGCTTCTGGCTTTTCAAAGAGCATATCAGTCTTCCGGAGTTTCTCCCCAACAAATTGACTACATTGAATGCCATGCCACCGGAACACCTTTGGGAGACAAGGTGGAGCTTGATTCAATGGAACAATTTTTTGCGCCGACTGATCTTGCTGAGGAAAAGAAAACAAGACCGCTTATCGGTTCAGTAAAATCTAACCTGGGACACATGCTGACTGCTGCAGGAATGGGCGGAATGACAAAAGTCATATTGTCGCTGCAGCAGGGAAAAATCCCGGCAACGGTTGGAGTTGAAGAACCAATGAGTTCAAAAAATAATGGAGTCTCAGCAAACCAGATTGTCCTGCAGACTACAGAATGGCCGCATAAAAAATCAGAAAGACGGGCTGCGGTGAGCGCGTTTGGATTCGGAGGCACCAACGCTCACCTTGTTTTTGAAACAGCAAATAACAAGGGCCGGAAATCGAAGCCAAAGATTTCTAACAGAGGAAAATCTTCGCAGACCATGGCCATTGTTGGAATGGAAGCCATTTTTGGTGGCTGTAATGGTTTGCATGAGTTTTATCAAACTATTTATGACGGCAAACAGCATTTTCGTTCATTGCCGCCGGAACGCTGGAAAGGAATAGAAAAACAAGCTGTTTTCAGTGAGCTGCCGCAGGGTGCATGGCTGGATTCCTTTGAAATCGATTTTATGCGCTTCAAACTGCAGCCCAATCCAAAAGAACACCTGATTCCTCAGCAATTACTGGTGCTGGAAGTTACAGACAGGGCAATTAAATCCACAAAACTGCAGGAAGGACAGAATGTTGCCGTAATGGTGGCCATGGAAACTGAGCTTGAAATTCACCGTTTCAGGGGCAGGGTCAATCTTTCTTCCCAGATTGAAGACAGCCTCAAAGATGCCGGAATTGTATTAAGTGATTCGGAGCACAAACAGTTGGTTGACACAGCCATGGACAGTTTATCCGGGGAAGTGCCCATCAATCGCTTTACCAGCTTTATCGGAAACATAATGGCCTCAAGGATATCATCTCTGTGGGATTTTTCCGGCCCAGCCTTTACTGTTTCCGCGGAAGAAAATTCCGTCCCCAGAGCGCTTGAAATCGCTCAAATGCTGTTGGATGAGCAGAGTGTTGAAGCGGTTGTAATTACTGCTGTTGATCTCGCCGGGAGTCCGGAGCAGGTGATGCTGCGTCAAAGAAAATTCCAGCTCAATTCCGGAAAATCAACTCTCAGTTTCGATCAGAGCGTCAACGGCTGGATGATAGGAGAAGGAGCAGGGACAGTTGTTTTAAAGAGCAGAGAGGACGCGATAAAAGACAAAGAGCAAATATTCTCTACAGTGGATGCGGTCGCTTTTTCTTCGGGTATTTCCAAAGCATCTGTTGAATCTGCCGCAAGTCAGGCCATGAAGAACTCCGGTTTAAAACCTGATCAAATTGGCATGCTGGAGGTTTGCGGAAGCGGAAGAGAGTTTGATGATCAAACCGAGATGCAGGGACTGATCAAATCATTTTCGGGAAAAAGCAGGACTTGTGCGCTTGGCGGAATCAAGGCCAATATTGGACACACATTTGCCGCGTCAGGAATGGCAGGTTTAATTAAATCCGCTCTTTGTCTGCACCATCGTTTTATTCCCGGAGTTCCAAACTGGGAATCCCCAAAAAACGAACTGAGTTCCGGAAATCAATTTTATGTTCCGGAGGAGTCGCGACCCTGGCTGATACAGCCCGGAATTACAAGAAGACACGCGTCTATCAGCGTAGTTGGACAGGACCAGCTTTGTTCGCATGTGATTATATCAGAGGCGCCAGTTGAGTTGCGCAAAAAGATAGAAATTGCCGAACCCGGAGATTTGCGTTTATTCCCGTTAGGTGGACAGGACATGACGGAAATAAATAACGTGATTAAGGAACTGGAAAATGATCTGAACTCCGGACAGGAGCTTGTATCGATTGCTCATAAATTTTTTCTACGCTACAAAAAAAACAACACCAGATTTGCCGCGGTACTGCTAGGTTCGTCTCGTGAAGAATTAAAGAAAGAAATTGATTCGGCAAAATCCGGAATCGAAAAATCATTTTCCGGAAATAGTGACTGGAGCACACCCCGGGGCAGCATGTTTACAGCGGCTCCATTGTCCCGGGATGGTAAGGTCGCCTTTACATATCCCGGAGGTTTCAGCGCCTATATTCATTGCGGCCGTTCCCTTTTCCAGATGTATCCCGGATTGCATGAGCTGGATGAAGAACTTATGAAGCAGACCGGACCTGCCAATAAACGGCAAGGCAGCAATTATTTGTGTCAGCTTTTGCAGGAACAGCGGCTTTATCCACGAATGATGAATCGCCTGAACGATGATCAGTTAAAGGATTTGCAGAAGGATTTTTTCCATACTCCAATCGCAATGTTCGAAAGCGGAGTCAGCTCCGCGGTGCTGAACACGCATGTTATGCGTAAAGGTTTTGGTCTGGAACCTGACATTGCTTTTGGTTACAGCATGGGTGAAATTTCAATGCTGTATGGACTTTGCTGTATGGACTTGGTGTTTGGGAAAGCATGTGCAACATGAGCCATGTTTTGAATACTTCCAGCCTCTTCAAGGAAAGGCTGGCAGGACCGATGAATGCCGTACGTGAAGCATGGGAACTTAAGCCGGATGCTTTCCAGAAGGAGACACTCTGGGGCAGTTACACAGTAAAGCTGCCTGCCGTGGAAGTCCAGGCTGCCGTGGACAAGGAACCTCATGCTTATTTAATCCTGATAAATACCCCTCGAGAAGTAGTAATCGCCGGAGAGCCTACTGCATGTATGCGTGTCTGTGAGATGCTTGGTGAACAGCCAACTCCGATTCCTGTAACAGATGTTGTGCATTGTGATCCGGTCAAAACTGAATATGAAGAAATAAAACGAGTACATACAGATAAAGTTATCGAAAGTCCGGAAATTGATTTTTATTCAGCAATTGATTACGGAATTTCGAAACTGGACACTGAAACACTTGCACACAACATTGCCTCTATCTACGGAAGAACGGTTGACTATAGCCGGCTTATAGAAAAAGTTTACCAGGATGGCGCAAGGATTTTTGTTGATTTAGGACCGCGCACTACCTGTTCAAAGTGGATCAGCGAAACTTTGGAAGCAAGGCCTCATATCTCCATTAGTGTAAACCGCAAGGGTACCGACAATCGTGCCATGATTCTTCAGGCGCTTTCCAGCCTGGTCAGTCATCGCGTACCTGTCAAACTTGATCCACTTTTTCCGGAAATCCCAATTCAGCCTGCAAAGCAGCTCCTGCAAACAATCAGGCTTGGAGGAACACCAATACAGGAAGTGTTTGCAAATGGCATAGAAGGACTTGATCTTAGCGCCAAGGAAAAAACCAAGGCTGAACCATATTTAAAGCCACAGCCTGTCACAGTTCCCCCTCATACGAATGTTCAGTCTCTTCAAATTTCAGATCAATCAGCAATCCAACAGCAAATTCCTGTTGTATCAGGACCTTCAAAAGCTTTGATGGGCACAGTTCCAAATGTAACCGCAAATGAATTGCCTCCCATGAGCATCTCATCTATTGCAGGTTTTCCTGGTGAATATGGTTCCAGAAGAAATGCCTCCCACACCGCCTTTCTGAATTTGAGGCAGCATGGTATGAAGCAGTTTGCAGGCATTATCAGTTCCATGATGGGGACTTCATCCCAGATCAGCACAGGTCAACTGCCCTTAACTGAAATAATCCCTGAACAGAAATCTGTGAGCATTCCGGAACAGACTGCAAGACATATAAAAGCAGTTTTTGATTATCAGGATTTAAAGGAACTTGCCGGCGGCAGCATCTCCAATGTTTTTGGCGCTGAGTACAAGGCAATTGACAGCTACAGAAGATGTGTGCGGCTGCCGATTGAACCATATTTACTGGTCAGTCGAGTGACAAAACTTGACGGCAAGCTGGGAGAATTCAAACCCTCAACTGTCACAACAGAATACGACATCCCACAAAACGCCTGGTACACAACCGATGGACATATCCCATGGGCTGTTGCTGTTGAGTCCGGTCAATGTGACTTGCTGCTGATCAGTTACCTTGGGATTGACTTTGAATGCCAGGGTGAAAAAGTGTACCGCCTGCTGGACTGCACCTTGACTTACCTGGACGACATGCCGCTGGAAGGTCAGACTTTACGCTACGAAATTTCCATTAACTCCTTTGCCAGGCATGATCAAAACTTGTTGTTTTTCTTTAATTATGAGTGTTTTGTAGGTGACAAAATGGTGCTGCGAATGGACAACGGATGCGCCGGTTTTTTCTCCGATGAAGACCTGGCCCAGGGCAAAGGGGTGATTCACACTGACCAGGAACTTGAAGCAAAAAAGAAAGCAGAGAAACTTCATTTCCCTCAGCTTCTGCATTGCACAAAATCAGCTTTCACGCGAAAGGAACTGCTGGAAATTTCAGCAGGAAATCCTGCCGGATGTTTTGGCGATGAATATAACCAGCATGGAAAAAATCCTTCACTGAAAAATGCTCCGGACCAGTTCCTTATGTCAGATCGTATTCTCTCTGTGGAAGCACATGGCGGCTCCTTTGGACTTGGTTACATCGTCGCGGAAAAGGATTTAGCTCCGGATGACTGGTACTTCCCATGTCATTTTAAGGATGATCCTGTGATGGCAGGTTCACTGATGGCAGAAGGCTGCGTACAACTGCTTCAGTTTTTCATGCTGTATATTGGTATGCAGACCCTGGTTGAAGACGCCACTTTTCAGCCCATTCACGATTTGCCGCAAATAGTTCGCTGCAGGGGACAGGTAATCCCAGGGGATCCAAAAATGAAATATCAGGTTGAAGTCAAGGAAATTGGCCTTGAACCACACCCATACGCGATTGCGGATATCGATATCCTGGTTGGTGATAGAATCGTTGTTGATTTCCGAGACCTTGGAGTACAACTGGCAGAAAAGACTTCTCATGCGCGTGTCACAAAAAATCAGCGCACCGAGTTTAAAAAAGAAGACACAGCTCAGCTGCAACAAAAAAAGGAAACACAAACATCAAGCCGTCAGCTTGCCGCGGATGAGCAAATGGTCTGGGAATTTGCATTGGGTGATGTTGACAAGTGTTTTGGTTCTGACTTTTCCATTTATAAAGGTCGTTCAATGCAGCGCAATCCTAACGGAGATTTTCAGTTAGTTTCCAGGGTGTATGATTTGATGGGCACACGAATGGAATTTGACAAGCCGATGAGTCTTGTCAGCGAATACGATGTGCCTGAAGATGCTTGGTATTTTCTTGATAATTCACATCCGGCAAACATGCCGTATTCGGTATTGATGGAAATTGCCCTGCAATCCTGTGGATTTCTGTCCACACATTCCGGAGCAATATTGTCTTTTCCGGAGCTTGATTTATGCTACCGCAACCTGGACGGAAACGGCACATTACTCAGTAATCCTGACTTGCGAGGCAAGACAATTGTGAATGAGGTTGAACTTCTTTCAACAGTTTCATCCGGAGACACAATCATACAAACACACAGCTTTTCCCTGAGCTGTGATGGTCAGCAATTTTATCATGGTAATACCATGTTTGGTTATTTTACCAAGGAAGCGCTTGCGGCTCAGGTGGGATTGGATAGCGGTAAATCGGCCTCTCCATGGATTGAAAATAATCCTCAGGTACAGTCCGAAAATCTGGATTTAAACTCAAATGATTTCAGGAACATTCTAGGTGAACACAGTACACGTCCACATTTGCGTCTGTCTTCCGGGCAACTTACATTCTCAGATGAAATTGTTCTTGTTGCAAATGGTGGGAATTACGGGAACGGTTACGCGTATGCCCGAAAGGAAATAAATCCGAACGACTGGTTTTTTCCATGTCATTTTTATCAGGATCCTGTAATGCCCGGTTCACTTGGAGTGGAGGCAGTTATACAGGCACTGCAGGCTTTCGCAATTTTTCAGGGTCTGGGGAACTCCTTCCGGAATCCACGTTTCTCACCTGTTTTGAATAAAGTGATCTGGAAATATCGTGGACAAATTATACCAACAACAAAGTATATGCAACTGGATCTGCATGTAAAAATCATTGAGAAAAATGATAAGCAGGTGATCCTGACCGCGGATGCAAATTTATGGAGGGAAGATCTGAGAATTTATGAAATTTCCGACATTACGGTGGGAATATCAGAAGAAGAACAATAAACTGTTCATGAAAAAAATCATTGCCTGCAAAATGAAGCATGATTCATTAGAGCCCGCTGATATTCAGAGAAGATTTAGTCGGAGGATAGCAAACTCCGCCACCCCAGCATCCCTGGAATGATACTTCCAGAACCCCTTTCGTCTTAGCTTTGTTTTTTGGTGTAAGCATCAAAGTTGTCTCCACCACATTGTAGTAAACTTCGCTTAACCCAAAGAATTCGTCGTATTTCATTACAGCAGGAGGGAATTGAATTTGATCGATGAAAAAATCTTTGCTGCTGAAAACAAATTTGTCTTTGTATAAATAATAATTTTCAGAAATTTCCCAACGTACAATTGCTTCGTTTGGGCCAATTACAATGTGGTCAATCGCAAAGGCTTCTTCAACATCAAGCAGATCAGAATCAGGAAATATTTCCTTTTGCGCATGCACTGAAAATGCTGTAATACACAGAATAATCAGTAAAATAATAATTTTGGATGATGCCCTGAATGCCATAGCTGAACTTTCCTGTTGATCAAATAATAGTTAATCAACCAGTAATATCTCAAGAAATCTTTTGCTAATGTAATTTTAATCGAAATTATTCCGTGTGTTCGGTTGTACTGAAAGTAAATGATGATACTATTCCATCATCATCAAATTGAATTACCAGATCCTTTGCTTTTCTTTCACCAAACAAGGCGTAATCATAATTGCCATAAGTCCATGCCGGCTGTCCATCCTGAACTCCGGAAAGCCATGGGGAGCCGAATAACCGGTGAATTTCATTTTTTGTAGTCACTCCAATCTTGATCTTTGGAACATTTTGTTCCGGAAAATCTTTCCCTAGTGTAATACATGCGGAAGAAAAGAGGACCACAAAGAAAATTATTATCAATAATTTTACTGCGTTTTGAAAATTTGTATTTTGAAAATATGATTCAATATTTTTTTTAGTTCCCATAATGTCCTCATTTTTAGTTTAAGTTTATTTAGTTAGTGATCTTTGATGCTTCTGCAACCATAGCAATAATATGGTGAAATTTCCAAAACTGTTACAAAAAACCCTGTTGCTGAAAGCTGATGAACTTCATATCTGACCACAGTCCAGCTATCAACGAAAAATCATTTAGACTGAACTATTTCATGCGGCATTTCTGAAACGTACCGCGGCTTTTCCACTGGACAGAATTTTTCGCATGTCTGACGAGGCTGACTGAAAAGAATTATATTTCCCTAGGTGCCATAAAATCAAAGACGCAAGATAGAGCAGAGCATCACTTGTGGCATTGCCGGCACCTTCCAGAGCCTCCAGTCCTTCTTTTGCCGCAAGTTTAGCGATATCAGCGTTTTTGTCATTCGGACCAAATTCACTGTCTTTCTCCGACAGCAGTGCTTGAGGAATTGGAACCATTCGGTTATCCCTCTTAATTCCAATTTCTGATGGATCCGCTTCAACAACCTGTTCCTTACCCTGGTCATAGAAACGTATAAACTCACCCCGTTTACGCAGTGAGGGAGTAACCCCGCCCTCCGTACCTCTTAACAGCAGCATGGAATTAAATCCGGAGTGTCGAGCCAGCATTGTATAAACAGGCGGATATGCATTGTGCACATATCCTGTAACCAAATGAGTTTTGCCGCGTCCCCGAGCTGGTCCGGTTAGTACCTCAGCTGTAGAAATTGCAGTCCGTTTTACTATTTTTTTACGTAATTCATCCAACTCAAAAAGGCTAGGACAATAAATGCTTTGATCAAAATATGCCCAGCCTGTGCCGGGATCAATCAATTGCCTGCACACTTCATCTGCAGAAAGATTTACGGATAGGCCTGCTTCGCGTAAAACCTGGCTGTGTGTGACACCAAATTTTGGAGCGACTGTGTCTCTTCCGTGTGATACAGCAGCTACTCCGGATTCCGCCAGCAGCGCGGGCAAAAAGGGTGAAGAAGGAAGGCTGCGACTGAAACCATTGTAAGGATCAGCTATGTCCACCAGTTCATCCACATCCGTTTTAAGCAGGATTGTTTTGTCAAGTATGCCCTGAAAAATGCCTTTGTTCTCATCTTCCGTCTCTCGTTTTACACGCAAACCAATTAAAAATACCGCAGCCTGCACAGGGTCAGCCATGCCTTCCAATACAATCTGCATCCCGGCACGTGCTTCTTCAAACGAAATGCTTTTGCTGAGTTCCGGACCGGTAGCTACCCGCTGGATGATGGAGGTCATCGTCTTTTCCGGATTTTCCAGCAGTCTGTTGAGATCAGATGTCATTGGATTATACTCATATTGGACACAGTACCAGCTGTGCAACTGGATGGTGGAATCAAGAACAGATTTTAACAATTGATTATTGAGCAATATTCAGATTGCCGTCTTGATAACGAAGAACATCTATATCGCCCTGTGCATGAACTCTGACCACTGTCCTCTGTGAAAGCCAGTCTGGAATAACTCGCAACACACTTGAACATCCCTCAACCTCAATTAATCGATCTAGGTGAAAATGACCAACAAAATACTGGTCCACTTTTGGAAGCACAGAGTTTGCGAATTCCTTCATTTCCTTTTCAGGAAAGCGGATTTTGAATTCTTTATTGGAATCAACCAGCTTTGCTTCCAACTGCTCTGCAATCCAGCGGGCTAACTGCGCGGGCATTATCCTGAATAATCCTTCAAAGGCCCAGTTCCGGGACAGGGCTTTCCAGCGCAAATATTGACGGTCATTATAATTGATGCTATCTCCGTGGATAAATCCATAACGTTTGCTGCCCCAGTTCAAATACCAGTCGTTGTGTATAAAATGAGTGAAAGGGAGGCTCTGTTTCCAGCGTTCTGTAAATTTACGAGGCAGCAGCATGTCCCTGTTTCCCGCAATGAACACAACGTTGCAGCCTTTATCTTTCAGGCGCTGAAATCCTGACATAACTTTGCGGTGCATGCCTGTCCAGAACTTTGGAGGAGCAAGCCAGATTACAAAAAGATCCCCAAGAAACACCACCGTGTGCGGATTTTCCAGCTGAGACAGCATCTCCGCAAATTCTGTGGCAGGCGCAGATTTTTCATCCAGATGTGAATCTGTGACTATGTACAGCAAACCATCTGGATTTGATACATTTAGTTCAGGCATCTTATTCAATCTATAAAGTTTAAATTTTGAACCCTAGAACTTTTAGTCTTGGATGTCAACTCAAAAGAACAGTTAAACACTGTTAAACTGAATTCCCGGACTAAGATGTTCTTCCCGGTGGTTTTCAATTCAGCCAATAATTCATAATGCTTGTAAATCATCCAACATTTATTTTATTTTAATAAAAATGGTGGAGTAGAGTTTGATTATTAAGTTTTACATTGTATATACACAAATATCTTATGTAAAAGGATCATAGAGTATGGATTTTTTTGCTGAAGTAAGATTGCGAAACAAATCGAACTGCTGATGCAGTAGTTATTCTATCTCAATTGTTAACTTTAAAAAGTTGTTCTGATGTGTTATATGAAAAAGTGAAAAGAAATAAAGCATATTTTTTGTAATTCAATTAGCTTCAAACAAATTATAAATGTTTCAGGACTTTTGGAGATTGAGAGAAGCATATATCAGGGGACTCCTTTGCTGTAACTTCCTCTTTGCAAGCTGCCAACTCCCATTAACTTCCACACCGGCGCCAGTCACAACACCCATTTCGAGTGAAACTGTCCTCCCTATCCCAATTATTGTTCAAACTGCCAACCCTGTGATTCATGGATTAATTTGCGAACAACTGGAGCAAAGCCTTACCATTCGTCCATATACTTGTGTTGTCGAGCCGAGCGATGAAAAGGTTCAAAGATTAACGGTGGAAATCGAACTAAGTGATTCTCAGCTTGATTTTGGGAGGAACCTGGGTTTCTCAACAGTTACAGCAGGTACACTTCTACTGGTGACTTCTAGCGCGAGAGTCGATTACTCTTTCACACTCGAAGTACCTGGAGTTCCCACAAAAAAACTCAACACACATAGTACGGGACGAATTGGACTATGGTTTATCCTCCCTCCACCAAAAGGTTTGATCTTTACTTCCGTGGGCACGCTTTTCAATTCCTCTGGAGCTCCTGACATGCTTCAAGACACCTGCTTTTCAGGCAATGTCTCAAAAGATGAGCGAAAAGCAGATTGCAGGCTATATCGCTTATTTCTCTCGGATAGCCTCAACCAAATATGGCATCAGCTTCAAACTGCTTTGTTTACAGATTCCGAATTAGAGAAATCTTCTGAAGAAATTCCTGAAAAAAGCCTGTTCAGAAAGGAATCCAGGGTTTCATCGTTTCCAGGGGCATCTTCTTCAGACTACGGTTTCCCGGATGACCAGTTATCATTTCTGTGGGGACCGGCATGGTACCTGTCTTTCTATCAAGGGCAGATTGTGGACAATAGTTTTGGGGAAATTGTGCTTAAAGGGATGTATAATTACCGACCATCTTATATTGAGACCCTGGCCATTAGCCGGAAGTTGTCTACCAATCTCAGGAAGATACAGTTTGAGATCGAGGGACAACTTGGCAAGCATTTCGGGATTCAGAAGCATTGGGAAACCAATCTCCTTCTTGTCTTACGGTGGCCTATATTGCAAGACCCAATTCCTGTCAGCATTGCCTATGGAGATGGGCTTTCCTATGCAGAGGAAATCCCAAAGACCGAATTGGCCCTGGGAGAAGTGGACACAAAGCGCTTACTTGCATACTTCATGGTTGAACTGGACATCGGCCTGCCTGTCTTTCCTATGGAACCTAGGATGCTATTCCGCATCCATCATCGTTCAGGAGTGTATGGACTGTATTGCAGAAAAAAATGCGGGTCTAATTTCCCTGCGTTTGGTCTAAAGGTCAAATTTTAGCAAGGGAGCAAACTCACACTCTAAAACCAGGTATCAATGAATTTTCCCTGGAGGTTAGTTTTTGCCTGTTGGGTCTGAAATTGTAAGCAGACACAATATTTATATATTCAGAGTGCTGCTTTAATTCTCGGCAATCTTTGAGGAAAAGTTGTTCAAATTCAAAAATACTTTTGAGAGTAATAGGGAATGTTTCTGCTAAAAGATAAATTATTTGGTAAAAAGTTATTGATCTAAACTATCAAAACTAAATCAGTCTGAGATCAACAATTCAAAGATCCTCTCAAACTCATCCAATGAGTAATAATCAATCTTGATCTGTCCTTTTCCTTCACGGAAATTAATTTCAACTTTGCTTCCAAGGCGGCGCTGCAGCTGCTCTTCAAGATGCTGCAGCTGTATCTCCGTATCCGCTGATGATGCTTTTGTTTCAGAATTGTCCGAAACATCATAATTCTTCTCCGGTCTTTTCGGAAATACTTCAAGATAATCAAGCTTCATCCGGACTTGCCGTTCTGTTTCTCGTACCGACCAGGAATTACGCAAAAGGCGCTCCCGCATCTCCAGCTGCAAAGCCTCATTTTGTAGAGACAGGATAGAACGGGCGTGTCCTGAAGTAATGCGGCCTGTTTCCAGATCATTTTTCAGTGCTGAGGGGAGCTGCAGTAAGCGCAGCATGTTTGCAATTGTGGAACGGTCTTTGCCGATTCTTTTGGCCAGTTCTTCCTGTGTGTATCCATGAATTTGCAGAAGATCCTGATATGACTGCGCTTCTTCAATAACGGTCAGATTTTCTCGCTGAATGTTTTCCAGCAGAGAGACTTCCAGAATTTCATGATCACTCACATTCCTCAACAATACCGGAACCTGAGGAACTTCGATTTGCTTTAATGCGCGCCAGCGACGTTCTCCTGCAACCAGTTCATATCGATTTCGAAGTTCAGGGTGTTTTCTGACAACCAAAGGTTGCAGCACTCCTTGCGTACGGATTGACTGAGCAAGTTCATTCAGAGACTTTTGATCAAAATGTTTTCGCGGCTGGAGAGGATTTGGAACAATATGTTCAGGGGAAACTTGAAGCAGTGAGTCTTGCGGAGAATCCTGGGGTGAGGAGTTAATGTTCATGAACCGTTTATTCCAGCATTCACTGGTTTTTTCAGCATGAGAAAATATTCCTGGTTACCGCTTTTTTTCCCGTAAATTGCGGACTTGGTCTGTCCTGAGACTATGAAACCAATTTTCTCGGCTTCTATTTTAAGTGTTTGCAGGACTCTTTCATGTACTGCTAAATCGCTTACTTTCCCGCGCTTGCCAACTTCATCAATTCCTGCTTCAAACTGAGGCTTGACCAGTGCCAGCATTGATCCTCCATCTTTGAGAAACTTCAAAGCCTTGGGAAAAATTAACCGTAGTGAAATGAACGAAGCATCAATTACCACCAGATCAACGTATTGTCCAAGACGCTCAAATTCAAGATGACGAATGTTAGAACGTTCCAAAGACACCACTCGCGGATTTTTACGCAGATCCCAGGCCAGTTGTCCGTAGCCCACATCGACCGCAAACACTTGTTCTGCGCCTGCCTGGATCAGGCAATCGGTAAACCCTCCGGTTGAAGAACCAATATCCAGTGCAACCATTCCTCCAGGATCTATACCGAAATATTCAAGCGCGGCCTGAAGTTTTACACCGCCACGGCTCACATAAGGCTGGTCCATACCCAGGACCTCCAAATGAGCCCCGGAATCTATCATACGACCGGATTTTCCAGCAGGCTGACCATCAACCCTCACTTTGCCTGCCATCACAAAGGCCTGGGCTTTTTCTCTGGAAGGAGCGAGGTTTTGTTCTACAAGCAGCCTGTCAAGACGTTGTTTCATCCAAGTTGCAGCTTAGCCTTTTTCTGTAAAGGTATAAACACCATCCCAGTCTTTTTCCGGAGGATTCTCCAGGAAAACACCGCAGCGCTTGACATAAGTCTGGGACGGGCCGTCATCAGGATCAATTGTCAGCACTTTTTCAAAACTCTTTAGAGCATCGGCAAAGTTTCTGTCATTATAAAGATTCAGAGCCTTGGAGTATTGTTCCACAACACCGTTCTTTTCGCCGCTTGTCTGGTTCTTTCGTTCCAGTACTTCATGAACAGGAACCGGCTCTTTTTTACCAACCACGCGGATAACGTCCAGCTGTCGGGTGTCAATGTCATCTTTGGTAAGTTCATAGGTGCTTTGAGAAACCATAGTGTAGGTATGATAAAATTTATTAACACCTTCAAGTCTTGCTGCCAGATTTACAACATCTCCCATCATAGTATAATCCATCCGATCAGCCGAACCCATGTTACCCACTACAACAGGACCGCTGCTCATACCCATGCGGGTATATAACATAGGTCGGTTTTGCTCTCGCAGAGTTTTACGCATTTCCTCATTTCGCTTCTGCATATCAATGGCCGCGTGACAGGCGACAGTGGCGTGATCAGGCAGTTCAAGTGGGGCTCCCCAAAAGGCAATGATCGCATCGCCTTCAAACTTATCGATTGTTCCATGATAAGATGAAATAATGTCACACATTGCCGTCAGGTACTCATTCAGCAGCTGTACCAGCTCTTCAGGAGTCAATCCTTCTGAAATAGTTGAAAAACCCTGAATATCAGAAAAGAACGGAGTCATTTCACGCTTCTCTCCGCCAAGCTGCAGCATATCCGGATTTTCCACTATTTGATCAATCACTGTCGGTGAAAGATACTGAGAAAACGCGCCCTTGATAAATCCCTTCTGCTTGCGTTCCATCATAAACAAGTAAAGGTTAATGCAGCCTGTGCTTAAAAAGCAGGCAATCAGAGAATAGCTCATTGAAAAAGCAATTCCATGATATACATACATATAAACAGCAAAGGCGACATATAAGGCAATAATCAGAAAAAATAACGCGTTTTCATATTTTGGTATCATAGTGACCAGCACAAATGCAATAAACAGCATCGCCAGCACTAATACTTCACTTCCGTTACCGGCCGGTCGAATCGGTTGGTTATTCATCAGTGTATAGATTGTGTCCGCGAGAAACTCAATTCCGTAAACTTCTCCGATAGGGCTGGTAAAGATATCGTGGGAAACTTCAGAAGTATCTCCCACCAGGACGATCTTGCCCGCGATCAATTCCTGCAGTTCCTCGGTCTCTTCATCCCACTCATCATCCGGAATGTCTTCGAGGTCAAATAAAATCTCTCCAGCAGATATTCCAGCAGGAGTATCTTTTGCCAAAAACGTTGCAGCGGGCGGAAGTGCAGGCAAGTCAACCCATAAATCATTGAACTGATCCAGGGGCACATTAATATCACCAATAATCAACTTTCCATCTTCCAGCTTCGGTTCCACCCCTTTATACATAGCCAGTGTTTTTATGGCGAAAGGCCAGACGTTATGTTCCTCAATTTGTTCGGGAAAAAAGCGGACCCGCGAAATCTTATTACCGATCAGGGTGTGGTTGGTGTACCCACTTTCTGTTGCCACTTTGAGAGTTTCAGTTGGATAGTTCACTCCTTGAAATTTTCCATCTCCATCAAATTCAAGCTGCGCTACAACAATAGTATTTCCTGCTGTTTCCAATGCTTCCGCAAGCAGTGGATCCTCTCCATATCCGTTTGGGAAATCCATCAACATATCCAGGGCAATAACTTCTGCACCAAGTTTTTTAATTAATGTAGTCAGTTTTGCGATATCCGAACGTTTTAGCGGCCAGCTTCCATACTCATCAAAAAACTCTTCCTCTGTATCAACGATTAAAATGTCATCATAGGCAAACTGAGTTTGATCTGCATCCAAAGTGTTCAATCGAACAATATGGCGGTTTCCAAGAAGCCAGTTTTCTATGGACGAAAATAATTCAAGCCGCTCAGCCGGAATCATCAGCAGAAATAAAGCAAAACTTATCCAAATATCCGGGCGGCGTATCAGCTTATTCATGTTTCTCCTTTAACAAAAGGTATATAGAATTACTTAATCTATTAACAAATTGCACAATCTATGTGAAAACTTAATTCATTATTCAGGAATTGACAATACATTTCCTTGAAGGAAATTTGACACCGGTATTTTTTCTGCTATGTAGTTTCAATACCGAGTGTCACTTGCATGAAGATTAGATTCCAGAATTGTTATTCAGATTCAGTTATGACTTCTGAATTGCTGCTTGGGTGGAAATTAAACTCCAAGATTATCAGATCACTTGAATAATTCATCAATAAGCTGTATTCAGGTGATAGCCTAAAGTTTATAAATGCTCAGAAACTTATATACTGATTGTAACAACAGAGGTAGTGGGCAATGAAAAAGTGGTTATTATTCTTAATAGTTTTCCTTGTTACAGGCATTGTTGAAATAACTGCGGAGTCAGGCATAGAGTGGAAAAATACTGATCAGTCCGGAGTTACGCTATCCACGGTGGAGTCAGCAACATTGCCGGAAATGCTTGGTTCTCTTTTTAAAAAATTCGCTCGCAATCCTGAAAATATACAAATCGATTCATCAGTAAAAGGCATTCCGGAAGTAAACCAAGTACGCGGTAACAATCCCGAAACAGTTCTGAGTCTGCTTCTGACACGCCATGATCTTTCAGTTGTATTGGATCATGGACGTCACAGAATTATGCCACGGAAAAATGTATGGCGGCACCGTCCTTTCAGGAAAAACATGAACACGCCTGTTTCATTGGAAAATGTTCTGCGAGAACTGGCGCGGGCGGGACAGGTTGCATTGCGTTTCAACGCGGAAAAAGTTAGAGAGCGCAAAGTTTTTCGCAGGCTGGATTTTGCATCTGTTGAGGATGCGGTTTTTGATCTGGCGCGACACCAGAACGCGCATGTTGTTTATTATCCTGAACTGCATGTGCTGGAGTGGACTCAGGACCCTTCATTGGTGACAAAGTCTTTCAGCTTCCAGGATGTCAGCCAAAAAGAAGTCCGATCATTCATCAAGGAAATCAGACAGGAACTGGAAGATATACGACTTGTCCATGACACATACATTACTGAAAACACGCTTGTTTTAAGAGGTTCAGAAGATTCAGTCAATTTAACTCTGCAGCTGATAAAACAATGGATCGATCATACTCCGAAAGAATCCGTAGCAGCAGAATCAACATTGCCTGTTTTTAGTGAAGTTGAAACTAGGCAGGATGAACCTGAAGAAATAATCGAAACCAAAATTGTACGCCTACCATTGAATTACTTAAATGTGGGCTCGCAAACAGTGCAGAGCAGCGGGCAGACATTGAAGATCCCGGGTGTGGAAGAAAGCTTGAGAAAAGCGATGCAGCAGAGGCTTGAAGATGAAACAGAAATCCCACAGCTGCGGCCTCAAATTATTCCGGATTTGCTGAGAAACACACTGATTCTGGAAGGCAGCAAATCCCATGTGGAATGGATGGTAAAACTTGTGCGCATTTGGGATCGTCCATTGCCTTTGATCCGGATTGAAGCACACCTGTTTGAAACAAGTGAAACTCAATCCCGTCAATTGGGACTTGAATTCAGAGGAAAAAGTGTTTCCACAGATGGGACAGTCACCGTCACAGACCAAGGCCCTTTCACTGCCGGATTAGCTCTGGGGCCTGGCGCGTCAACACAGGCTTTGAGGGTAGACGCAGTATTGCGTCTGCTCCAGAGTGAGGGGAAAGGTCGTATGCTTTCCCGACCGGTCGTGGTCACCCTAAATAACGTTGAAGCAGAAATGAACAGTGGATCCGTACTGCATATTAAAATTGCAACAGAAAAAACAAGCAGCCTGCAGGAACTGAAGACAGGCATCACACTCAGGGTGACCCCTCGTCTGATTGAGGACAGTGACAATCAAAGCAATGACAGGATTTGGCTGAAAATATACGCGGAAACAAGTAATCCTGTGGAAGGATCAAGCATCGATGGAATTCCACCAATCAACACTCAGCGGGCAAAAACACAAGTCATAGTGAGAGATGGACAGCCATTTTTGCTGGGAGGATTGATCAAAAACAGATCTGGACAAAGCAAATCAGGCGTTCCATTCTTCAAAGACCTACCCCTGCTGGGTCAGTTTTTCCGCACAAGCGGCGCGGACAGCAGTTTCGATCATGTGATGGTATTTGTGACTCCAACTCGAGTATTTGCTGATGATATTCAGAAATTGCCAAAATTTTCTGAAATGGAGCAGATCAAAAAAACATCAGAATAAAATCATGATTTTTTCCAGCAACCTGCTTAAACCACTGCTTTTTATAATTTCATTAATTTACAAAGCTTTAGTTCTATTACGTCTTCAAGGCTACAAAAACGGCTGGCTGAAAACCCATCGTACAAAAACACCTGTGATTTCTGTGGGAAATTTGACTGTAGGTGGTTCAGGGAAAACGCCTGTGGTTGATCTGCTGGTAAAGGAACTTCAAAGCAGGAAAATTAAGCCAGCGATTCTCAGCAGAGGTTACGGAAGAAACAATCCCTCAAGCAAGAAACGTCTGCTTTTTTGTGAAGAAAACAATGTTGATCATCGTGATTTTGGAGACGAACCGTATTTGCTTGCTATGCGAAATCCGGAGGTGCCGGTACATGTGAACAATTCACGGATCGCCGCTGCATATTCAGCTGAAACACAGGATTATCCTGATGTGCTGATTCTGGACGATGCCTATCAGCATCTGGCAATACACCGCGACTTGAATTTGCTGCTGATAGACGCGGAGCGTGGATTAGAAAACCACTCACTAATTCCGCATGGAGTTTTTCGTGAGCATGCTGATCAATGGGTACGTGCAGATGCAATCATTATTACTAAAGCCAACATAGCATCAGCGCATACTGTTTCAGAAATACTCAATAATGAAATGAAGGTCACTTGCCCTGTCTTTACTTTCAATTATGAGGCAAGTGGCTTGACCAGGATGGATGGTAAAACCAGACTGAATATTCAGCAGTTAGATGGCAAGAATTTACTGACCATAGCAGGAATTGCCCAGCCCTCGGGTTTCAGGCGCCTGCTGGAAAATCATGGAGGAAATCTGATCGGCAGTCTTGAATATGCTGATCATCATGATTACAGCATTCAAGATGTACGGAAGATTCTGAAGGAGCAGCAAAATTTAAATCCGGATTATATTGTAACCACAGAAAAAGATGCTGTGAAACTAAGACAGTTTCATGAACTGTCAGATCAGGTCTGGATTTTGGAAATGGAAGTCCAGCCGGAAGATTCATGGCAAGCTTATTTTGACGAATTTCTTGCCTACTTACATAAAGCTTAAGTTGCTGAAAATGTTGACTGGATCAGCATATTCAATTATAATGACCGGTCGCTGATTAACCAGACTGATAAAGGAACTGCATTTGAAAAAAACGCTGCTGAAAAATTTGCATCTGATCAACCCCTGTTCTGAACAGGCATTCATCGAGAATGCTTTTGTTGCAATTTCAGGAGAGACAATTGAAAGTGTGGGAAGCAGCGAACCAGGTGGAGAGTTTGATGCAGTACATGATCTTGGCGGAAAAGTTGCCCTGCCGGGGATGATCAATGCCCATCATCATTTGTACTCCACCCTTGCGGTAGGCATGCCGCTGCCCAAAAATACTACAAGTAATTTCACAGAAATTTTGCAGGAGGTCTGGTGGAAAATGGACCTCGCGCTGGACCATGATTCCACACTAGCAAGTTTTGAAGCAGGGATGCTCGACTCCCTCAAGGCAGGCACAACAACAGTAATTGATCATCATTGCAGCCCCTCATACATCCAGGGTTCACTTTCATTACTTGCAGAGACAGGTGAAACTCTAGGATTGAACACAAGCGTTGCTTTTGAAATAACTGATCGTAACGGAGAAGAAAAATTTGAGGTAAGCCTGCAGGAAAATCTGGATGCCCTGAAGAAATACTCAGGCTCTCCTCATGTGCAACCAACAATAGGCATGCATGCCTCGTTCACACTGTCTGATGAGTCACTGACAAAAATCCATGATGCAGTTACCCAGCATGAGTCGTGGGGAATACACATTCATGTTTCAGAAGATATGGCCGATGAAAAAGATGCTAAAGGAAGAGGCTACAGTTCCGTTCTTGAGAGACTGGATCGGTTTGATCTGCTGAATGAAAACGCGCTGATTATTCATGGTTTGCATATCAAAGAAACTGATGTTGAATTGATCCGCAAACATAACGCCCTGTTCGTTCACAATCCTTCATCTAACGCGAATAACAGGGTCGGCATGACACCAAATCTAAACCTCAATGAACTTTCTTCAGGACTTGGAACCGATGGCATGCAGGCAAACATGCTTCGAGAAGGAAAAGAGGGAATGCTGATTCGGAGCTCACACCTCCAGGGAGGTGCAGCAAGTGCGGATTACATGCAGCTCTTATTTGACAACAACCCAAAAATTGCCTCAAAACTTTTTGGTAGAAAACTTGGACGAGTTTTGCCCGGATATCAGGCAGACCTGGCAATTTTTGATTATTCGCCCAGAACCCCGATCTCGGAAACCACCATTTTTGGACACGTCTTTTTTGGACTGAGTGAACCTCCAAGTGACGTTATCACAAGAGGAGAGTTCAGAATAAAAGACAGGCAGCTGCTCAATCATTCTGAAAAAGAAATAAAAGCAAATGCTGTTTCGCAGGCAAAAAAGCTTTGGAGCCATTTCTGAAAAAAATTTTCCATCACTGATAAAACATGGCTGAACTAATTCCCCATCCTTTCGGCTCTCTGATTAAACGGATGTTTGCTGAATTGGAAACCACGGACTCAATTTTTGATTATCCTGCGAAGAAATTTTTTACAGGAATTTATGCTAAAGATTATTCTGTAAAATTTCATGGTAAAAATTCTTCCTCTCCACTTGGACCTGCTTCCGGACCTCAAACACAAATGGCACAAAATATTTTGCTGTCTTGGCTGGGAGGTTCCAGGATCATGGAGCTCAAGACTGTGCAGGTGCTGGATGAACTGGAAATTCCTCGTCCGTGCATTGACATGCAGACCGTAGGCTACAATGTTGAGTGGTCACAGGAATTAAGAGTAGAGCAGTCACTGCACGAGTATGTCAAAGGCGCAATGCTGATTCAAATCCTGCAGGCTAGCGGGAAACTTGAGCTGACAGCAAACTTTGGAGATGTGCTTTACGATATGAGTGTCGGATATGATCTTGAGGGAATCAAGTCTGAGAAAGTTAGTGTGTTTATCAAGAAAATGAAGGATGCTTCCGAAGTCGTTGAACATTACCGCAAACAAATTCCGGAACAGTACAGGCAATACAGGGAGCTGGATTTTCAAACAAAACTTTCCGACACACTGACCTTAAGCACTTTCCATGGCTGTCCTCCCGATGAAATTGAAAAAATCATTGATTATCTTTTCCATCAGCATGGCTTGAACTGCATCATCAAACTCAATCCAACACTGCTTGGCAAAGAAAAAGTGCAGCGCCTGCTCAACGAAATGATGGGTTACAAGGACATTACTGTTCCAGATGAAGCATTTGAAAATGATACAACATGGGAACAGGCACAAGGATTTGTGGAGCGCCTCGGTCAAACAGCAAAATCGCTTGGACTTGGATTTGGTGTCAAATTTAACAATACGCTGATTGTGGAAAACCGTCGTGATTTCTTTCCGGAAACAGAAAAAGTTATGTATCTTTCCGGAACTCCTCTGCATGTATTGGGAATCAATCTGGTACAGCAATTCCGGGAAAGATTTGGAGACGAGTTCCCCATTTCATTCTCTGCCGGAATTGACAAAACCAACTTTGCTGACGCCATTGCCTTAGGGTTCACGCCAATTACAGTTTGCAGCGATTTACTGAAAGTCGGCGGATACAGCCGCAGCAGCGCATATTTCAAGGAGCTAAACTCACGCATGGACAAGCTGAATGTAAGTGACATTGAAAGCTACATTCTCAAAGCTTATGGAAATGCCGAACAGGCACTGGATGACATTGGTTTGGGTTCCGGAAATGCTTCCGGTAATGTTTTCAGGGAAGCACTCAAGGAGTCCGAAAGTCCCTTTGACTTCAGAGCTCTCCGGAAGATTTCAGGAAATGAAATTGCAGACAAACTGCTTTCTGAGGTTAAGCTGCTGAACACCAAAACTTATGTGGAACAGGTTAGCGAGCACGCCCGCTATTGTTTTGAGAAAAATTCTACACCGCCAAAGAAAGTTGGAAGCATGCTTGAATTATTCGACTGCCTGACCTGTGATAAATGCATTCCCGTCTGCCCGAATGACGCTAATTTCGCACTGCAAATTCCCCCAGACGAAACAGAAGTTCTGGTGTTTGAGCAGGATAATGATCGATGGTCCGTCAATGAGAGGAAAACACTGAAACTGGAAAAGAAATACCAGATAGGAAACTTCGCGGATTTTTGCAATGAATGTGGGAACTGTGACATTTTCTGTCCTGAAGACGGCGGACCGTTTGTGCTCAAACCAAGATTTTTTGGATCCCTTGAATCTTTTCAAAACTTCAGCAGTCATGATGGGTTTTTTATTGAAAATAAAAAAGACACAGAAACCGTCTGTGCACGATTTGACGGTCAAGAATATCACCTGTCAATTAATGGTGACTCCGCCAACTATTCCGGGCCGGATTTTAACATCAGTTTTTCCATAGGCGATCCGGAAAACACCATTTCAGGAAAGGCAAAAAGTAGTGTAAATTTTGAAAATTATGAGATAATGCGAATGATGAGAACTGCTGTTACAGGTTCAGGCAGCGTAACTTACTCCAGTTTCTTGTAGTATTATTTTGTCAGTCAGCTTACGTAAATTTAGCTGGTCTCTGAGTACATGGTTAAGTCTGATTTGTTATCACACTCACAATGAGATGAATTATGTTAGCCAAATCACGAGTAGCAGCGATCCTGCCTGTTGTTGATCTGGAGGGGGCAAGGAAATTTTACGAGGATAAACTTGGACTTCAGGCCGGCGATTCGCCTGGAGGAGTTATGTTTGAATGTGGCCGGGGAACCCAGCTGGTACTGTATCAGCGGGACACACCCACAAAAGCTGATCACACAGCAGCAGGCTGGGAGGTTGATGATGTTGAAAAGGTTGTGCATGACCTTCGGGAAAAGGGCGTTGTCTTTGAAAAATATGACATGACTGACGAGAGTGGCATTGCTACAATGGGTGGCGTAAAAGGGGCATGGTTCAAGGATCCTGAAGGTAACATCCTGTCTGTGGTTCAATTTGAGTGAATTGCCCTGAACAGTATGTCATACGATGTAAGACTAGCTGCAAAACTTGATGAATATTTTGAAGGGCGTGAGGATGTTGAAGTCAGGAAAATGTTTGGAGGCCTGTGTTACATGCTTTCAAGCCACATGTGTTGTGGGATCATTGGGGAAACTCTGATTGCCCGTGTCGGCCCTGATTCCTACTCTGACTGTTTAGCAAAACAGCATGTCAAAGAAATGGATTTTACAGGCAAAGCCATGAAAGGAATGGTTTGCGTTTCTCCTGATGGAATTAAGCAGGATTCTGAGTTAGCTGCGTGGTTGGGATTTTGTGAAAAATTTGTGAAGACTCTTCCGCCAAAAAAACAAAAAGATAAAAAATAACACATTTCAATTCAAATCTTAAACATAGATGAGCGCATGATTTGCTATTTGCAAAATAAGGAGAAGTATGGAATTTAAGTTAAACGGAAATACAATTCCGTATGAAGGTGATCCGGAAATGTCACTGATGACATATTTGAGGGATGAAGAGGGAATTATTTCACCCAAGGACGGCTGCGCTCCTGAAGGAGTATGCGGATGTTGTACCGTATTGATGGACGGAAATCCTCTCAAAGCATGCATCGCGCCGATGAGACGCATTGAAGGAAAAGAAATCGTCACAATGGAGGGACTTGATGAAGACAAAAAAGAAACTGTTGTAAAGGCATTCGCAAAAGAGGGTGGACTGCAGTGCGGATTCTGTACTCCAGGAATCATCATGAAAATCTGGCCCCTGTTCAATCAGCCATTTTTGACAGAAAAGGAAGTTGACAAGGCATTGAACAGCAACTTATGCCGCTGCACAGGCTACAAAAAAATTACCAAATCATGTCTGGCTGCGGCAGAAGCACTGCGAAACAATGGAGACTATGTACTTCCAGAATACAGCGGCAAAGTTGGAGAGAGCCTGCCGAAATATGATTCACTGAGGCTGGCAACCGGTGAAGCGCCTTATGTGGCAGATTTGAAGGTTGACGGGATGGTGCACGGCGCCTTGAAATTCAGTGAACATCCCAGGGCAAAAGTTCTGAAAATCAACACTGCCAATGCAGAAAAAATGGATGGCGTACTGAGTGTTTTTACTGCCGATGATATTCCCGGTGAAAGATTCACAGGCCTGATTGTCCAGGATTGGCCCTTGATGGTAAAAGAAGGAGAAACAACACGCTATGTGGGAGATATACTGGCTGGGGTTGTCGCGGAAACAGAAAAAAATGCACGTGATGCTGCTGCCTTGATTGAAGTGGAGTATGAGGTACTGACACCCGTTATCGATGCTTCTGAGGCTCTGAAAGATAAAAGTCCAAAAATACATGAAAGCGGCAACCTGCTTTCTACCACTGAAATAAAAAGGGGGGACTGCATTAAGGCAGAGAAAGAAAGTGCTTTTGTCTCAAAAGGCACATACAAAACACAGCGTATCGAACATGCATTCATGGAGCTTGAGTGCTGTGTGGCAAAACCTCTGGGAGATGGAATTGAAGTCTATTCACAGGGCCAGGGAGTTTATGAAGACAGGAACAGCATCAGTAAGATTCTAGGACTCCCCCTGGAAAAAGTATCTGTTTCATTGATGCCGAATGGTGGGGCATTTGGCGGGAAGGAGGATATTTCAGTGCAGGGCCACGCCTCTTTGTTTGCTTACCTGCTGCAGCTTCCTGTACGGGTTATACTGACTCGTCCGGAATCACTGCTTATGCATCCCAAGCGTCATCCGATGTCAATGGAAATGTCGATGGGTTGTGATAAACAAGGTAAGATGACATTTGTCAAGGCAGACATCATCGGAGACACAGGGGCATACGCTTCGGTAGGAATGAAAGTACTGGAGCGCGCTGCCGGACATGCTACCAGTGTCTATTCCATTCCTGCGGTTGAAATCCTGAGTCGTGCAGCTTACACAAACAATGTCCCCTGCGGCGCCATGCGTGGATTTGGTGTGAATCAAATAAATTTTGCAGTTGAAAGCTGTCTTGATGAATTATGTGAAAAAGGCGGATTTGACCGCTGGCAAATACGCTACGACAACACCCTCAAACCAGGAGACCGAACCTCAACTGGTCAGAAAATTACTTCCGGAATTGGAATTCAGAAAACTTTGCTGGCCGTGAAAGAGCAATTTCAAAACGCAAAATATGCCGGAATTGCGTGCGGCATGAAGAACACTGGAATCGGTAACGGTGTGGCAGATGAGGGCAAGGTGAAAGTGGTTATTGATTCTCCCACAAAAATTACAATTCATCATGGCTGGACGGAAATGGGGCAGGGAGTTTTCACCATGGCCGTTCAGTTTTTGTGTGAAGCAACAGGACTCAACCCTGATTTAATCTCAGTCAAGGTTGATACATCAAAGGAGGCTCCAGCAGGAATGACAACTGCTTCACGTGGGACTTCAATAATCGGAAACAGTGTTTTGGATGCCGGAGCAAAACTTAAGGCTGATCTTGAAACACACTCGCTCGAAAAATTAGTGGGACGTGAATATGAGGGAGAATGGAAATGCGACTGGACAACATCGATTGAGTCAGAAACAGATGAACCTCAGACGCATTATTCTTACAGCTATGCCACTCAGGTTGTCACTCTGGACGAATCCGGAAAAGTGGACACCGTTTACGCGGCACATGATGCTGGAAGAATTATCAATCCTGTTTTATTTGAAGGACAGCTTGAAGGCTCTGTTCACATGGGACTGGGATACGCACTTTCCGAAAATTTTGAAATGCAGGAAGGCCGACCAAAGCATTTGAAGCTGGGTAAACTGGGTATGATCCGGGCTGCATCAACTCCTAAGATCGTTGTTATTGGTGTTGAGGAGCCTGATGAATTCGGTCCATGTGGAGCAAAGGGAGTAGGAGAGATAGGTCTTGTGCCTACTGCTTCAGCAGTGTCAAACGCGTTTTTCCAATATAATGGAGAACGCCAAAATGAATTGCCCCTGAAGAAAATGACAGCAAAGTCTGCTGCCGCATGATGGAAAAACACAAACTTATCATTTTTGCCTTGGGCGGAAATGAAATTTCCCCGGTAGAAGTTGATCCAAAAACAGGAAAGCTGATCCCACAGGATTTGCCCACACAGTGGAAACGCACAGCCGAAACATGTGAAATAATTGCTGATTTTATAAAAGAAAATCAGGATTACTATTATGTCGTGACCCACGGCAACGGACCCCAGATCGGTAACATTCTTCTACGTTCTGAGTATTCAAGCAAGTATCTTCATAAAATTCCGCTTGATGTCTGCGGGGCCGATTCCCAGGGAGCGCTGGGGTACATGCTGGCCCAGCTTTCCAACTCACTGCAGGTCAGGGGACTGGAAATCCATACCGCGGAAATAATTACTCAGGTCATTGTTGATTCAGACGATCCTGCCTTTGTGAATCCCAGCAAATTCATTGGCCCTCCGCTTACAAAAAAAGAAGCTTCCGGATTAATGAAAAAAAACCCGGACTATTGTGCAAAATTTTATAAAAACGCGGATAGTTCTGAAAGTTCTGTCCCGGAATCATTCTCAGCTGCTGAGGAGAAAATCCGGAACCAGCAGGAAATCTGGCGAAGAGTTGTTCCTTCACCTGTGCCAAAGGGCATAGTGGAAATTGATATGATAGAAGCCTGCTATTTATCCGGAAATATTCCAATTGCGGTCGGAGGTGGAGGAATTCCTGTGGTGAATGTTATACCGAATCAGAATGATGATGGCGAAACTTATGAATGCAATTATGGCATTTCCTACAACCGCAGAGTTCCGGAAAACAAAAAACCTGCCGCAATTTTCAAGGGCGTTGAGGGTGTAATTGATAAAGATCTGGCATCAAGTCTGCTGGCACGCATGATTATGGAACGAGCACAAACACGCGAGCATGAACTGGAGGTTGAACTGGTAATATTAACCAACATTGATGGTGTTAAAATCAATTATCAGCAGCCAAATGAAAAAAGCCTGTCTGAGTTATCGTTGAAGGAAACTACTGAACTGTATGAGTCCGGAGTGTTTCCGGAAGGCAGTATGGGGCCAAAAATAAAAGCAATGATTGATTTTTTAAACTGTGGAGGTAAAAGGTCCTATATCACCAAAGTGGACATGCTTCAGCAAACGATATCCGGAGACGCAGGAACAAGATTCATTAATTGAATATGTAAAAACTTTATTAAAATACCGTGTGATGGATTTTGAATGATCAAATGCACATCAAATGATTCTCAACAAATGATTAATATTTTATGAACGAATTCGAACAATATATTTCAAACATAAAAAACACTGACGCCAGTCTTTTTCAAAAAGACATACTGCTCACTTGGGAAAGTTCTGTTGATGAACTGAAAACCGTTTTGAATATTGCAGACGTGTTAAAATATCTGCACACCAACAACATTTCCGCAAAGCTGTTTGAGTCCGGAATTGCGGTTTCACTTTTCAGGGACAATTCCACACGTACCAGATTTTCTTTTACTTCTGCATCAGACCTGCTCGGCTTGAGTGTACAGGACCTTGATGAAGGTAAATCACAAATTGCGCATGGAGAAACTGTGCGTGAAACTGCCAACATGATTTCTTTTTTATCTGAAGTAATTGGAATCAGAGACGACATGTATCTTGGCGCAGGCAACGCTTATATGCGTGAAGTCGGAGAGGCCATTGACCAGGGCAAAGCTGAGGGGGTTTTGAATCAACGTCCAGCACTGGTCAATCTGCAGAGTGACATGGATCATCCTACTCAATCAATGGCTGACTTTCTGCATTTGACTCACCATTTTGCTACCGCTGATGGAAGCTCCAGTATTGAAAATTTGCGTGGAAAGAAAATTGCCATGACCTGGGCCTACTCACCAAGTTACGGCAAGCCGTTGTCTGTACCACAGGGTGTGATTGCCTTGATGTCCCGCTTTGGTATGGAGGTCTCGCTGGCATATCCGGAAGGCTATGATCTTATTCCGGAGATAGTGGAAACCGCGGGTACATTTGCTGAGGAAAGCGGTGGTTCGTTTAATGTCTGCAACTCAATGGATGAAGCATTCCAAAATGCTGATATTGTGTATCCAAAAAGCTGGGCGCCATACAAAGTAATGGAACAAAGAACAGAACTATTGCGGCAGCAGGACACACAAGGATTGAATGATCTGGAAAAAAGTTGTCTTGAGCAAAACGCTCTGTATAAAGACTGGGAGTGTAATGAACAAAAGATGTTGCTCACAAAAGACGGTGAAGCGCTTTACATGCATTGTCTTCCTGCCGACATCAGCAGCGTATCCTGCAATCTGGGAGAAGTATCTGCAGGAGTATTTGAAAAATACAGAACTGAAACCTACATTGAAGCAGGATATAAACCCTTCATTATCGCTGCAATGATCCTGGCAAACCGTTTTGAAAATCCGTCAGAAGCACTGGACTACCTGAGGCGCCGGAATCAAAAACGAATTCATACTTGAACACTACACTGTAAAATACAGTAATAAACACAGACTGGATTGTACAAAATGTGTCTGAGTATTTACGCATTTTAAAGGGTTCAGGTCTGAAAAAACTTATTTCCTAAGTACTATAGAGGAGAAACAAATGAATAATTTAGATCAAAAAATTTCAGCTCTCAGCTTAAAATATCTGCCTTTGGCAGAAGAACTGCTGAAGGAGGCAATCAGAATTCCTGCAGATTATGTGGACAAGCCTGTAGACCAGGGAGGCGATCCAAACTGCGGACTGAGCAATCATGAAGGTCCACGGCTGAAATACCTGAAAAAGCGAATAGCTGAAATTGATGCTGTAAACAGTCCGGAAGATGTCTGGTTTGATGAATACGGCAACCTGGTTTGGACTGTCAATGACACTGAAGATGGAATTCCTGATGAAGAAAAGCGGATCATTTATTTTGACGGTCACACTGATACAGTGCGTGCGCTGCGGGACCAATGGCGCCATAAAACGGACGGCAGCCTTGATGCTTACGATGGCGTGCTGAAACCAAATGGACTGTCCCGTGATTTTCTCCGCGGCGAACTTGGATACCTTCCTCCGGATGACGAATGGGATAATTTGATATTTGGAAGAGGTTCCGCTGACCAACTGGGAGGAGTGATTTCACAAATTATTGCCACCAAAATTGCCCTGGAACTAGTCGAAGACGGCGCACTCAAAGGAACAATCATCAGGGCTTACGCCACAACTGCTGAAGAAGACAACGACGGAGCCGGCCCGATGTATTTGATGAATAAAGTTTTGCCCGGAGCAGGTGCTGAATTGGTTCCGGACGTGGTGATTCTTTCAGAAGGCACCGGAGATGCAGGCAAGGGGGCGCTGGGAATATATCGCGGACAGCGCGGACGCATGCAGATTGAAGTAACTGTCACAGGACGTTCCTGTCACGGCTCCATGCCCTGGGAAGGTTTGAACCCTCTGGAATTCGGCAGCGCAATCATTACTGAAGCCGCACAACGATACAATGACCGTGAAGGATTCAAAGACGATCCATTTTTAGGTCATGGTACGCGTACCGCGTCTTTGGCAAAACTTGACACACCAAGTGATTGCGCTGTCCCGGATCGTTTCACATTTCGTTTTGACAGACGCCTGACTGTTGGTGAAAATCCTGATGACGCAGTGGCTGATATTGACGGCTTTGAATCGGTAAAAAATGCTCGTGATGCAGGACTCTCCGTTGATGTCGCGGTACCTGTTTATGAGGAGCTGACATGGAACAACTATCGCCCCGGGAATAAGCAGATTTACATGGGCTGGGCTACTCCGGAAGATCATCCTGCAATACAGACTGCAGCTGAAGTATATAAGATGGTGGTTTCTCCAAATGTGGGAACAGAAGATGAAACAGAAGGAACTCTTCGAAAAGAACCCAGAATAGATCGTTGGATTTTTTCAACAGACGGTGTAGGTTTCCCTGTTCCGGAAGAAAATTCAGAAATAAACATATCAGAAAGAAAAGACTGGGTTCACGCCGGTGCTTACAAACATCCCCCAATGTTTGGCTTTGGACCCGGAATTGAGCAAAACACTCATAAAATCGGTGAATGTACAGATAAGCGGGAGCTGCGATTGGCCATTGCCTTCATGGCCAGATTTCCAAGTGTATATGCCGCTACTTAAAAAGGGCAATTTTAAGCGCTTGCTAAAATCCACGCAATGGCATTTCAGGAGAACGCTGCAGCCAGTTCCATTCCGGATAATCGGCGCTCCCTTCTATGAGATGCATCGTGTAGGCATGGCGTGTGCGGTTGGAACGATTTGCATAGCTCATGTGGGGCAATAATCCATGCAGTATTACCATTGTTCCTGCTTTTACTTCCAAAGGGATAAGTCTTGATATATCCCAGGGCGAATCATTGAAAATTTCCATCTCTGTTCCATCTCCGTTTTTGTTGCGGAAGAATCGAGATTTTAAGTCGTTTCTGTGTCCACCAGGGATAGTCCACATGCAGCCGTTCTCCACGGAAGCATCTTCCAATGCAAACCAAAATCCTTTCACGCTTAGGGGGTCTGTGAAGAGAAATGTGGCGTCCTGATGACAGACAACTTCTCCTCCAATTTTTGGCTGTTTGAAAATGTACATTGACTGCAGAATCCTGGGATCTTCAAAACCAATATCTTTTGCAACAGCAGCAAGTTCTGCTGTCCTGGAAAAATTCTCAAAAACATCATCAAGGTCATGCATTGCGTGACCGATCTTATTAATTGAAAACTCCTTTTGCTGCTTTAACTCGCCATTTTCGTCAAAGGCTTCTTCCTCAAAAAAGCAGCGTATTTTATCGCCGGATTCCAGGAAAAAGCGATCCGAATGCCTTGTCTGTTCATTTGTGGTGAAGATTGAGACCGATTCAGAGGGATCGAATTCATTGACGATTTCTGAGGCTCGAATGCGCAATTTTTCGCATGATTCCTGTGAAACAAAGTCTTCCAAAACTAAAAATCCATTTTCTTCAAAAAACTTAATCTGGCTTTGTGTCAATAACATAGTTTCCTTGAAAATAAAGCCCACATATAGTACACTTTCCGCTCAGGAAAATTGTTGCTGTGCAAAGCAATTATCCTTCATAGTGTTAAGAATTTTTTTAGAGTTTATTTGAATTATAACCCTCTTACCGTATGCTGCTTGAAGGACTCAAACTAATGATTGTAGGCATGGCGACAGTCATGCTTTTCCTGCTGTTGATGATTGTTTGCATTGAATGGGTAAAATACTTTACGCGAAATTTCACTTTAAACCAGCAGCAAAGGCTCCATGAAAGTCGAAAATTAGAATTATCTGCACAAGAAACTGCTCTATCTACCGATGTGCCAATCGAGGTTTTTGCCGCTGCAATTGCATCTTATGAATCGGCTGATGATACCTCATAACTGATTGTACTGTATCATATAAAAACTAAACTCAAAGGAAAAACATCATGGCAAAGAAACGAATTGAATTTATGGATACTTCATTCCGAGATGGATTCCAATCTGTCTTTGGAGCACGTGTTGCCACAAAAGATTTCCTGCCGGCATTAGAAGCCGCTGTGGAAGCGGGAATGCAATACTTTGAAGCAGGAGGTGGAGCCCGATTCCAAAGTCTGTTTTTTTATTGCAACGAATCTGCTTTTGACATGATGGACGCATTCAGAGAGACGGTTGGGGCTGATGCAGATTTACAAACACTTGCCCGTGGTATCAATGTGGTGGCACTCAGTCAGCAGCCAAGGGACATGATAGATCTGCATGCCAAAATGTTTAAAAAACACGGAATTACTACCATTCGTAATTTTGATGCATTGAACGATTTGCGCAATCTCAAATATTCAGCAGAACGCATCACCGCTCATGGTTTACATCACCAAATAGTGATTACAATGATGGATTTGCCTCCAGGATGTGAAGGGGCACATGATGCTGAATATTACCTGAATACTTTGCGCAATATTCTGGATTCGGATGTACCTTACGACTCAATCTGTTTCAAAGACGCAAGCGGTACAGCAAATCCAAGAAAAGTACATGATACAATTAAGGGAGCCAGAAAAATGGTTCCGGAAGGCACAATCCTGCACCTGCACACTCATGATACCGCTGGTGCTTCAGTCAGCCAGTATATGGGAGCAATTGAAGGAGGAATTGATCGTATTGATTTGGCCATGAGTCCTGTCAGCGGTGGAACAGGGCAGCCGGATATCCTTACCATGTGGCATGCCCTCAAGGGCACAGATTACACACTGGATATTGATCCGGATAAAATTATCAAAACGGAAGAAATTTTTGCTGATTGTTTTGAGGACTATTTTTTCCCTCCTGAGTCCCGTATGGTTTCCCCTCTTATTCCGTTTTCACCCATGCCTGGCGGCGCGTTGACTGCAAATACTATGATGATGCGTGATACAGGAACATTGCATCTTTTTCAGGATGTGATCAAGGAAATGTCAGAAGTGGTAAGGCTGGGAGGTTTTGGCGCATCGGTTACTCCTGTATCTCAATTCTATTTTCAGCAGGCCTATCTCAATGTCACTCTTGGAAAATGGAAAAAAATCAATCCTCAATACGGAAACATGGTACTGGGATATTTCGGCCGGACTCCTGTGGAACCTGATCCGGAAATTGTTAAGCTTGCTTCCGAACAACTTGACAAGCCTCCCTACAAAGATGATCCTCTGGAATTGTTGGAGCCCGGAATACCAAAAGCAGCAGAATTGCTGAAAAATAATAACTTGCCTGAAACTGATGAAAACCTTTTCATCGTCTCCAGCTGTGAAGAAAAAGGGATCGATTTCCTGCTTGGCAAGGGAAAAAACTCTATCCGGAAAAAATCGCAGCAAGCTGAAAAAGAAACACCTGCCGCTGCAAAAACCGCCGCGCCTACTTTGTCCAGGCCCATAGCCCCTGTTTCCGGAACACGCGATTACTCAATCACTGTTGATGGACGTGTTTATCAGGTTCAAGTCAGCTCCGGTGGAACTGTGGCTGCGGCTCCTGTTTCGGAAAGCGTATCTATCCCCCCGCCTGCTGCAAGCGCAACTTCTGTAACAGAAATCCCTGCTCCCACACCAGGAAATATCGTACGAGTGGAAGTTTCCGTTGGAGCGAACATCGTTAAAGATCAGACAATTTTGGTGATGGAAGCAATGAAAATGGAATCCGAAGTCAAGTCCCCCCAGCCCGGAGTTGTGCAGGCAATTCATGTTCAAGCAGGGGACACTGTTCAAACTGGAGATATTTTATTGTCTCTTGGGGAATGAAAAAATGAAAGACAGGTTTAAAGTGTATTCCTTTTGTTATTCCCCAGTACATTTCCCACGAAAATTTAAAAAATTTCTGATTCAGATATTCTCTGTTGTTTTCATTTTGTGTTTATCCGGAACAGTCGCTGCTCAATCCGGGGATGATCAAATAAAAATTGTGATGCCCACTGACGCGCGGGTGATACGCCTTGATGCAAAAATTGATCAGTGGGTCTTTGCCGGTGATACCCTGGCAGTGCTCAAGGATTCCAAAGGAGCAAAATTTAAGTTTCGTGCAGGAGTTTCAGGACAGCTTGTTTTTTGGCGACTGCAGTCCCACAAACATTATGGCAAAGGGGAAACGGTCGGAATCCTCAGGATTGCTCCGGTTATAGCAGAGGAAATGGAGAGTGGCGCTTCAGTTGTAGCATTACCATCATTCGATGAAATGCTGCTGAATCTCTTCAATTCAACCGGCACATCAGGTCTGATTCGTGGACAGGGGCTGGACTGGACGGAAGGCTTTGGTAGATTGATTATGATCGGAGTTGGACTTACCCTGCTATATTTAGGAATTCGCCGCCAGTTTGAACCTCTGCTGCTGGTACCAATCGGTTTTGGGGCAGTGCTTTCGAATATACCATTGGCAGGACTTTCTGAGCCAGGCGGCCTGCTGTTTTATATTTACGAAGTCGGAATATCCACCGGAATTTTCCCGTTGATTATTTTCATGGGAGTCGGCGCAATGACAGATTTCGGACCGATGCTGGCGAATCCCAAAACCGCATTGCTCGGAGGGGCCGCGCAGTTCGGAATTTTTGGAACATTACTGGGCGCGCTGGCGCTGAATGCAATCCCGGGAATAGACTTTTCCCTCCGTGACGCAGCATCCATCGGCATAATCGGCGGTGCTGACGGACCCACAGCCATATTCCTTGCCAGCCAGCTTTCACCCCGTCTGCTTGGATCAATTGCCATTGCAGCCTATTCCTATATGGCTCTGGTTCCCTTAATTCAACCACCTATCATGCGTTGGCTGACTTCCCAAAAAGAAAGGGAAATTGAAATGACCCAGCTGCGTTATGTTTCAACGAGGGAAAAAATATTATTTCCACTGGTTACGTTGACTCTATGTGCTTTGCTGTTACCTTCAGCAGCACCTTTGATAGGAATGTTCATGTTTGGTAACCTGGCCAAGGAATGCGGAGTGATTAAACGACTTTCGGACACTATTCAAAAATCACTGATTAATATTGTCACCATTTTTCTAGGACTTAGTGTGGGGAGCAAACTTGCCGCGGGAGAATTCCTGAACATCGAAACCGTAGGCATTCTCATCTTGGGAGTAATTGCCTTTTCAGTGGGAACGGCGACAGGAGTTTTGATGGCAAAATTAATGAATAATCTTTCTTCTGCGGCAATCAATCCGCTGATTGGGGCAGCCGGAGTTTCGGCAGTACCCATGGCAGCACGGGTTGTGAACCAGGTAGGTCTAAAAGCCAATTCACAAAATCATCTGCTGATGCATGCCATGGGACCAAATGTGTCCGGTGTGATCGGTTCTGCTGTAGCAGCAGGTGTTTTGCTGGCCATGCTTTGACAGCACTAAATCACAGAACATGTTAAGTTACTCTACCAGTTGTATATAGATTCGTCCCCTCAAGCCTCCAGACTGTAGGCAGTCTCGCTGTGCACGGTCAAATCTAGCCCGGTGCTCTCACTCTCTTCATCGACACGCAGGTCCCCGAGGAGCATTCGCATGACCGCTAGGATGATTAGCGTCAGCACGACGGCGAAGACCGCAGTGAAGATGATGCTCTGGAACTGGATCAATACCTGGCCTCCCCAGCCCGCATCCGTCGCCGCGAAGTCAGCGATGAACAACCCGCTTGCCAGCGCGCCCCAGGCGCCTCCAATCCCGTGGACACCAAAGACATCGAGCGAATCGTCATAGCCAACTGCCGGCTTCAATACCGTGACTGCCAGGTAGCAGAGAATACCGGCACCGGCGCCGACCAGGATCGAACCTCCCGGGCCCACGCTCGCGCAGGCCGGAGTGATGGCGACGAGACCGGCGACAGCCGCAGTCGCAGCGCCCAGCACCGTCGGCTTTCCGCGATGCGCCCATTCGATGAAAACCCAGACCAACACCGCAGTGGCGGTCGCAGTCTGTGTGGTGAGGAAGGCAAGGCCTGCCGTACCGTCGGCGGCGAGCTCGCTGCCCGCATTGAAACCAAACCAGCCGACCCATAGAAGTGCAGCGCCTACCATCGTAAGCGGCAGGTTGTGCGGAATCATGGGCTCATGGCCGTACCCTTTGCGCTTGCCGAGGAAGTAAGCGGCAGCGAGAGCAGAAAAGCCACTCGACATATGGACTACGAGACCGCCGGCAAAGTCGATGGCGCCCCATTGTGAGATCATGCCGCCGCCCCAGACCATGTGAGCCAGGGGGGCGTAGACCACTAGGACCCAGACGGCAATGAACACCATGTATGGACCGAAGCGCATGCGCTCGGCGAAGGCGCCCAACATAAGGGCTGGTGTAATGATCGCGAACATCCCCTGGAACATGACGAAAACGTAGGTCGGGATCGTACCCGACACCGAGTCCGGGGTGATCCCAGCAAGAAGGAAGTGATCGAAATTTCCGACGAATTTACCTTCGCCGCCGAACGACCAACTGTAGCCCACGACGACCCAGAGGACGCCGATCAGCCCAGCAGAAATCAGGCACTGCATGAGCACCGAGAGCACGTTCTTGCTTCGGACGAGTCCGCCATAGAAGAGTGCCAGTCCTGGAAGGGTCATCATCAACACCAGGGCAGAACTGGTTAACATCCAGGCGGTGTCTCCGGAGTTAACTGTTTCCTCGGCCTCTTGGGCCAAGGCACTGAGTGGTCCCAACAAGAGACCCGTGAGCACGGAACACCTGAGGATTCTTTTGTTTATGCTGTCCAGTACATATTTAATTTTTACTGAAAATTTCATTTCATCTCCTTTGTATTTAATTCAAGTAATTATTAACAATTATCAAAGTGCTTCATTTCCGGTTTGACCTGTACGTATACGGATGACTTGCGCGACATCATAAACAAATATTTTCCCGTCCCCGATTTTGCCGGTTTTCGCATTTTGCTCGATAGTTTCAATCACCGAAGCAACTTTCTCCTCAGAAACAATAATTTCAATTTTTGTCTTGGGAATAAAATCCACTTCGTACTCTGCACCCCTGTATAATTCAGTGTGTCCTTTTTGCTGACCAAACCCTTTGACCTCTGAAACAGTCATGCCGACATTTCCAATCTCAGCCAATCCCTGCTTCACATCTTCAAGCTTAAAGGGTTTGATAATCGCTTCTATTTTTTGCATAGCCTTCCTTTTTTGAATAATTAACTATAAAATTAAAGTTTACCAGCCTTTACCTGACTCAAAGACTATGCCAGTAATGTTTATTCTCACTATTATTTTATATATTATTGATATTATATGATAATTTACATAATTAGAATTTGTCGAATGTAAACGCGGATATTCATGTTGCCTAATTATTATGCAGTAAAATAACCTGATGATTAATATTTAATCAGTTTATTGCAGACATGAAAAACAATGTTTTTTATAAGAAAAATTCGTAATAAAATTTTATGATGTATTTTGACCATACAGCTATTTCATTTGATAATATTTAGAAAATGTTGTAGCCTGATGTGTTTCACTAGACATTTATCCTGTATTTTAAACAAACAGCAGGGGCTAGTTTGATGCCTCTGTGATACTTGACAACCTCAGCTTAATCAGGAGACACATGAATTCAATTTCAATAACCGGAAAAATGCATCCGGGATTTGACAAAATACTGACAGAAGACGCTCAGAACTTTCTTCTCAAACTGCATCAAAGATTTAACGGCACTAGAAAATCTCTTTTGGAACGCCGTACGGAAATTCATAGCAAAATCCTGTCCGGAGAAAATCCGATATTTTTGAAAGCAACAGAATCTGTCCGGAATGCAGACTGGCAAGCGGATCCTGTTCCGGAGGATCTGCTCGATCGCCGTTGCGAAATTACCGGTCCTGCTGAAGCAAAGATGATGATAAACGCGCTTAATTCCGGAGCAACAATTTTTATGGCAGATCTGGAGGATTCGATTACACCAAGCTGGTTCAATCAAATCCAGGGACAGCAGAACTTAGTTGATGCATACGAACGAACACTGGAATTCACAAGTCCGGAAGGCAAGGAATACCGTCTCAACGAGAAAGGACTGGCCACGCTTATTGTACGTCCACGTGGATGGCACCTTGATGAAAAGCACATCCAGATAGATGGAGAAGCTGCTTCCGGATCACTGGTGGACGCAGGTCTGTATTTGTTTCATAACATTAAACGCTCTTTGGAGAAAGGCACAGGACCGTATTTTTATCTGCCTAAACTGGAAAACCATCTGGAAGCACGGTTATGGGACGAGGTATTCACATTTTCTGAAGAAGAACTTGGTGTAAAAACAGGCACTATCAAAGCCACGGTTCTGCTGGAAACCATTTTAGCCGCGTTTGAAATGGAAGAAATCATTTATGAGTTGCGCAGGCATATGTCCGGAATCAACGCGGGACGCTGGGATTACATGTTCAGCGCAATCAAAAAGTTCCGGCATCTTCCGGAGTTTCTCTGGCCTGATAGAGCACAGGTCACCATGACTGCGCCACTGATGCGGGCTTATACTGAATTGCTTGTGAAGACTTGTCATACTCGTGGCACACTTGCAATCGGAGGTATGGCTGCTTTCATACCCAGCCGCCGTAACGCAGAAGTTAACCGGGTTGCCTTGGAAAAAGTTCGTCAGGATAAAGAGCGTGAAGCCAATGACGGTTTTGATGGTTCATGGGTAGCACATCCGGACCTTGTGCCGGTCTGTACTGATGTTTTCAGCAAAGCCTTTGAAGAAGGACGAGTTAACCAAATGCATCGTATGCGTGAGGATGTTGATATAACTTCAGAGATGCTGCTGGATTTTCAGATTCCCGGAGGCAAAATTACAGAGGCCGGATTGCGAAACAACATAAGTGTAGGCATTCAATATATATCAGCGTGGCTGCGAGGTACCGGCGCAGTGGCGATTTTTAACCTGATGGAAGACGCGGCGACTGCTGAAATCTCCAGATCGCAGGTTTGGCAGTGGTGCCATCATCCTGAAGGAAAGCTGGAAGACGGACGTCAAATCACCATTGAGATGGTAAAAAGCATGATTCCGGAAGAACTGGACAAAATCCGGGAGGCTTACGGAGATGCCTTTGATGAAGAGAAGACGAATCAGGCAACTGAATTGTTTCTGTCACTGGTAACCCAGGAAGAATTTGAGGAATTTCTTACAATCAGGGCCTACGATCAGCTGGACTAAATTAACTTACACACACTGTTTTGGCAGGTTGCAATGCGATCCGTATACCTTCTTTTAATAATGGCCATGCTGCTGGCAGCGTGTTCATCGGTAGAACCGGTCATGAGCAAGGCAGGGGTCATGACACATCCGGATTGCGCCAAGTTCAGCACCGAAGAAGCCGTGGCCACTTGCGAGGCTGGGTTGCGCCAGCGGGGAGGCGATTCACGATTCACCTTCGGTTTCGGTGTTAGTCGTCAGCTTTAGCTGAAAATTGCATTGTGATTAAATTGTTCAGGAATCAGTCATTCAATTTTCTTAAAAGCCAGTTTGCGGTGCGTAGCAGGCGGGCATCATCATTTTTTGCTCCCACAAGCTGTGTGCCGACCGGCATCCCGTTTTCACCCTGAAAAAGCGGTATGTTAAGCGCGGGGACACCGCAGAAGGTCCAGATGGTACAAAAAGACGGATCGCCGGTACTGTCCAGGCCAATGGGTGCCTCGCCTGGCACAGACGGAGTCAGAAGAGCATCATATACATTAAACAGTTCCGTAAGTACAACATCCATATTGGATTGTTGTGCCACGGCCTGATGGTAAGCAACCGCTGAATAATCTCTCCCGCGTTCAATTTGTCCACGCAAAGAATCACTTAATAAATTTTTTCCGGCTTCATATTCATTTTCATAATTGTAGGCTATGTCTGCTTCCATCACTATTTTATGGTGATCCAGCACATGACTGAATGCAGGTGATAACTCGATTTCTTCAATTTCCTCACCCAGTGTTTCACAAAGTTCCTGATGGGCATCCTGGCACATTTCATCGGCACGGTCCCATACCGGAGTTTTTACGAAACCAATTTTTGGAGGTATAGGAGGTTCTTCCACGGCAACTGATAACAGCAGCGGTGTGGCACGATGAGGTGTTGTTGCAGAGTCCATATCGTCATAACCGGCTAGCACCTGTGTAAGTAAAGCGACATCATCGATTGATCGTGCAATCACACCCAACTGGTCGAGGGGGTAGGATTGTTTGAGGACTCCAGTTCGTGGAATTATACCGTATGAAGGCTTGAA
>LULR01000037.1_pt1 | contig 75737 bp, 60 predicted proteins | sample 729471 | NCBI WGS metagenome assembly LULR01 (sample SAMN03860284, study PRJNA289734) | marine metagenome | biome: seawater column; feature: ocean; material: water; isolation source: Red Sea water column Station 108 - depth 500m | place: Saudi Arabia: Red Sea | collected 2011-10-15 | depth 500 m
ATATGGACGTTCGACTCCACTCCAACGTGGATTGTTCGACCAGTCTTCTCCAAGACTGTGTATTTGATTCTTTTTGGTAGACATTTCAACTCCTTAAAAATATGTTAAGATTGTTCAGGTACTCATATTTTCCAACCTGAACTGTGACTTTTCATTACTGTGTGAGAAAAAGATAAAGTAATTATATTTCAGCGAAAAATAATTGTCAAGCGAAAATTCGCTAAAATTGAATTTTTTATTTTTTCTGTTTTTGAAGTCTTGTTTACAAAGTTTTCTCGATTTTTATCAAGCAGTGGAATCTTGGATTATTGAATGGTTTTTTACAGACATAACAATTTTTTTTCTTGATTAGTTGAAGATCAGGAGTAGAATGCCTTTCATTAGCCATCTTTCATTGCAGACCGTAGTGGAAGATCGTTCATCACGGCTGCTGAAAATATCCAAACTGACAAAAACTGCAGTGGATTAAATTGGCAGCCTTTGTTTATTTTTCTCTTACAATGCAAGGAGGTTTTATGGCAAATTATTTAGTTCAGGCATCTTACACATCCGGTTCCTGGGCAACACAGATCCAGAATCCACAGAACAGATTAGAGCAAGTAAATAAAATGTTTGCTGCGAAAGGAGTGAAATTTATATCGGGTTATTACGCGTTTGGGGAGTTCGACCTTTGCGTGATAGCCGAAGGTCCGGACAACGTAACTACTGCTTCAGCGCTTATTGCAGCGGCTGCAGGAGGGGCTTTATCAAAAATTCAAACCACCGTCCTGATGACGGCCGAAGAAGGACTGGAAGCCATCAAAGGAGCGGGTTCTATAGATTACAAACCTCCCAGAGCTTGAAAACGAAAAACATTTTTCAAAGCGGTCAGCCCGGTTGACTGGCCAATACCCCAACATGGAGGGCTATTGCCCTCCATCTTTCTACTTCAATCCTGAATTCCACTCCTGCTGCTTTTTAACACAGTCTTTTAATTAAATCATAAGACATTTTATAGATTTGGAGAATAACGCTATAAAGCATTTTCGACTCTTATTATTTTTCATAAAATATTTATTGATGATAGCGTTATAATTCTAAATGACGACCTGTTTTTGCGAGACCATCACAACTGGCCTGAGGTCAACTTTGTAAATTCGTTAGCCATGTTTTAAGTATAATATCATGAAACAAATAATCGCCAAAATCGAATCACGTTTTGAGCAGCTGGGACATTTGATTTTCGCCCGACGCTGGTTAGTGATAATGGCAGCTTTGGTTGTGTTTGCGGCTATGGCTTCACAGGTTCCGCATATTAAAATTGACACTTCAAATGAAGCCTTCTTTGAACCGGATGATCCGGTTTTGACAAAATATGATGAATTCCGCGAGCAGTTCGGTCGAGATGAAATCGTGCTGGTGGCCATCAAACCTGAAGATGTTTTTGAAGAGCAATTTTTGCAGAAACTCAGGGCGTTTCATGAAGAGCTGGAAAATGAAGTCCCTTACCTCAATGAAGTGGTCAGTTTAGTAAATGTTACTTCGATCAAGGGAAAAGCTGATGAATTGCAGGGATTCGCTCCAACGCCTTCACAGGCGACGGTCCGCTTGGTGATGAGCTAGATTTTAGTGATGAATTATTTGAAGAAGAAAACGAAACAGATCCAGAATCAGCGGACAGTGAAAAAATTACAGGAACAATTCATTCCACTGCTGAAAGACTTTCAGACCAGCAAAACACTGAATTTGTAAGCACAATAGAAGATGTTGTGAAACGCCACAATTCAGAGGAGTTCCCAACTTATGTTGCAGGTTCTCCGGCCATGACCGGAATGATAAAAAGCGAAATGATGCGCAACATACCCCGCTTTACTCTGGCTGCTCTTGTTTTAATTGCTTTGTTACTGCTGCTTCTGTTCCGTACTCCAGTGGGAGTGTTTCTGCCTCTTTTGACAGTTGTACTGTCCCTGATTTCAGCAATCGGCATGATGTCATTCAGTGGAACTCCTTTCACTGTGGTAACTCAAATTCTGCCGTCATTATTGTTAGCAGTGGGGGTCGGTTATTCAGTACACTTACTAACCATATATTTTCATCATGTTCAGCGTAATGGAGATAAAGAAAATGCCATAGTATATGCATTGGGGCATTCCGGTCTGGCAATTTTAATGACAAGTCTTACCACGGCGGGTGGATTGCTTTCTTTTGTACCGTCTCCACTTGCACCTGTATCCTCACTTGGTTTATTTGGAGCAATAGGTGTTTTGCTTGCAGTGTTTTATACTTTGATATTTGTTCCGGCAATGCTGGCTGTTTTACCAATCAGTAAAAAACGAGTTGACAAGCTTACTGTCCGTTCCAGTTTAGCCGACAGAGTATTGAGTGGATTTGGAACATTTTCCACCAATCGTCCATGGACAGTTGTGCTGGGCAGTACACTGCTGGCTTTAGTTGCCATAGGAGGAATCACACAGCTTCGCTTTTCACATGATCCGATTGGCTGGCTTCCGGAAGATAATTCCATTCGAATGGCCACTGAAGTAGTAGATGAAAATTTGAAGGGTGCGACTTCGGTTGAAATTGTGATTGATTCCGGAAAAATGAATGGGGTGAAAGAACCGGATTTTATGAGGCGCCTGAATGAGTTTAATCAATATGCTGAACAATGGCGGAACGAAAAATTATTCATCGGCAAGTCAACTTCTGTGGCCGATACACTAAAGCAGATTCATCAGGCATTGAACGAAAATCAACCGTCATTTTATACAATCCCAAATGATCGGGAGTTGATCGCGCAAGAGCTGATTTTGTTTGAAAACAGCGGATCTGATGATTTGGAGAACCTTGTTGATTCCCAGTTTTCACAGGCACGAGTCAGTGTAAAAGCCTCATGGGCTGATGCAGGATCTTACGCGGAGTTGATACGGCAATTGAAAACTATAACGAGCGATATTTTCAGTGAAGCAAAAGACATTACTGTCACAGGATTAATTCCTTTAATGGCACGCACCATTGATTTCGTTATGCTGAGCATGTCCATCAGTTACTTAATTGCGGCACTGGTGATTACGCTGTTTATGATCATCTTGCTGGCTGACTGGAGATTGGGTCTTTGGAGCATGATACCAAATTTTTTGCCAATCCTGATGGGACTGGGAGTTATGGGAATGCTGGATTTGCCTTTGGATGTGGCATCAATGCTGGTGGGCAGCATCGCGCTGGGTTTAGCAGTGGATGATACTGTGCATTTCCTGCACAATTTCCGGCGCTATCATCACCAGTCCGGCAGTGTTTCCGAAGCAGTTTCCAGTACGCTGAATACCGCCGGAAAAGCAATGCTGTTCACAACAGTTGCTTTGTCTATCGGATTTTTTGTGAACACTTTCGCATCCTTGAAAAATATATTCTCATTTGGTTTAATTACGGGATTCACGATTATTATGGCACTCTTTGCTGATCTGCTGCTTGCTCCGGCAATGATGAAGTTGATTTTCAGCAAAAAAAGCCCTGCAGCCGATTAAACAGAAATCAATGATAAATGAAGGAGAAATTATGAAAGCAGCAAAGTTTACTATATTAACCCTCGGATTCAACATATTCAGCATGTTCATTACGGCTTTATTGGTTATTCCCGGAATAGCTGAGGCTTTAACCGGACGTGAAATTATGGAAAAAGTCAGAGATCGTGATGAGGGCGACCACTCAACTTCAGAAATGGAAATGATCCTGATTGATAAAAAAGGGAAAAAACGTGTCCGGAAATTAAAGACTTATGGACGGAAACAAGGCGAAGATACACAGAGTCTGATGTTTTTTCTCTCTCCTGCGGATGTAAGAAACACTGGATTTCTGACTTATGATTATGATGAGTCCGGAAAGGATGACGATCAGTGGCTTTTCCTTCCGGCATTGCGTAAAACCAAACGCATTGCGGCTGGCGACAAAAGTGGAAGTTTCATGGGTTCAGACCTGAATTATTCCGATATGACAACTCCGGATCTGGATCTTTACGATTATACTTTGATGAAAGAAACAGAGGTAAGAGGACACAAAGCATGGCAAATCAAAGCTGTGCCTAAAAGCAAAGATGAAGCAGAAAAAAGCGGTTACAGTAAATCAGTTGTTTTCATACGACAGGACAATTATGTGATGATTCGCGGAGTACGCTGGGTTCATAAAAAAAGACGAAACAAATATCTGGACGTGAAGAAACTGGAAAAAATAGACGGAATATGGGTTTCAACAGAAATGCATGTGACAACAAAATCCGGAAAGAAAACACTGCATAAAACAATCCTGAAACAAAAAAACATCCGATTTAACCAGGATGAAGTCAATGAAGACATGTTTACTGTACGGAGGCTGGAAAAAGGCTTGTAATGAAAAGATTTATAAAAGGTTATGGGGCACAAAGAAACTGAGTTTCAGAATGGTAGCCCCGTGCCTGCGTGCCGGGGTATAGTATCAAAGCTACAAAGTTTTTTTTCGCAAATCCAACTCTTAGTATTGGTTACAGCATTTTCGATTTTGGTGCTGCTGATTGGAGTTTCAGAAATTGCTTTGGCACAGCAAACATCAGATGACCAAGAATTGGAGGAGGTTCTCTCCGGATTCGATGAGGAAGATTCCTCAATGGAAGAAGCGCTTTCCGGATTCGATGATGAGGATTCCGGAACAAACGATGAAGAGATTCTTTCAGGATTTGATGAAGAAGAAAGTACTGAGGCCAGCTCGGAAACGGAGTCCACAGCTGAAGTCGAAAGCTGGAGCAGCCTGTTTGGTTACACAGGAATGAGCCTCAGTTACAGTTATAAACGTGATCCTCCTGAAGACAAAAACCAGCCGGACTGGAGCGGTTTGACCAAAACACGTCCATTTTTTTCTTTGACATGGGACGCAAAACTGGGCAGCAGTTGGAAAACCAGGATATCAGCAAAAGCATTTTATGATTTTGCATACGGCTTCAAGGAACGTGACACTTTTTCAAATCAAGTATTGGACAAATTGGAAAAGGAAGCAGAATTGCGTGAAGTTTATCTTGAGGGCAGTCCGTTTGGAAGTTTGGATATCAAGCTTGGCCGTCAAATTGTAGCCTGGGGTACAGCAGACAGTTTGCGTGTGGTTGATGTGCTGAATCCCACTGATAATCGAGAATACGGTATGACTGACCTGGAAGACATCCGGATACCGCTTGCAATGACTAAAATAGATTATTATTTCAAGGATTATAAGCTGCAGACAGTTGCTGTACATAAAATTAAATTTAATAAAACCGCCCCTTTGGGAAGTGATTACAATTCATCAACAGCAGAAATAAAAGAGGTTGTTCCGGAAAGTTCTGCAGAAAATACGGAATACGGGGTGGCTCTATTCGGCAGACCCAGAGGCTGGGATTGTTCAATTCACTGGGCACAGTTTTTTGATGATGAGGCACACCTTTTTATTACAGACACAATTTACGTCCCCTGGATTGGTCTGGTTCCAACACTGGAATACCGACACAGCCGACTGACGATGTTCGGTGCTGCTCTGAGCATTCCTTCGGGAAATTTTTTGTGGAAAGCGGAAGCAGGAAATTATTGGGGGATGGAGTTTAATAATGTAAAAGATAAAAAATTCACACGAACCGATGTTCTATTCGGCGCAGAGTATTCCGGATGGAACGACACCTCTGTTTCATTTGAATCCGGAGTGCAGCATCTCAATGATTTTGACAAACTTCTGGAAGCGTCACCGGATTTTCAGCTGGAAGATCGAATCGCCACAACAGTCAATTTCCTGCAAAACTATTACAACCAGACTTTGAATTTGAACATTACAGGCATGATGATCGGGAAACGTGGGGAAGACGGTGGATTAAACCGTGCTTCACTTGAATATGATGTGATGGACGCATTCTCTATCAAGGGAGGTGTGATGATATATCAGCCGGGAGAAAGCTTGTATTTCCAGAGTTTGAATGAAAACGACCGTCTGTTCTTTGAGGCGCGTTACTCATTCTGAAAAGCAGTGATTACACGCTTACTCCATCTTGCAGTTGATGGTTATATAATTTAAAATTCATACACTTATTTATACAATTATTCTATTGATTTTTAATCTTGGTTGGGGAGAGTCAAATGATACCAAGTTCAGCAAAATATCTGATTATAGGTGCAGGGATACATGGTCTAAGCACGGCATACCATTTAGCACTTGAACTAAAAAAACGTGGCCTGGGCAGCGGCAAAGATATCCTTGTAATCGATAAATCCGGAATAGGCGCAGGCGCATCCGGAATTGCATGTGGTGTTGTACGCAACAATTATTTTCAGCCGGCGATGCGTGAATTAATGGCACATAGCGTGGAAGTCTGGGAGAGTGATCCAAAGGCTTACAGCTATCATCCAGTCGGATATATGCAAATCAGTCCGGAAGTAATGCATTCTGATGTCGCCACCATCTATGAGCAGCAAAAAGCAATTGGTTATCCTTCAGAATTCGTCGAAGGCAGCGCTGACTCAATGGCTTACATGCGTGGAATATTTGACGACTGGCAGGCAAAAGGTATCACTTCCGTACTGCATGAGAAGAAAGGAGGTTACTCCAACAACATGAAGTGCATGCAGGGTCTTGCCGCTAAGGCAGAGAGCGAGGAAGTCACGATATTAGGAAACGTTGAGGTCACAGGAGTGCAGTTTTCCGGAAACTCGATTTCCGCGGTTGAAACCAACAGTGGCACTATCCAGACTGATTATGTGGTGGTTGGGGCCGGGCCCTGGGTCAACACCTTCTGGAAGATGATCAATCTGCCTTCCAGGATAAAAGTCAAGGACGGAGACACCGTGCACAAAGACGTACAGATGTGGCGCTACTACTGCCTGCAGGAAGGAACACTCGGTGTTGATCCAAAGATGCTTACTACCAATGATGGTGATATGCCTCCAGTAATTCATGTTGATACTGACGCGCCTCTTTATTCTGACATCGACGGCAGACTAATTACCGATAAGATGTGGGGAATTTATTACAAGCCCGACTTCAGCTTTGACGGTGTGCAGGGTGGCGCGGCACCTTTCGATGTGGACGGCACAGACGATAACTTCAGCGTCGACCCATATGGAACAGAATCTCCTGACTTTGTGGTGGGCAACGAATTTATTGATATGTGGTGCGCGGCTCTGGCTTTCTGCCAACGGCGTTTTGAGGACACACGTCATCTCTACCGCACTGAACATGCTTCCGGCGGATTGGGTGCGTTGTCTCCGGACAGCTTCCCGGTTTTCGACGTGTACCTGGAGAACTGCTACATTATTGCTGATTCAAACCATGGCTACAAAATGCTTGGAGTTGGAAAACTGGTTGCTGAGGAAGTAATGGGGAATTCAAGCAAGCTTATGGAACCGTTTCGATTTTCACGATTCGAGGAAGGAAAGCTGCATCCGGTTTCAAACAGCCCTTTTCCATGGAGTTAAATCACTGTTACCCTGATTCGGCAAGAGAAAAGTGTAATCAGTTTTATGGAATCAGACCCTTCTGAAAGCAACTCCGATCCTGAAATTGATCGGCTTCCAATACAAAACTACTTTATAGGATGGCAGTGCCGGGTGCGTGAAAAAGCCATGAGAAGTGATGAAGGTCGTCCTAATGCCGGAATGCGGCCTCGGATTCTTTTGGAAAATGGTACAGAGGTTTCTTCTGCGGCTACACTGCTTCTTATCCCTGATCAGCCTCAGCAAAGCATCAAACAGTTCCATTATATGGCCCTGAAAACTCAGGATCCGAAGGAGAGATACACTAAAGCCTTACAGCTGCTTTCAGCTAAGTTTTTTCAAAATGTGGAGGGATTCAGCGGTGTAATGTCCGGGGTTTTTTCGCAAAGCTCAGAGGTAGTGGAAATTCTTGAGCAGCATCGGGGTTGTGTTCTGGAATTTAATTTCCAGCAACAGAGCTTCAAAATTCCATTCTCTGTCAGTGCATCACAGAAAAAAGAGCCTGTGTATGAATTCACTTACTGGCACAACTTTCTTTTCAATCCACACCTGCCTCCGGAAGTCAAGGTACTCCAATTTGAACCTGACTGGTCCGGAGCCAGCGCTGATCCGGCTCCTATCTAAAAGCATTTCTTCCAAAACAACATTTGGCAAGAATCACAATCTATGGTAATAATTCTTCCCAAATTTACTCAGAACTTTCCGTAAGTTTCTTCAAGCACTACCATCGGATGACGTTGTGACATTTGAAACTTAATTAAAAGTTCACGCGCAATCATGTCTCTGTCCTGTTGATTATCAGGCAGATCCATGTCTTCCGGAACTGTCACCCAGCCGTTTATATTACGATCGAATACAGCGGGCCGATCTTCTTCGTAGCCCATGTGCACATCCTCTAGCCAGTTCAGATCATCCCATTGCATTTTTTCAAGGTACTTTTTCAAAAAAGGCGTCAGCCGGTCATAGTCCGGCACAAGGTTTACATCATAGCGGTAGCCGATATGCTGACCAATTTCTTTTTCGCGCTCAGTTCCTAAATCCTCCGGAACAAGTTCATCTTTTTTACTCATTTTTTTTCTTGAATAGGGGTTTAAGCTGTATGTTTTCAGACCTGTCTGCAAGAAACGTTGCCCTGATCTTTACAAGTCTGAAGCTATAAAATCCTTTTAGTAACGATTCATATCAGGACGTCCAACAGTATGCTGGGATCCTGCCAACGGCACCTGGGCTAAGGCTGATGCTTCCATTGTCAGAGCAGCAAGGTCCTCGGGTTCCAGTGAATGAACATTTGTTTTGCCGCATGCACGAGCCATCATTTGACATTCAATTGCCAGACAATGCAGGAAGTTGTACACCCTCTCCGCAGCCTTGTCCGGATCAAGACGTTTGCGTAATTCAGGATCCTGTGTTGCGACCCCGACAGGACAACGACCGGTGTGACAGTGGTAACAGTATCCAGCTTCTACACCCATTTCTTTTTCAAAGTCTGCTTCCGGAATTTCTTTATTGCAGTTTAATGCCATCATCGCGGAGTGACCTATAGCAACAGCATCTGCTCCCAAAGCAAGCGCTTTGGCCACGTCTGCTCCGTTTCGGATGCCACCGGCATAAACAAGAGAAATTTCTCCGGTTTTACCGAGATCATCAAATGCTTTGCGAGCTTGTCGAATAGCAGCAATCCCGGGAACACCTGTTTCCTCAGTGGCCAGGTGAGGCCCTGCGCCTGTTGATCCTTCCATGCCATCAATGTAGATGCTGTCCGGATTTGTTTTTAATGCCATACGAACGTCATCATAAACACGCGCCGCACCAAGTTTGAGTTGAATTGGAATTTGGGCATCTGTCGCCTGGCGTATTTCCTCAATTTTCAAGGCAAGATCATCAGGGCCAAGCCAGTCCGGATGTCGTGCTGGTGATCTCTGATCAATTCCTGCCGGCAATGAACGCATTTCTGCAACCTGATCAGTAACTTTCTGCCCCATCAAGTGTCCTCCCAATCCTACTTTACATCCCTGCCCGATAAAAAATTCGCAGGCATCGGCGAGACGCAGGTGATGCGGATTGAATCCGTAACGTGACTGGATGCACTGGTAGAGCCACTTGGACGAATATCGTCGCTCATCCGGAATCATTCCGCCTTCTCCGGAACAGGTAGCTGTACCTGCCATTGTAGCACCGCGTGCCAGCGCCGTTTTTGCTTCATAACTAAGCGCGCCAAAGCTCATGCCGGTAATATAGATCGGTATGTCCAACACCAGCGGACGCTTTGCCTTGGGGCCGATGACTGTTTTAGTCAGACATTTTTCACGATAACCCTCGATCACAAAACGCGTCAATGTTCCGGGCAGGAAAGTCAGGTCATCCCAGGTTGGAATCTTTTTGAAGAGGGAAAAACCGCGCATGCGGTAGCGCCCCAATTCAGCTTTGATATGAATGTCGTCAATTACCTCGGGCTTGAAAATGAAACTCTGACCGAGGAGTGATTTACTTCTTGCCATAATATTCTCTCTAAATAATGAATGTCAGAGCACGATTTTCTTTTCACTCGGCTCCAGGTTGTCGTAGTTCCAAAGCTGTTTACCAGCTACAATTTTTTGTAAATTTGCTGCCCCATTTGGTGCTTCAAGTCCGTATAATGCAAGCTTACGATCAATCCATGCTGCTTCAAGTTCAGTCATTTCTCCATGAACTGCATCTACCCCAAGCGAATTTATCTTGCCGCCAACATAGATGGTTCCATCATACATTGAATCACCTAGATTGGGGCCGGCGTCGCCAAGGACGATCATACGCCCACGCTGCATCATAAACCCGGAAAGGGTGCCGGTTCTTCCTCCGACAATAATGGTTCCGCCTTTCATGTCAATACCTGTACGTGAGCCAACATCACCTTTACAAACCAGATCGCCTCCACGAATCGCGGCTCCAAAAGTGGAGCCGGCGTTTTTCTCGACAACCAGTGTTCCTGACATCATATTTTCCGCGCAAGACCAGCCTACCCTGCCTGAAATGCGGATATTCGGGCCGTCAATCAAACCGCATCCGAAATATCCAAGACTGCCTTCAATGTCTAATCGGAGTCGGTTAAGAATACCAACACCTACTGAGTGCTTGGCCATCGGATTCTTCAATACAATATGACCGTGGTCCTCTTTCATCAATTCACGGATTTTCAAATTGATTTCCTTGTTATTTAAATCCTTTGCGTCAAATTCAGCTTTATTATTGAAATCTACTTCAAAGGCATTATAGGGATAAAAAAAGTTTTCTCCTTCCTCTGCAGAAAAGAAAATCTGCTGAGTCCGCCCGCTAAGCTGTTCTGCATGTAAACCTGATTCAAATGATTTTTCTATCTTTGCCATACTCTCACCTCTCCTTCATACGGATCATACGTGTCAATTTCATGGGGAAAAATACTGCGAATGGCAACTTCTTCAGAGGCCAATGCCACAAAATCTTCTGACTCATAAAGTACCATCGGTTTTGCTGCCATCAAGTCTTTGGCCATACCAAGTCTGTCGGATGTTGCGACTACATAAGTGAAGACTCCGTCTAATTCCTCCAGAGAATCATGCATTGCCTCTTCCAGATCAATTCCACGGTCCATTTTGTCAGCCAGGTAAACAGCAATCAGTTCCGAATCACAGTTTGACATGAACCTGTGTCCACGGTGTTCAAGTGCCCTTCTCCATCCCCAGTAATTTGTTAACTGGCCGTTGTGCACCACTGAAACATCATTAAAGGGATAAGCCCAATAAGGATGCGCAGATCGTATATCCACATCTGATTCGGTTGCCATTCTGGTATGTCCAATCGCGTGGCTGCCGTTAAAGGTTCCGAGGTTGTACTGTTCAGATACGACATCGGCATCTCCCAGATCCTTGATCAGTTCCAGACCTTCACCTAAAGACATTATTTCAACATTATCGATATCTTCGATATAATCTGCTACACGACGCATATCGCCGTCAAAATTAAAAGTGTAACGGAAAGCATATTCTGTTGCTTCTTCTTCTGTCAGTATTTCAACTCCCATTTCAATCAGGCGGCTGTTAACTAATGCCCGTCTATTCTTAATTTGCTGATGGATATCAAAGCCTTTACTGACATCTTCCTGTTCGGCAACTTTGAAGCGCATCACACACTGATTTTCACCTGGGGAACCGTAAACGGCAAATCCGGTTGAATCAGGACCGCGATGTTTCAAGGATCTGAGCATGGAAGTCATCTCCTTCCCAATGTTTCCGGGATTCCCCCGGCGGATTATTCCGGCAATTCCACACATAAATTATTCTCCTTTTCAAATTTCTAGTTTCAATGTGCATGTTTCAAGAAACTGGGCTTGCTATTCCTGCCAACAGTCCTTGTCCCTTGCCGCTTGCAACCTTGTTTAAGGCAGACAATCCATATAAGTTTCCTGGTCCCATTCTGTGACTGTGTGCATGAATCTTTCCCACTCATCATTCTTGTACCAGTGGTATATCTTGTACATTTCATCAGGCATAGCGGACTTAATTACTTCGTCGTTGGCAAGTCTGTCAAGTGCTTCTCCCAGTGACATTGGAAGTTTCTTAACCTGCTTGCCTGCTTCCAAAGCCTGGTAAATGTTGCGATTTTCAGGCTCACCCGGATCAATATCGTTGTCAATACCATCCTCAAATGACTTCAGCAATGCTGCTCCCATCAGGTATGGGTTGACCATTGAATCAACAGACCGATACTCAAATCGTCCTGGCGCAGAAATTCGCAGACCGGTGGTTCGGTTTTGATATCCCCAGTCAGCAAAAACCGGTGCCCAGAATCCGGTATCCCATAGACGACGGTATGAATTCACGGTGGAACTTCCTATAGCAGTCAACGCACCAAGGTGAGTTACAATACCTCCTACACACTGCAGACCGACTTTGCCGGGCATTTGTGGGTCATCTGTATCCGGCATAAAAGTGTTTTCCCCGCCGGAGCGATAAGTGAATACATCATCCATTCCCGGAAGAACATCGTTGTGAAGTTTGTTCAAACTCTCGCTGCCACCTTTCCAAAGTGAAATGTTAGTATGACATCCTGAAGCTGAAACTCCCATGAAGGGCTTTGTCATGAAGCAGGCGATCAGATTGTTTTCACGAGCAACCTGTTTACATATCTGGCGATAGGTAGCAAGCCTGTCTGAATTACGTAACACATCATCGAATGTCCAGTTTAACTCTAACTGACCGGGCGCGTCCTCATGGTCACCCTGAATCATATCAAGTCCCATTGCGTGGCAATACTCAATTACCTGCATGAACACAGGACGTAAAGACTCGAACTGATCAATATGGTAGCAGTATGGTTCCGAAAAACCCCCATCAGGCTTGCCGTCTTCACCTCGCTTGAGCCACATCATTTCCGGTTCTGTTCCTACTCGGAAATCCATTTTGTATTTGTCCTGAAACTCCTTGTGGAAGCGCTTGAGGTTGCCTCTGCAGTCTGAAGTCAATGCTCCTCCAGGATTCTCCCGCTCTTCACGGTTCCGGAAACACACACAGAATACTCGTGCCACCCGCTTATCCCAAGGAAGCTGACAAAAAGTTTCCGGATCAGGAATGCCCACCAGTTCCATTGCTTCCGGACCATATCCTATGTAATCACCATGTCGGTCTGTAAAAAGGTTGGCCGTGGAGCCATACACCAGCTGGAACCCCCGTTCAGCAGTACGTTCCCAGTGGTCAGCAGGAATTCCTTTACCTACAATCCGGCCGGTGACTGAAATAAATTGATAATAAATATATGTGATTCCAAGCTCTTTAATTTTGGAACGAACTTGCTTTACCAGTTCATCTCTACCTTCTGCGCTTACATAAGCTTCTAAATCTGTCATGCTATCTCCTTTTATTATAAAGTTGTTATCGGTATCTTTTTGTTTACAAAAACACCGGATTAATTAAGGCCAAAAAATTAAAAAATCTATTCAGCCATTTTCAGCAAAACTGCCAAAACTGTCACATCTTTCTGTATTGCAGAAGTGTGTGAGTCTATTTTCAACATTTCAAAAAGTCAAGAGCGCGGTTTAAGTTTCTCAGGATCATAAAACGGAAACGGTACAACCATGGCCGGAATACGCTTCTGGTGGCCATCAAGTTTACCCACCTGAACCTCTGTCCCAACTTCTGAACTTGTAACATCAATCCTGCAAAGCGCGATGTTCTTGCGCAGAATCGGTGAACGCATACCGCTGGTAATAACGCCAACCTGCCCGCGCCCAACATGAACACAGTCACCATGCGCCGCCGGTTCATTGCCTTCAAGCTCAAGTCCCACAAGTTTACGTTGTGGATTAGCCTTTCTGTTGATAAGCACTTCCCTGCCTACAAAGTCATCTTCCTTTGTTTTCAGCGGCACGGTGAACCCTACACCGGATTCAAAGGGATCTGTCTCGTCACTGAATTCGTATCCGGCAAAAACAAGCCCTGATTCTATACGAAGTAAATCGAGAGCATCCAAACCTAACGGAAGCATTCCGTGTGGTTGTCCTGCTTCCCAAATAGCATCCCATACTTCCGGAGCATCATTTGGATGGCACCAGACTTCATAACCTAGTTCTCCGGTATAGCCTGTGCGGGAAACCATAATTGGGATCCCGTTCAAATCTCCAATCCGACCGATTGTGAAACGGAACCATCCGATTTCTTCCAGTTTTGGCTGAGTGGGCGGTGTCCAGACAACTTCCTTGAGAATTTCACGACTCTTTGGTCCCTGTACTGCTATATTATGTATTTGATCAGTAGAGGATTTAACCCATACTTTCAGTCCCAATTTGTTTGCCTGTTCCCTGAGCCATACCCCTCCATAGTCATCTCCGCCGATCCAGCGAAAATTATCCTGGCAAAGTCTCAACAAAGTACCGTCATCCATCATTCCGCCATGAGGGTAGCACATGGAAGAATAGACAACTTGTCCAACAGCCAGCTTACGGACGTTTCTTGTCAACGTCCATTGCATGAGCGCTTCAGCGTCGGGACCTAGTATTTCAAATTTCCTCAAGGGAGAGAGATCTGTTACAATCGCTCTTTCACGGCAGGCATAATACTCATCTACTGCCCCATTATTTCGGTAGCATGTCGGCAGCCAGTACCCCCGATATTCAGTAAAGTTACGCGTTAGAGCCGATGTACGGGGGTGAAATGCGGTCTCCTGTGTTAATTTTGCGTCGGAATCTGGAGTCATTCTGGTTGTAATTGCTTTGGTGAATTTGTTTTTTTCCGGATAAATCCGGACGTGAATATCGGTTGGTTTCCAGGCATTGGCAGGGCTTGTGTCATCCGGGCATGCTGAAGAAACACAGACCAGATCAGTTTGTGCCTGCAAAAGCACATAGTCACCGGGACGTGACCACGGTTCATCACTGTAAAGCACGTTGTGATCATCAATTCCGGTATTGAAGAAAAAATTGGCAGCAGCCCAGCCTTTGCGTGAGGCAATTTCAAATGGTTTCAGTGCAGTGTTAAAATTATCAGAGCAGTTCGCGTGGCCGAAATATCCCATATCCTCATAATATTTCGCGGAACATGCCAGACCAAAAGTATCATGCCGTCCAACTGTATCACGAATTACTTCCACCAGCGGCTGCATATCGACATCATAATATTTAGAGAAAAGTCCGGGGCCGGGATAGCCATATCCCATTAAGGTGCGTGTGGTAGTAACATCCAATCCCCGCTCAATACCATCATCCAGTTTTCGCCTGTCAAACGCCTGAAAGTCTGAACATTCCCTGCCCATCACATCTATCACCTGAATAAACTCACCCGCCTTTACTTCATAAGCCTGCGCGGTGCAGGCATCAATGCGGAAATCAAGTCGAGCATCAGCTAGTGGTTCCGGCAATTCAATTTCAGCTTCCTCCATAGCGGAAGCTCTTTTTACGAAAACAAGCAGATCAGTCGGAGGTAAAGTCTCACCTTCCACATTCATCAAATTTCCCGGTGCCGCGATGGCACATGTAGCACGAGATGTGACCAGAAAGCTGATTTCTTCTCTGGCAGAGGAATCGGGGACAAAAAGCGTTGCCGCTTTCGCTGACGCCAGATCAAGTCCTCTGTTTTCCAAACCCTGACGGACACGGCGTGCGCTGTCTGATTCTCCTGCAAGAATTTTTCGCATTCCATCAGCAGGCCTGGATTTGGTAATTCCAAGCAATGAAGGATCACCTTTACCCTCAGGAGTGAATGGAACAACCTCTGCCAGCTGGCCGCCCTCAGGATCATGAACCACCAGTTCATCATCAGCATGAAGCTCAATTACTATTACTCCACATGCAGGAACCCTGTAACGCTCCTGTACCGGATCCAACTGCCAGAGTCCGGGCTCCAATATGCTGAAGGTAGTTTTAATCTTCTCTTGTTCCATGTTTAAAATGCCGTATGCTGATGCAGAATATTATCCGTATTTCAGTTATGTTAGTGTTATTTGTCGAAAAATAATAAATTATTGCTAAGAATTTGGCAACACTCAAAAAGATAGTGGACACATTTCTTATGAGTGGCATAAAACTACTCAGATGGGTGGTGTTAAGATATTTTATTAGTACAATTATTTGCAGATGATCCTCTTAGAAATTGTTTATCATTGAATTATTTTTTCAAATTCAGGCCAGTACACTTTGACAAAATTTCTGCTTTAAGACAAAAAACAGCATAATAAAATCTTGCCATTCGAGCTTCTGCTAAGTACTATCTGATTGCTGTTTGCCTCTATTAGGATCTCATAAATAATCCATGTATAGACTCAATCATCAATAAAGCTAAGAGGCATCTATTTATTCATTCTGTAGTATAAAGTCGGCAAGCAGCTTTCAATTTAGCGGAATTAAATTCCATCAATCAACCAGAGAGGGTATATGAGCAATAATCTTGCAGATGCATCAAAGGAAAAAGGCATCAGATATTTTTTAATAAGTTTTACTGACTTGTTCGGAGTGGTGCGCTCCAAGCTTGTTCCCGCTGCGGCAATTACTGGTATGCAGAAAGACGGCGCCGGATTCGCCGGATTCGCCGCACATCTTGACATGACACCTGCAGATGCAGATATGTTTGGGCTACCTGATTCAGAAAAATTGATTCAGCTGCCGTGGAAGCCCGAAGTCGGCTGGCTGCCCAGTGATATCTATCTTGACGGAAAAATCGTTGAACATGGACCGCGGACTGTTCTTAAAAAAGTTCTGGCTGACGCTGAAGCAAAAGGCTATCTGGTAAATACCGGAGTTGAATGTGAATACTTTGTGCTCACCTCAGAAGGAACAGCAGTTTCTGATGCTGCTGATATTCAGCCCAAACCATGTTATGACCAGCAGGCTTTAATGAGACGTTATGACCTGATTGCTGAAATCTGTGACTATATGCAGACACTTGGCTGGGCGCCTTATCAAAACGATCACGAAGATGCTAACGGTCAGTTTGAAATGAACTGGGATTATTCTGATGCTCTCACAACAGCTGACAGACATACTTTTTTCAAGTACATGGTTAAGACTGTAGCGGAATGTCATGGTTTCAGGGCCACCTTTATGCCTAAGCCATTGCCTACGCTTACCGGAAACGGCTGTCACGCTCATGTTTCTGTCTGGAGCAGGGATGGGGAAACCAATCTGATGGAAGATAAACATGGTGAACTTGGCCTGTCTGAACTGGCTTATCACTTCATCGGAGGTTTGTTAAAGCATGCCGCAAGTATAGCTGCTGTTACCAACCCTGTAGTTAACAGCTACAAGCGCATCAATGCACCACGGACTACTTCCGGCGCGACCTGGTCACCCAACACAGTCACCTATTCCGGGAATAACCGTACCCACATGATAAGAATTCCGGATTCTGACCGGATAGAGGTGCGACTGGCTGACGGCGCGGCTAATCCATATCTGCTGCAGGCAGTGTTGATTGGAGCCGGACTTTGGGGTGTAGAAAATAAAACTGACCCCGGAAAGCGGCTGGACATTGATATGTATGCTGAGGGACATAAAGTCAGAAATGCTCCTAAACTGCCTCTGAACCTGCTGGATGCCCTGCGTGGATTTAAGCAGAACAAGACCTTGAGAGAATTACTGGGTGCTGAGTTTGCTGATTCTTATTTCAAACTAAAACTGGATGAGTGGGACCAGTACATGCAGCACTTTTCTGAGTGGGAACGAAAAAACGCCCTGGATGTTTGAAAATTTCTTATTTCAAAATAATTAGCCGATGTGCGGAATTGTTGGTTTATACCTGAAAAACTCTGAACTGCAAACTCAACTGGGAAAGTTATTTCAGCCCATGTTGGTGGAAATGAGCAGTCGCGGGCCTGATTCCGCAGGAGTTGCTATTTACAGGAATCCAGTTAAGGCAGGTCAGACAAAATTTTCATTAGCACACAGCGACTTAGAATTTTCATGGAAAAAACTGGGAACGGACTTAGCCTCATCGTTCCAGTGTGATGTTTCCGTCCAAACTGTGGATACTCATTGCATTCTAGTTACAGATGCTGAAGAAAATGCAGTTGTAAACTGGCTGAAGGAATTGCTGAGCGAACAGTATGTTACTGCCGTAGCCGATATTCCATCGAAGATCCGGATTGTAGGCAGCGGACGATCGATTGAAATTTTTAAGGAAGTCGGTTCTCCTGAGAGGGTATATGAGCAATTCGAATTGGGTCAATCCGCAGGAACTCACATGATTGGCCATACTCGTATGGCCACCGAAAGCGCGGTCACCACAGCCGGTTCGCATCCCTTCGCAACAGGCGCTGACCTCTGCCTTGTCCACAACGGTTCTCTTTCAAATCATAATATTCTCAGGAGAAATCTTGAACGGGAAGGCATACGTTTTCAAACAGAAAATGATACTGAAGTTGCCGGAGCATACCTGACATGGAAACTCCGTTCAGGCGCAACTCTTCGTCAGGCACTCGAAGACGGTATCAGGGAGCTTGATGGATTTTACACCTTTTGTATCGGAACTAAAGACGGATTTGCTGTTGTTCGTGATCCAATTGCCTGCAAGCACGCGGTACTTGCTGAAACTGGAGACTGGGTAGCAATGGCCACTGAGTTCAGAGCAATTGCTCATTTGCCCGGCTCTGAAAGCGCAAAAATCTGGGAACCGGAACCTTCAATGATCTACATATGGGGAAAAGACTAATGGATGTTCTTGACCTGAAACAAATTGGAGTACGAGGTGTAAATTCCGCTCTGCATGATTTGTCGGAAGATTCCAAGCACAACTTTGAAATTCACAATCCCCAGGGACAGCACTCAATTGCCTGTGGATTGAATGCTCCTTTGAATGTGGTAATTAAAGGTCATGTTGGCTTTTACTGCGGAGGAATGAACAAATACGCAAAAATAGTGATTTCCGGACATGCCGGAGTAGGGATTGCTGAAAATATGATGTCCGGATACATACATGTAAAGGGCGACTCATCCGAATCCGCAGGCGCAACCGCGCATGGCGGTACACTGGTAATTGAGGGCAATGCCTCTTCCCGCTGTGGAATTTCAATGAAAGGGGTGGATATTGTTGTGGGTGGTTCAGTCGGCCACATGTCCGGATTCATGGCACAAAGTGGAAACCTTGTTATTTGCGGAGATGCTGGAGAAGCACTTGGAGACTCAATCTACGAAGCAAACATTTTTGTGCGCGGAGATGTGTCCGGATTGGGTGCTGACTGTATTGAGAAAGAAATGATACCAAAACATATTGCTAAAATCTCCGAGCTTTTAGAAATTTCCGGAATAAAAGCTGACCATTCAGATTTTCGACGTTATGGTTCTGCCCGCAAACTTTATAACTTTGATGTTGATAATGCAGATTCCTACTGACTTAAAATGACTGAACACAGATCACGGACACATCCACGCAAATCCGCGACATTTGATGATTACACTTTGTCTGAAATCCGCAGAGCTGCGTCTACCGGAATTTATGATATTCGCGGTGGTGGGGCAAAACGTTCACTGCCTGGACTTGATGACCTGCTATTTTTAGGCGCGTCGATGTCACGTTATCCGCTTGAAGGATACCGGGAATCATGCGGCACCGACGTGGTCCTGGGAACACGTTACGCAAAAAGCCCCCTCAAGTTGAAAATTCCAATCACGATTGCGGGCATGAGTTTTGGTTCGTTGTCAGCCCAGGCCAAGGAAGCCCTGGGGCGGGGTGCAACATTCGCCGGAACTTCAACAACAACCGGAGACGGCGGCATGACTTCGGAAGAACGGGGGCAGTCGGAAACGTTGATTTATCAATATCTTCCTTCACGCTACGGAATGAATCCCGATGATTTGCGTAAAGCAGATGCGATTGAAGTTGTGGTTGGACAAGGTGCAAAACCGGGTGGAGGAGGAATGCTGCTGGGACAGAAAATTTCTGATCGAGTGGCAGAAATGCGTAATCTGCCCAAAGGCATCGATCAGCGTTCTGCCTGCCGTCATCCTGATTGGACAGGTCCGGATGACCTTGAAATAAAAATTCATGAACTGCGGGAAATCACTGATTGGGAAAAACCTGTTTTCATTAAGATCGGTGGTGCACGTCCTTATTATGATACAGCGCTTTCAGTAAAAGCCGGAGCAGATGTAATTGTTTTAGACGGGATGCAGGGGGGTACGGCGGCAACTCAGGAAGTTTTCATAGAGCATGTGGGACAGCCCACACTTGCCTGCATACGGCCTGCGGTAAGAGCATTGCAGGAACTGGGTATGCACCGCAAAGTACAGCTGATAGTTTCCGGAGGTATCCGGAACGGAGCTGATGTGGCAAAAGCGCTGGCCTTGGGTGCAGATGCTGTTTCGATTGGAACTGCTGCGTTGGTTGCATTAGGGGACAATGACCCTGCTTTGGAAGAAGAATACCGGAAACTCGGAACTACAGCCGGCGCTTACGATGATTGGCACGAAGGTCAGGATCCTGCCGGAATATCAACTCAGGATCCGGAATTGTCCAAGCGGCTTGATCCTGTGTTAGCAGGTAGAAGATTGTCAAACTACCTTAAAGTGATGACTCTTGAAGCACAGACAATCACACGCGCCTGTGGAAAAAGTCACGTACGCAATCTTGAGCCGGAAGACTTGGTTGCCTTGACAGTTGAAGCTGCTGCCATAGCAGAAGTTCCTCTATGCGGAACAGACTGGATTCCGGGGAAAAAATAGTTTAAGTAATTCTTGTTTGGCTGGAACGTTGCCGCACAATAAGCACGGCAACGTTTTTAAATTAGTGGTAAATTCATTCACAAATTGCTTGTGAAACTATTTACCAGATATTGCGTCGGAAAGATTCCCTTGCAGTTTAGCTGTTTGCTCATCATAAGTGCTGTTTTCAGACTTGATCTGCCAAACTTGCCAGACTATCCAAATAACAACAGCAATGATCGTCATGATGACTTCCGAGCCGACAAAAGGATAAATTGCAGGTGAGTCTGCAAAACTTTCCCAACTCCAGCTTTCTACTCCAGTACTCATAATATTTTCTCCATAATAAAGTTACACAGAAGAACCAGCGTTTGCTTCTGCTAATTCAGCATCAACAATTGCCTTATTGTCTGCAGCAGTAGCTTGATTGTCCAAATAATCAAGTCCGGCCAATTCAACGTCCTTAGGAATCCGAAGAATACCCATGGCATTCAAAATTTTAGCAACAATCCAGGTTGGAATGAATCCCAGAACAAAAAACATTATGATTGCTCCGCCAATTTGTCCCCAAGGGGTAATTGTAGCTGAACCATCTTGTAATGCAGGATAACCCCAGAGCATGAACCCACAGATGATCACTCCAAAAGATCCAGCGTAGCCATGCACAGCGACAGCACCGACAGCATCATCAATTTTGAACTTGCGCTCAACCCAGTAGTGCATTTTGTAGGCAAACCAAACACCAACAATTCCAATCAGGAAGGCTTGCAACGGATGATAAAGGTCATTACCGGCTGAAGCGGCAATGATTCCCCCGAGACCTCCAGAAAATGTCCAGAAAGGCTCTCCTTTGGAAAGAAAGTATCCTGCCATTAAACCACCGGCAAGTGACATCAGAAAGTTAAACGTGATGGTACTCAATGTTGTCGGCGTACCATATATCGTGGTGGCTGTCCATACACCATCGACATTGCCAATCGGCAAATTACAGGCCGCATAGAATCCCCAAAAACCGGTATAAATGACAAACAGACCGATTACAGCAATCCATGGGTTTCTAGGAGGAATATCACGAGGAGTTCCGTCCGGAGCAAATTTTCCTATACGTGGTCCTAGAACGGCAAGTATTCCAAGCGCAGCGCCTCCACAGATACCGTGAATCACGCCGGATGCATAGGCATCGTGGTAACCCCATTCTGTAACCATCCATCCGCCTGCGCTCCAGCCCCATGCCGCGTCAATCATCCATGTGACTGAACCGACAAGGACAGCAAAAATCAGGAAAGCTCCTGTACGAATGCGTTCAATAACCGAACCGGAAACAATTGAAGCAGCAGTCCATGAGAACAGAAGGAACGCTGCCCAAAACACGCCCATGATGTGATCCTTAACGTTTGAACCCATAGTTACATCCCATGGCAAGGCTCCGGTATCTGTCCCAATATCGCCAAACGGCCAAGCTGGGAATGCGAAGTAAATCCAGAAACCAAAGAAGAACATAGTCACTGTTACCATCGGTATCAGCATTGCGTTCTTCATCAAGGTGTGCAGATGGTTTTTAGCCCGAGACACACTGACTTCATACAAACAGAAACCAACATGAATCAGGAACATCAAAGGCACCGTGATCCAATAATAAAACTCAACGAAAATTTCGTTAAGCGCCGAGACTTCAACAGTCATGTCATAACCCATATAGCCTCCTCTAGATGATGGGTGAAAAATAAGCAAAAGCATTATTGCCCAGGTATTTCCAGGCTATAATTTTTGCATAATACAGCCTCCCACAGTAATTGTAAGGGCTTATGAATAATTATAGAAAAAAATTAAAAAGTCAAGAAAAAACTTGATTTTTTATTTTTTATCTTGATAAAATGCGTTTCTTGATCTGTTAGGGATGGTCTCTTTCAGGTTAATTTGCTGGAAAGGATTCGGGGTCAGTGTAAGTTCTAGGATTTCTTTGAATTCGATAACCTTGTTATTTAACCCGCCACAAACCTTTTGAAATGATTTCAAATGGTTGTAACGTGGAAAAAGAGGATGTATGGTCAGTGCAAGTTCTCAGGATTTCTTTGAATTCTAAAACCTTTCTGTTAACTTTCTTTAAGAGGAGACAATATGTTTTCAATTAAGAAAATTGTTGGTACCATGTTAGTGGGTACTATGCTCGCATTTGGAGCAAGCTCTATAAATGCCGCAGATAGTAAAAGGCCAATAATAATTCCGACACACAACTGGTCCAGCCAAGTTGTTATGGCATATGTTATTGGTGGAATTTTTGAAAGTATCGGTAATAGAGTGGCGTACACTCCATCTGATTCTCAAGCGGTTTACGAGTCAATTCGTCTCGGCGATGTGACTTTATCTCATGAAGTTTGGCAGTCAGCATTTGGTAAATCATTTGATACAGCTCGTGACAAAGGTGGTTTGCTAGATTGGGGAGACCATGAAGCGAGGACATTAGAGGATATGGGATATCCAAATTGGGTAGTTGAAAAAGGCCTCTGCCCAGGTTTGCCAAACTGGGAAGCTTTGAAGAACCCTGATTGTGCTAAAAACTTTGCAACTCCTGACTCTGGAGGGAAAGGTCGTTGGCTAGAAGGTCCACAAAGCTGGCACCAAGATCTAATGCCTCAACGTCTTGAAGCTCTTGGACTCGGTGACCTGTGGTTTGTTAAGTTTGCTGGTGGTGCAGATGCACTTTGGGCAGAACTTGAAGCTGCTAAAAAAGAAGGAAGAGGAACAATCATCTTCAACTGGACACCAAATTTCACAGATGGTGCGGGATTTACATTTATTAAATTTCCTCCATACTATGATGGTTGCAGACCTGCAGATGGCGGTGATGGAAAATGTGGTTCACCTGATGGTTATTTGAAAAAAGCGGTGAATGATAAATTCCCTAAAACTCATCCACATGCAGCTAGGATCTTCAAAAAGTTGTCATTTACAACAAGTCAAATTGGTGCAATGGCAGCTTTAGTTGACACAGATAAAATGACTCATGAAGATGCTGCAAAAAAATGGCTTGCTGACAATGAAGCAGTTTGGAAGCCCTGGACCAAATAAACTTTTGTGTCTTAATTTTTTTTTAATCCATAACACCCCCGTGATTTACTTGGGGGGTTAATAGTAGCTTAGCCCCCCCCCGGGTTTCTCTCCTGGGGGGGGCTTTGTTTTTGTTATAGTGTAATTTGTAAAATAGACGACATGAAAAAGCTTTTTCTATCTATACTTGTAAGCTTGATTCTTTGTAATACAGGATTTACACGTTCAACTGGATGTACTGATGGCGACTGCAACAATGGATACGGGACTTGGACTTATACAGACTTAACTACATACGTTGGTGAGTGGAGTGATGGTAAAAAGCATGGACAAGGGACCGTTACCTGGCCAAACGGATACTTTTATGTGGGAGAGTTTCATAATAGTAAATGGCATGGTCAAGGGACTTTGACTTTTCCAGATGGAGCCACATACGTTGGTGAGTGGAGTGACGGTAACATGCATGGACAAGGAACTTTTACTTTGGCAAATGGAACAGTTAAGAAAGGCATCTGGAAAGACGGCGAATTAGTTGAGCCGAATTAGATAGAACAATGTTTTTAGGAATTAATTTAAATAAATACAAAGAAACTCCGGAAGGCTTTCAAAATATAATAGGCCTTGTGGGATTAACAGCTGCGATAATTTTTATATTTAGTATTTTGAACATTTTTACTTTTGGAGAGCGTGATAAAGCTGCAGAGAGTGAAAAGTCTCGAGAGATTAATACAAAAGTTCTTTCTTCACTTCCTAAAGGTAGATTAAATTTTTTTGAAAGCAGTGAAGGTCACAAATTATCAGCTATCGAATATGAAGCGGTGTGCAAAAATACGAAAATTGTAACCCAACGCGCAATAATGGGAGCTAACATTACAAACTACAAAGCACAGCAATTGTATACTGATAATGGCAATTTAATTGACAAATATTCTGTTAAATGGGATAGCTCTTCAAAAAAATGTTTTGCAGAATATACGATAAGGGCTTTAGCTGGCACGAGTGATACAATTATAGTTTCAGGTGAAGCAAAAGGTTTTTTAAAAACCAGTATAGACACAAGAGTATATTTTATAAAAAATTTTTAGAACGCTTACAAAACAAATAGAGGATATTTATTTTTAATTTTAATTTATTGAATTGAAGAAATTTTATGTCATCTCAACCAGTAATTAAATGCGAGTCTGTCTACAAGATTTTTGGGGCAAATGCGGAAAAAATGCTCCAAGAATCTAATGGGAATGTTGATGCCAAAACTTTTCAAGAAGCCGGCTGCATCGTAGGGGTTAACAACGCTTCTTTTGAAGTTTCAAAGGGAGAAATGTTAGTAGTGATGGGATTATCCGGATCTGGAAAATCTACTTTACTTAGATGTATATCAAGATTGACAGATGCAACAGCAGGAAAAATTTTTGTTGAAGGTCAAGATTTATTATCTTTGAAAAATAAAGAATTAATTGAGTTAAGAAGAAATAAAATGGGAATGGTTTTCCAAAGCTTTGCTCTTCTTCCTCACAAAACAGTTTTAGAAAACATTGCTTTTCCTTTACAGATAAAAGGAATAAAAACTGAAGATAGTATTTCGAAAGCAATGGATATGGTTAAACTTGTTGGTCTTGATGGAAGAGAAAATTATTTTCCTAGAGAACTATCTGGTGGTCAGCAACAGAGAGTAGGTATTGCAAGATCCTTGGCCGTTGAGCCTGATATTTGGTTTTTAGATGAACCATTTTCTGCTCTTGACCCTTTAATCAGAAAAGAAATGCAAGATGAATTTTTAAGACTGCAAGGTGTTTTACAAAAAACAATTATGTTCATTACACATGATTTTGACGAAGCCCTTAGACTTGCAGATAGAATTGCAATAATGAAGGATGGCATAATTGAGCAATTAGATACTTCAGACAACATTGTATTAAATCCAGCAACAGAATATGTCAGAAAATTTACTCAAGAAGTCCCAAGAGAGAAAGTCTTAAAAATAGAGGCTGTAATGGACCCGATTAGCGATGATCAAAATTTAAGTGATTTAATAGTTTCTAAAGATGCGATCATTGAAGAGGTTGCTGAACAAATTTTAAGTCAGGAAAAGCCTGCACAAGTTATCGATTCTAATAAAAAAACTGTAGGAATAGTGAAGCCTTCTAAAATAATTCACACTGTATTTGGTGCAAGAAAAGAGGATTCATAAATTTATGGAAATTTTAAAAAAATACCCAAAGTCAATTCAGTGGGTCTTTTTGCTGATTGTTTTTTTTACATTGTGTTTCGCGATAGATGTACCCGAAGGGTATAAATTTATAAGGGCTCAGGCAGAACACGTAAAAGACCCAAATCAAGTTACATACAATTTTTTGGGTACAGAAGTTAGATACATTGAATATAGTGCTTTATGGAGATTGCCTCCACTACTTGCATGGCTTCCAATTTGGGTAAATGACTCCATGTTTTTCTTATTAAATGACTGGATGCCAATTGAGATTTATGATGCTGAAATTGATGAGTACGAAACACGTCCACTTATTCTGCAAATTACCAGAATGATTTCTGCCTCTATGCTTTTTTTAATTCAAGCTTTTCGCGAAATTTTAATTGGAGGAGTTGAGACCGTTGTTGCATTTACAAGTTGGGATTGGATTGATGCAAACCCATGGGCAGAGTTACCTGGACTTCCCTGGACGATTATTGCTGCTGCTGCAATAATATTAGGCTACAAACTTAATGGAAGAGGCCTCGCAATTTTTGCAGCCATTACTATGATTTATATTTCTGTATTTGGGCAATGGAAACCTTCAATGCAAACACTTTCATTTGTAATGGTTGCTGCACCAATTTCGTTCTTACTTGGTTTGGTTTTTGGTATTTGGGCATATAAAAGTAAAAGGGTCGAAGCAATACTAAATCCTGTACTTAATGTAATGCAGACCATGCCACACTATGCCTACCTTGTACCCATAATGGTACTGTTTGGAATTGGAGATCATGCAGGAGCAATTGCGACAATAATTTTTGCAACACCACCGATGGTACGTTTAACATTGTTGGGACTTAGAAAAGTTTCTCCGGAAGTTATTGAAGCTGGCAAAATGAGTGGCTGTAACGATTTTCAACTTTTATTTAAAGTATTAATTCCAACTGCCAGGCGAGATATTCTGATCGGTGTAAACCAAGTCATTATGCAATGCTTAGCAATGGCAGTTATTGCATCATTTATAGGTGCTAGGGGATTAGGTTGGAATTTACTGTTGGCCTTAAATCAACTTAGAATTGGTTTAGCTTTGGAAGCCGGTGTTTGTATTAGCTTAATTGCAGTACTTTTAGATAAAATGTCTTTAGCCTGGGCAAATAAACAAACAGATTATTTTGCCAACTTAACTTTTTTTCAGCGTCATAAATATGGATTATTGTTTGTTGGTGCAGTATTAGTTGGAGTAATACTTGCCTCTGTTGGATCTTTGTTTTTCAAAGCTGGATTTAATTACTTGTATGAGGTTCCACATAACAAAGGTATATCAACTGAAGATTTCTGGAATGCAGGTGTTGATTGGGTATGGGATACCTTTTTTCAAACTTTAAAAATATTTAATACATGGTTAATTGTAGATGTATTACAACCAATGAGAGCTATCTATCTCAGGATGCCGATTGTTGCGACTTTTGTTTTGGTCATGGGAGCAGGTTATATAATAGGTGGTATTCGATCAGCTCTTGTAGTGGGAGGATTTACATTATTTATTGCATTTAGCCCATGGTGGGATAGAGCTTTAGTTACAGCATACATGGCGACTTTTGGCGTAATTGCATCGGCTATAATTGGAACAATAGTAGGTTCTTTGTGTGCGCAACATAAATACAGCTCTAAATTTATTTTAGGAATTTGTGACATCTTGCAGACTTTTCCATCCTTTGTTTATTTGATTCCCGTCATGATGCTTTTTGGAGTAACTGATACATCCGTACTAATTGCTGTAATTATTTATGCAACTATTCCTGCAACACGTTACACTGTTGAAGGGCTTCGCAGTGTCCCACCAGCTTTGCATGACGCTGGATCAATGTCGGGTGTAACACGTCTACAAAGATTGTTTAAGATTGAATATCCTTTAGCATTTCCTCATATTATGCTTGGAATTAATCAAACAGTTGTATTTGCATTATTTATGGTGATTATTGGAGCTATGATCGGAACAGAAGATTTAGGACAGTATATTTTAAAAGCCTTATCTGACTTAAAAGGGGGTGGTAAGGGATTAATACTTGGACTCTGTGTTGCGTTTATCGGACTGGCCGTTGACAATTTAATTCGTACATGGGCAGAAAAAAGGAAAACTCTTTTAGGCTTAAGTTAAAAATACCCTCCTTTACCCTAGTTGATGCCATCAGTTGGCATCCAACCCAATATCAGTTATCACAAAAATAATTTTCCCTGTTTAACTGGCATCTTCATATTTCTTTAATACACCCTCTAGGCTAATCCTCTCCATAGGATGTAGGGGAAGGATGATCCAGTGGAATCAGATCCTGGAAAGAAGGATTAGCAGATATGCTTTTTGGATATCTCTAGCCTTGGGTGTTTCGCCGCGAAAGCACTGGAATCAGCCAGAGCAAACAGGCAATCGTCCAGACAACACTTCCGGAAGTGGCAAGGTAATCTTCACTCCGGAGGCCAGCTGCTATGAAAATCAGTCCGGAGACTATGAAGCCGATCAGGCCACAGATTTCAAAATAAAATGTCTTCATTTGTATTTAATTGTAAGATGATTACAGCAGTTATTATTTAAAACAACACACTTATACAGACTGCTGAACTTTTAAAGTATTAATTGAGAAAATAGCCAGCCCAGACCATATTAAGGAAAAAGTAATTAAATGTGTCTGCGTAAATGTCTCATTGAAAAAAAATACCCCCAAAACCAGGCTCAGGGATGGTGAAAAATACTGGAATAATCCCATCGTTGAATAACGCAGTCTTTTAGCCGCGTTTACAAACCAGAGAAGTGGTAGCGAAGTGACCACTCCTGCTCCTAATAACAATAAATCTGTGTCCCATTGATTTCCAAAATTAGCTGATCCATCAACTTGCCAGAATCCAATTAATAAGACAGCAAGTGGTGAAAGCAGTACTGCCTCGATAAAAAGTCCAACCAGTGGTTTCACCGTGATTATTTTACGCACCAATCCATATAACGCAAAAGTCACTGCAAGCATAAGAGCAATCCAGGGCAGAGAACCAAAATCCCAAAGATAAATTAATACACCAAGTGCTGCTAATCCCAGAGCAAGACTTTGCAGCACATTTAGTCTTTCTCTTAAAAACAGAAATCCCATCAACACATTAAATAAAGGATTAATGTAGTATCCCAGACTTGCTTCAATTACACGATCCGTATTGACTGCATAAATGTACACAAACCAATTCAATCCCAACAGGATAGATGTCACAAGCAGCAGCCAGATATATCTTGGTGTTTTGAGTAACTCAAGTATTTCATTCAGTCGTTTCTGGACTGCCAGCAGCAGAAATACGAACACCATTGACCACAGCATCCTGTGCGCCAGTATTTCCAGCGCTGACGCAGTGTAAAGCAGTTTCCAATAGATCGGCAGGAGTCCCCATGACCCATAAGTCAGCAAGGCATACACTACCCCAATTTGTTTTTCCAGGCTTTGTGATTTAAATGAATTGAGCAAATGCTGTCCTGAAATTATTCTGCAATACTTTTGAAATATGCATCATGATTTTCTATTTTCCTTTTGATGAAAATGTAAGGTGAATGTGCTGCCGACACCAATATCGCTTTTCAGTGATACGGAGCCACCCAGCAGCTGCATTAGACTTTTCACAAGAGCAAGTCCGAGTCCTGTGCCTTTTTGTGAAATGTTTCCGGAAGATTCAGCCTGATGGAATACTTCAAATATCTGCTGCTGCATTTCATCAGCAATTCCACAACCGCTGTCCTGAATTGCTATCGAAATGCCGGTATCATCATTAATACAGCGGATTTCAATTTTTCCCTCAGGCTCAGTAAATTTAATCGCATTTCCAAGTAGATTAATCAAAACCTGACGCAGTTTCCCGTAATCAGAATATAGCAAAATCGGCGGTTCAGAGAGAAAAACTAGTTTATTTCGCAGAGATTTATCCTGCATCAACGGCTCCAATAGTTCCAGAACGTCCTTTAGCAGGTTTTCAATATCAAACTCAGTATTATGGACTTCCATTTGTCCGGATTCAATTTTGGAAAGATCAAGTAGTGAATTGATCAATTCCAGCAGGTGTTGTCCGCTTTTCAAAATTCTGCGCAAACGATCAATTTGATAGTCAGAGAGTGATTCTTCTTTTCCGGATTCAAGCAAAACTTCCGCAAAGCCGATAATAGCATTTAGCGGAGTACGCAATTCATGGGACATGCTGATCAGATACATACCTTTGGCACGGCTGGCTTGATCAAGCCGAAGATTTGAAGCTTCCAGTAATTCTGTGCGTTCCCGAATGACTGCTTCCATTCTCCGGAAAACCACTGTTAAAGTTTGTACCTCATCCATATTTTCATAAAGTTTTTCTGCATCACCCTGTATTTGAACTGTTTTGTCAGCTTGATCATGAAAATGATCCAGGGTTACCTTCTGTGCGGCACTTCTTAATTTTCTGAGTGGCGCAGTGATTCGTTTTGCAAAAAATATTGCTATCGCCAAAACCAGCAGCAGAACGACAGATGCAACAATCCAAATCCATATTCCCAGTCCAAGCAAACCCTGACGCAATTTTGCATCTTGCTGAAGTGTGTAATCAGTTTGCCAGCGTAAAAGGATTTCCACCTGCCTGCTGATATCCTGTACCAATGGCCACTCCTTTTCCGCCCAGATAATCAGAGCTTTTTCGGAGCTGAAGTCCTGCGTCTGTGCTACAGTGTTTTTCTGCAGATTTTCAAGTTCCAAAATCATTAACCTCAAATCATAAAAAGCGCTCCTCTCTACCGCCCTTTCTCCTTCCCACACTCGAGCCTTTTTATAAAGCTTCCCCAGCAAATTGAAGGCAGGATGAATGTCCTTCTCCCATGCCAGTTTCCGTTCTTTGAGAAATTTTGATTCTCCGATTTTAAGCCATGCCTGTTGTGCCATGGAAGCTCGATTGATACCATTATTAAGCGTAAACCATGTTTTGGAAATTGCAGGCAGATCATGGTATCGCTCCAAGGATTGATGCTGTTCCAGTGTCAGCCAGTATACTGCCAGAAAACCCAACAGTGTGATCGAGGCACACACCGCAACAACCAGCAAAATTTTATGACGTAAACTTCGGAACATTTGCTTTCATCTTATTATCTAGCTTATGCACCTTCACATTTCCGGCCAAACTGTTTAATTACTGCTTACGAATTAAAATTAGAAACAGTTTTTTCAGTTTCACAATAAGTCACAAACAGTTGACAGATAGGCATGTATGGATGAAAAAGATTTCAATTCAGTAAATGTGAATGAATCATTCTTTAACATGCCACTAATAATAAAAACTTATGAGTATGTCTTGGAAATAAGCAAAGCCTTCAACTTGCAAGATTAGTATAGAAAGGGCACTCTACATGCCATGCTGTAACAGACCACTTTCTTTGAACGCAAAAGAAATAAATTCAGGGTCAGAAAATAACTGCTCACTATTTGAATCATTGTCAATTTAGTAAGGGATAATTAAGTACAAGAGAAACATGAAAGACCAGTCCATTTTGTATCGATTTCAGGCAGCTCAGGTACTGACCAGAAATGCCGGATTATATGCAATGCAGTGGTTTAAGAATTACGAGAAACTCCAAACTGAAAAAAAAGGGCCGCAAAACTGGGTAAGCATAGCTGATCGTGAAGTTGAAAGGATGATTCGCGGCAGGCTGGAAGAATTGTTTCCGGAAGATGGATTTTTAGGAGAAGAAAGTGGAACCAGAAATATGGATGCAGAAGGCATCTGGGTGGTTGATCCGATTGATGGAACTAACTGTTTTTTGAATGGCATTTCATCCTGGTGTGTGTCCATAGCCTATGTCTTGAATAACACCATTGAGATAGGACTTATTTTCGCACCCTGTACAGATGAACTGTTTGCAGTACATAGGGGATTTGGTGCAACAATCAATGGTTATCCAATGCAGCCCAGCAAGGCATCCTCACTTTCAGAAGGTATAGTTGCCATGGGATATTCACCAAACAGTTCCATTGAAGCCACACAGAAAGCATTTGATTATTTGTTCAAAAATGGAGGTGTATATCATGATATCGGCTCAGGCGCGTTAATGACTGCTTATGTGGCCGCTGGACGATATATCGGCTTTTATGAATATCAATTAAATTCATGGGACTGCCTGGCTGGAATTGCCATGGTTCAGGAAACAGGTGGATGGACAAATGATTTTTTGGCAGATGATGGTTTATTTTCTGGGAATCCGATTGTTGCCTCATCACCTGGGACCAGGGAAGCGATGCAAAACTTGTTTTCTGCTGCAGGTCATTAATCAAATATTTTTTCCCTTTTTTACACGCTGATGTTTCAGTCAATACGTCCTTTGTCAAATCCTGAAATCGGAGGACATTGGCTGGGAAACAGACTTAAATTAGGACTATTTGCCACAAATACAGTCAGTATTAGTTATCTTTTTTATCCACACTTTTTGCCACAGCCCGGAGACAAACTTGATCTTTTGTCTCAAATTCAACTGGATACAAGTTTTCAATCAGATGATTTATGGGGATGGGAGGCAGAATTATGCCGTACTGAAACAGCATCTATGATCTATATAATTCAGCTGGAAAAAACTGACGGAACCACACACTTTGTAATAGACCCTTACGCAAAGGATAGCCGTGGAGGTGAAAAATGGGGAGTTCCTCTCGGCTTTATAGTTGATAAACAGAATTACAGTCTTAGTGTTATTTCACGTCAATCCGGAAAAGAGTTTAATGGGCTGCGCAGATTGCCTGTAATAGCTCCGGAAACGACCTTAAACCAAATAAATAGTCAACGCCCATCTCGTCCTAATCATCCTATAGAGCAGAGTATCGTTTACGAATGTCATCTGCGAGGCATGACACGCAGCCCAACCAGTTTGATTGCCAATTCTTCACTTTCCGGAACATATAAGGGTCTGGTCAATTGTATTCCGTATTTAAAATCATTAGGTATTACCGCGATTGAATTGCTTCCGGTATTCGATTTTGATGAAAATGAGACTCTTTATTCTGCAACAACCAAGAAGCATTCTTTATTAAATTACTGGGGATATTCACCTCTCTTGTTTTTTGCGCCAAAACAAAATTACGCGGCAGATGTGGAAAATGCTGTGCAGGAATTTAAAGCAATGGTTGACAAATTCCATCAAGCTGATCTGGAAATCTGGCTGGATGTGGTTTTTAACCATACTGCAGAATTTGGCGAAGACGGCCCGGTTGATCATTTTAAAGCATTGGCAGCAGAAAATTGGTATTTGCGAGACGAAGACGGAAGTTACACAAATCATTCCGGATGTGGAAACACACTACGCTGCGCCCAACCCACAACAAAAAAAATGATAAGAAACTGTCTTTATTACTGGTCAAACGTTATTGGTGTGGATGGATTTCGTTTTGACTTGGCAACTATTCTAAACAGGGATTGTTCCGGAGAGATCATGGATTTTCCAAAGTTGCTTTGGGAATTAAACAATGATCCGGGACTGCATGACATTAAGCTGATCTCAGAGCCCTGGGACGCTGCCGGCGGTTATGAACTGGGCAAAGCGGCTTCCTTTGCCGGTTGGACAGAATGGAACGACAAATTCCGTGACACCGTACGTCGCGCGATACGCGGAGACGATAATATAATTGATGAACTTAAAGAATCCCTTCTTGGTAGTCCCATGGTTTTCGGTTCTGTGGAGAAAGGAAGAAAAGGAAGTCTCAACTTCATCACATCACACGATGGCATGACAATGATGGACCTGGTTTCATACAACAATAAACACAACCAGGAAAACTGCGAAGACAATTATGACGGACATTACAGCGATTTTTCAAATAATTGTGGAGCCGAAGGAGCAACAAACAATTCAGAAATACTCAAAATTAGATTCCGTAAGCTGCGCATGTTTCATTGTTTGCTTCAGCTTTCAAACGGAATTCCCATGTTTGTTGGAGGAGATGAATTTGGCAGAACCCAGCTGGGCAATAATAACGCATATTGTCTTGATTCACCTTTAACATGGATTGACTGGACACTTGCCACAAAACATAAACAACTGCTTGAATTCACCAAACGTATGATTACATTAAGGAAACAGCTCGCTTCTTTGTTGTTTTCCAAAAACAGCAATTATCAGTGGTTTAATGCTTTAGGAGGTCCGGAAGATCTTGCCTCGCATATACGCACATTGCACTATCAATTAACAAATGATGAATGGCCTGAGCGGTCTTTGAGGGTCATGATTAATTGTTTTGATAAGCCTGTTAAATTTGAGGTTCCTGCAGATAAAAGCTGGCAAGTCCTGCTTGATACCGACAAGGAACCGGAAGATTATATTGCTCCTGTAGATGGAGGTGCATGGCTTGAAGGGTTTACAGTACAGGTATTAAAGAATGAAATAATCAGCATAGATGCGAGTTGAAGGTGTCCGGTTAGAATAGTAAACTGGTCTGAAAGGGCAGAAAATGGCAAAAACAAAAAAACATACTCCGGCTTTAGGTGCGGATTACAGCAGTAAAATGAAGAGTCGCTATTCAGAAAAGGTTAAACCTTCAGGGAAAAAATATACTAAATCAGATCGTAGAGAAAATCGTGTAAAGGGTGATATGCAGGAAAATTCTAAACAGGAAAATATTAAGGAAATTAAATATCAGGGTGGATGTTTGTGCGGCGCAGTAAGATTCAATATTTACGGTCCGATGAGACAGGTAATAAACTGTCATTGCGGGCAGTGCCTTCACACTCACGGACATTTTGCCGCTTATAGTTCAGCAGCAAAAAAAGAGTTTCATTTTGTAAATGATTCCGGACTTAAATGGTTTCACTCCTCAGATAAAGCAAGGAGGGGATTTTGCCAGGAGTGCGGTGCCAGTCTTTTTTATGAGAGGCTTGGAGAAAAAAATCTCAGTATAGCCGCAGGTATGCTGGATGCAACAGAAAGACTTAATACGATTGCGCACATATTTATTGATGACAAGCCTGATTATTATGAAGTTGATGACGATCTGCCAAAATTCAGCCAGTACCACAATAATGAGCTATAAAGAATTATCTTAAGTTTTTTTGTGATTCCTACCTCAAGACTATTTAGACTAAGTCACAGAATCAGCATACAGTCTCCGTAGCTGAAAAATCTGTATTTCTCAGCCACTGCTTTACTATAAGCCTCCAGCAAATTTTCACGTCCGTAAAACGCTGAAACCATTATAAACAAAGTTGATTTTGGAAGATGGAAATTCGTAAGCAGCCCCTGAATCATCTTGAATTTAAATGGTGGATAAATGAATAAATCTGTCCAACCGGAATTCATTTGGAAATTGTTTAGTGCCAGAGTTTCCAAAACACGCGTAGAAGTTGTTCCAAGTCCGATCACGCATTTTTTTGACTGCTGGTATTTTTTTAATTGAAGAAGTGTTTGAGGAGAAAGAAAAAAATATTCTGAATGCATTTTGTGTTCGCGTATATCCTCTTTTTCAATTGATGTAAAGGTCCCCAAACCGACATGTAGAGTAACCTCCAGAATTTCGATTCCTTTGTCACTGATTGCATTCAATATCTCTGTTGTAAAATGTAAACCTGCTGTTGGAGCGGCAATTGCTCCAGGCTGAGAAGCGAAACAGGTTTGGTAGCGTTCCCGGTCTTCAGTATTCTGAATTTCACTGGAGTTATTTCTTTTTATATAAGGCGGCAAAGGAGGTAATCCAACTTTTTGCAAGCGTGCTTTTAAAGTCTCCGGTTCATCAAATTCCAAAAGCCATTCCCCTTCCTCCAGCCTTTCCAGTGCCACAGCTCGAAGAGCACCTCCGCAAAATTCCAGCAATTCACCTTTTTTGATTCGTCCGGCTTTCCAAACGACAGCGCTCCAATGTCCTTCGTTTTGTTCCTCAACCAACAATGCCTCTATCTTTGCTCCTGTTTTACGTCTGCCTGGAAGACGAACAGGGAGAACCTTGGTGTTGTTTATCACCAGACAGGAATCCTGCGGTAAAAGGGTAATTATTTCTGAAAAGTTATGGTTTGAAATTCTATTCCTGGAACGATCAAGAAAAAGCATCCTTGATTGGTCCCGCCTTGGGGTGGGTTGCTGGGCAATGAGGGATTCAGGGAGTTGGTAATTGTATGAACTCAGCTTCCAGTCACTTGATGACATTTTTTCAGGGATCAAGTAAATTCATATTCCAGGTCATAAGTTTTTTTATCTACAATTATTTTGCTGAGGCTGAATTATCTAGTTTGTTTTATCCATGCCTGCCATTTTTTTCACGCGCTCTTCCGGAGGAATAACATTAGTAATTTTTGCACAAAATTTTTCATTGGAAATTACAACTTCTCCCTGAGCAATTAACTTACCATTGACTAAAATGTCCAGATCTTCTCCTACTAGACGATGTAAATCCAACACAGATCCCTGTCCGAGTGAAAGCAGATTGCTGATGCTCATTTTTGCTCTTCCAACTTCAAAAGTCATTGTCAGTGGCATTTCGAGTAAAAATTTTACATCAACCCCATCCTCTTCTGAGGAAGAGTCAGATACAGCGGAAGAAGTGTCTGAGGCAGATTCAAGCATTTCATCAAGATTATCTTCCGAAGAAGCAGTTTTTTCTGTAACTAAAGAACTGAGATCTTGACTGCTATCAATGTCTTCGGGGTTGGTTTTCTGCTCTTCCAACTCATCCATCAATGAATCCATATCATCTTCAGCATTGACCGCTTCTTCTTTTTCAACAGATTCGTTATTTTCCTGATCTTCCTGAACTTCCTCGTTTGCCATTTTTTACTCCATCACATAAGTTCAGAAAGAAAAACTGATCCTCGATAAGCTGGGGCATAAACCATCCCTTGCTTTCGATTATCTAAATAATCAGGAATTTCTTCAGGAGTAAGTTGTCCATAAGCTCGTCCTGTTGGAAAATCAATCATTGTGGGAGCAAATCTGTGCCCGCCAAGATGGCTGCTTTCCCAGACTTCTATGTAATCCTCCTGTCCTTTTAGATGATAACGCATTTTATCAGCAAGTTCCTGTCCAAATTTGGCACAGCATTTATCATGCCTCCCGTGGGTACAGATTAAAATATGATCTTTTTCAATTATATTAGCGGTATATCCAGAAACATGTCCCTGCATGAAATGTGATTTCAATACTTGTTGGATTTCTTCCGGAGGGATTTTTGAATAATGTATTTTTGCCGGATAAATGAAAATGTCCGCATTTTCGTTGCTTAACTCTTTACGGCTTATCAGACGAATACTGATTTTTCCGCTTATTTCACTTTGAGCCCGCATCCATTCTTTCAAACCATCCGGAAAACCTCCTTTTGAATCAAGGGCCTCGTATTGCCAGTATTTTTTTGGCCATGTAATAAAAACAAAATGCTCCGCAAAAGGAGCTGTTCCCGCCAGAGGTTCTCCGGACTGTCTGGTCAGCATACTGCAAAATTTTGAATTAAGCATATTTTAACTTATCAATGTTCAGGTTGTTAGAATTTAAGAAAACTGAAAAATTAAACTCGTAATGTTTTATAACAATCAAACTTGCCATCAATTCCAAGTTATTTGTTTACAATTCATGTTTTCCGGCTGACTAACCTGCAATTCAAAAATTTTAATTAATGGATTTTTTTTACAGAGAGGAACCACTGCAGGATTATCTCAATTCTGTCTTTAAATATCACATTAAATATTATGCATACTGTGTCAGATAAGAACATATTTTCAATTGCGAATGATGCTTGCTTGCACATGAGAAAGAAAAAATATCAACATCAAATTTTGCAGAACAGTTATTGCATACAGAATTTGACAATTGCGAAAATTCTGTTATTTTCATCATAGAATGGTAAGTCATCTGTATTCCTCGATTGGATGAATTATTCATTTCAATATTTCAAACAAATCATCAGTAGTCAAACATGAGATCAGTTATTCAGGAAGAGTTATTCGGTTCAGAGCAATATACTCGTTTATGCAGCATCTGTAGGGGGGAATTCCCACGTTCCGGTGAGTTTTTTCCTGATGGGCGCTGTAATGACGGGATGGCATCATTTTGCAGAAAATGTGCTCACCTAAGAACTCAGCTGCGTCTATCTGCAAAAGATACTGACACACAATTTTCCCAGGAAAATATGCTGGTCAAGGAATGTGAAGAATGTGGTGAACGAAAGACAATTCGGGAATTCTACATGTCTTCACATTCACAGGATGGTAAGACGTCATCATGCAAAAAATGTATGGACGCAAACTATGATCTGAAGCAAAAACATAAACTTAATCCTGAAGGGAAGTCTGTGTATTTTATTCAGGATTCAAGAAATAACAGAGTTAAAATATCTTCAGGCAGTAATCCTTTTCTTGATCTGGCTAACTTACAGCAGGGATCTTCTGAGACGCTTCATATACTGGCCAGTTTCGAAGCAAATCAGGAAGAGTCTGCTGAAACAATTGTCAATACCCTGCAGAGCTTGTTTCAAACTCATCATTGCGGAAACGGATGGTTTGATATGGTGCCTTCGCTGGCACAGTACATTTCTCTTATACAGCAAGGAGACTCCGAAAAAGCTAAGCTCCTGCTCACTCCATTAGAAAATACTCAAAACGATTCCTTATCAAAGACTGCTCAAAAAGGAGGCGAAGGTGGGGCTGTTACTGTTGAGGGTCAGAATTATCCCAATATTTCAGCTGCCGCGCAAGTCACAGGATACGCTTTTGAGCAACTGAAAGAACATCTTCAAAGCACTGAAAAAAACGGCACAACCGTCGCTGCGAAACAAAAAAAGCAGATAAGTCGCTGAATCGATAAGACTTCGCTTCTATTCTAAATTATAAATTAAATTTCAGGTAATGCTCCGGAAGAGTTATGTCTATAGCAGTTTTGTCCGGAACAATTGACTTAATTTAATGGCTAATCGGTAAGTCACAAAATCATCAGCAGTTTTGTCCGTAGTTGCTGACAAACACAAAATGCTGATCCGGAAATTGTTTTATCCCTGGTGGTTCTTTTTTTGGTAATCCTATACCCGACCCATGACGCCATCATTTAACGGTTCCTGTTCTGTGTCATGATAACTTCCAACTCCAAACCATGGTAGCATTATGCGACAACTTCTGCTGAGCATCCTCTCGTTTTTAATCATCATCCTTTCAGCTTACGCTGAAAGCATTCCCTATGAAAATTTGGTCGGAGTTTGGGCTTCCTCGCAAAACAGGGTTAATCACGATCTCACCCAAGCTCAGGTCTCGGAACTGTGCGGGATGGGAGTCCTGATCCTCCATCCTGACCGGAACATTGGCATTCATATCCGGCCCAAACTGGACGGCAAGCTGCTGGGGTCGATGGACGTCCTCTCCAAGCAGCCTTGCACCTATGTGGACAACCAACTGACCTGCCAAGTTGAAGCAAGTGCGAGTGGAAAGTCGCTGGGCGGGGGGCCGTTTTTCGTTCGCTTCGAGAAAGTGCGGGAAAACGTTTACGACATGACCTCGCTTAAGCCGGACGGTCAGACGGTGGACAAGGTTGAGACTGCCTACCGCTGTCCGCTGACGATCCCAGAAGCACTGGCATGGGTGGAAGAGAATTCGGAACTGGGTGAACTGGGCGAAAAATTGGGAGAGGCCCTGGACTTGTTTGAGGATACGGACTTGCCCATCTCGCAGAAAGCGGAGGCACTCCAGCAAAAAGCTAAGTCCGGAGATGCAAGGGCACAAGCCGGATTAGGCACTCTGCACCTGATGGCTGCGGTCAGCGCAACTGGCGTTGAACACGATCCGGACCTAGGCCTGGAACTTCTCAACCAGGCAGCAGAAAAGCAGGTTGCTTCTGCGTATGTGATGCTGGGAAGCGCCAATATGATTCCGGGATTAGCCAAAGCAAAGCAGGATTTTGCGGCGGCTTACGGTTGGTACGAGAAGGCGGCACAGGCCGGAAGGGCTGACGCCCTCAATGTTACAGGGATGATGAGGTTGTTTGGCCTTGGCACGGAACAGAATGGACCACAAGCCGTGAAGAGGTTGACACGTGCGGCGGAACTAGGCAATCACTCATCGCATTTTAATCTTGGCATAATTCGTGTGTTTTTTCCCGAAGACCTCAAGCAACGCTGGCAGGTTTCACTGAAGCAAGACCCACTGATCGGTATGATGCACCTCAATCTTGCTACCGAGCAAAAACATGAACCAGCTCAGATGGTGCTGCAGTTTCTCAACCAGAAAAGACACCCTGATCTGGCTTCCACTGCGAGTGAAAAAGCAAAACAATGGAAAAAACAGCATCTCCGGAAAACTGGGTTTAACCCAGATTATCCTGATTCAAGTGTTCTGATGGATTTCAAGATTGAAGGCGGGCAAATTAAATTCGGTGATGCCAACATCAATGCAAAACTGGAGTGGTCGCTGGGAGCTGGTACTAAACTGGTAAATCGAAAGAAGACACAAAGTACCGGAAACAAACAATTGTTGTTGAACAAATGGCGTAGTTTTGATGATTGCAATTCATCCATCTTTCTTCTGGATGGTGATGGAAATGAATTCAATCTAATGCATAAAGATGCAATCCAAGAACATGGATATAAAATTAGCCAGGATCAAAAATTTATAAATGATAAATGGTTGTTATTTTTATACGCAAAATCTGAAGTAAGTGAGAACTCTATTAAAGGAAAATATTACGATATGTTGGAAAATAGTTATTCATATTTTGACAGCAGTTATAGATTCGAAACAAAAAATAATAAAACTGCTCTTGTTCTTGTGATTAAGGAATACTATTTGTTTGACGAAAATGGAAAAAAGATTAAGCAGGATGTTTCAGGATGGGACCAATTTGTAATTATTGACTGTAATATCAGTAATATAAGAGGAGATAAAGAATTTTCTGCTCAATTTGAACATATCAGGAAATTGTACTATAAAAAATGATTAGCAGCACGAAAACATTTTCTTCAACCAATTAACCAATAGTTAAAACAGCAGCTCCGTTTATGCGGCTTTGCTTCAGGTCCAGCAGAGCCTGATTTGCTTGTTCCAGCCGGTAGAGATTCACTTCTGTACGGATAGGAATTTCACCGGCAAGTTTAAGAAGCTCCATTCCGTCCTGATATGTGGCATTTGTGGCGCTCATCATTGCTCTTTCTCCGTAAAGAAACCGATAAGGAAACTTGGGAATGTCACTCATGTGAATACCCGCAGAGACCACTGTTCCTCCTTTGCGTAAATAGTTCAGGCTTTCAACCATTAAATTTCCTGCCGGAGCAAAGATCAACGCGCTGTCCAGTTCTACTCCGGGATCATCATAAAGACCTCCGGACCAGACCGCGCCCAATTCCTCAGCATGGAGCTGGTGTTCTTCACTTCGTGTGAAAACGTAAACCTCACAATTCAAGTGGACTGCAACCTGTATAGTTATGTGCGCTGATGCGCCAAAACCATATATTCCCAACTTCTCTCCGGACTTGATTCCACAAAGTTTCAGCGAACGATATCCAATTATTCCGGCGCAAAGTAATGGTGCTGCCTGTCGGTCAGCTATTGTTTCCGGAAGTTTATAGACAAACTGTGCTGGTACAGTTACATATTCAGCATAGCCGCCGTTAAAATTAAGTCCGTTAAACTGTGCTGAATCGCAAAGGTTTTCTCTGCCTCCACAGCAATAATCACAGCGACAGCATGTTGAGTTCATCCATGGTACTCCCACTCGGTCACCTGTCTTCAACTCATCTACGCCCTTACCGGTCTCCTCAATCATTCCAACAACCTGGTGTCCGGGAATGATGGGTAATTCCTGTGTTACAAGTTCTCCCTCAACTATATGCAAATCCGTACGGCAAACAGCACAACAGGATACTCGAATCAGGACTTCTGATTCTTCCGGTTTCCTTAAATCAAGAATTGCACTTTTAAGCGGTTTTTCCTCAACCAAACTGGGACGGTGAAGCATCATGGCCTTCATGACATACCTTTTAACTGCAAAAGTAAAATGAGAACTATGAAACTATAAAACTTCAATGTGATTTAATTGTTTAGAAGACATATCAATGATATACCCTGGACTAATCATGCTCAAGCAATGAACTTCATTATCACCTTAGTACATTTGAAATTATTTTAATGCATTTCAAATTGGTCTTGTAAATACGCTGTAAAATTTGTATTTTTGAAAGCTCAATCCAATCAAGACCATTCAGGCTTACTAACATTTCTCCATTGAATGATGGAATAAAACCTCCTGTAGTTTTTCCCAATCAATTACTGCCAAAATGGCAAAAAACATTACGCCCCGCAAAGATAATTACTCTCAATGGTATCTTGATGTAATTGCGGCCGGGGAGCTTGCTGACTACGCGCCTGTAAAAGGCTGTATGGTGATCAGACCAACTGGTTTTGCAATATGGGAAGCAATGCAGTCTCGTCTGGACCGCATGTTCAAAGAAACAGGTCATGTCAATGCATCATTTCCCTTATTGATTCCCAAGCACTTTATGGAACGTGAAGCAGAGCATGTTGAAGGATTCAGTCCGGAATGTGCTGTTGTAACACATGGTGGCGGCAAGGAGCTTGAAGAACCTTTGATGATTCGGCCAACGTCTGAGACAGTGATCGGGCACATGTATTCCCAATGGATTCAAAGTTACAGGGACCTGCCGGTATTGATCAATCAGTGGTGCAATGTGCTGCGCTGGGAAATGCGGACTCGTCTGTTTTTGCGTACCTCTGAATTTCTCTGGCAGGAAGGACATACAGCCCATGAAACAGCTGAAGAAGCACAGGAAGAAACCTTGCGGATGCTGGAAATCTACCGCATTTTTCAGGAAGAATATCTGGCGATTCCTGTGATTACAGGTATTAAATCTGAATCAGAAAAATTTCCTGGCGCATTATCAACATATTCAGTTGAAGCAATGATGCAGGATGGTAAAGCGCTACAAGCTGGGACATCACACAATCTAGGCCAAAATTTCGCGAAGGCTTTTGAGATAGATTTTCTTGATCGTAATAACAATCAAAAATATGTCTGGACAACAAGCTGGGGGGCTTCTACACGTATGATAGGAGGTTTGATAATGACTCATAGTGATGATGACGGATTGATTCTTCCACCAAAAATAGCACCTGTTCAAGTGGCGATTGTTCCAATATTCAACAATGAACAGGAACGCAGCGAAACCTTGGAGTTTGCAGAAAATATTGCAAATCGACTGAAAGAAAAAATAGATCTGCTTCAGATAAAAATTGATACCTCTGATAATTTAAGACCTGCCGATAAGTTTTTTTATTGGATTCAGCAGGGAGTGCCTGTAAGGATTGAAGTTGGTCCGCGGGATGTAAAAAAACAATCTGCCATGGTTGCAAGACGGGATATTCGTGATAAAAACCCTGTTCCGGTTGAACAAATTACTCAGCATGTTGTAGAGTTGTTGGAAAAGATTCAGAAAAACTTGTTTGAACGGGCTTTTGAATATAAAAAAGAAAAAACCAGAACTGCCTCTACCTATGCTGAATTTAAGGAAATACTTGCTGAACATGGCGGATTCATATTGGCACACTGGGACGGATCAAGAGAAACCGAAGCAAAAATCAAACAGGAAACTAAGGCAACTATACGCTGTCTTCTACTTGAAAAAAATCCTGAAGCAGGAAAATGTATAGTAACCGGCGGACCATCCTCGCAAAGAGCTTTGTTTGCAATTGCGTACTAAATTTAATGCAATTCACCAAAGATCAATCTTTAATTAAACCGGAATTGTGAACAATCACATCATAGTCTCCAACGTCAGCGACGCACCTTTTGCTCTTGGTGTAGGCTATGCCCATTCCCAGCAAACTGACATTTCCGATATTATTGCTCTTAAAACGTTTATCAACAACGAGTTTTGTCCCAGATTTTTACAGGACCATGTTACTGAAGAAACACTTGGTCATGGACTGGAGGGCAAGTCAGTCTACATCGTTTCTTCTCACTCTGCATATTATTCTCGCAACGAGCTGGCTATGCGCAATTATTTAATTGCTTCTGCAGCCAAGGAGAATGGAGCAGAATTTGTTGCTTTAGTTGAACCTGATTTATTTTACTCTGCTCAGGACCGTGGTCCAAGAACCCTTGATCATCCGCAGGTTACAGATTTTGCTTCACGAGAAAAATTTGTCGGACAGCCATGTTCTGCGGAAATGTACGCGCAGCTGTTAAGAACATCGGGGGTCGACTGCGTGATGACTGTTCATAACCATAAACCTGAAGTGATGAGTAACATATATCAGAATGTCTATCCTGAAGGGAATATACGTAATATTCCAACACTGTTGAATTTAGACATTTCCCCCCTGATTGCAAACTATATCCTCCGATCAGGATTGGTAAGACTCTGGAATTATGGTGAACATGTTGGGTTTGTCGCCCCGGATGAAGGAGCAATGGATTTTGTCAGCCGTGTCAGAGAGTTCAGCGGACTTCATAATTCTGTAATGGTCACATTCAGAAAAACACGCAGCGGACAGCGTGACGTTTCACTGGACATAAGTGATGACGTGGAACAGTTGAAAGGCCGTGATGTTTTCATTCTGGATGACATGGTACGCACTGGAGGAACAATTGCGGCAAATATCAGTGCAATTGCGGAGTCAAAACAATGCCATCCGGAAAATATTTTCTTCTACAGCACTCATACATCAATCTCTCCTGAAGCACGAGAAAACCTGAATTCTCCTTACCTGAATCAATTCATAACCAGCAACACCATTCCAGGTGTGCTGAATCGTGATGTTCAGGGTCGTCTCCGAAAAAAAATTGTGGTTTTGAAAATTGAAAAATGGATTGCTAACGCAATCAGACATTGTCTGGAAGAAGCACAACTTCCGGAAGACATTTATGGAATTAATTCTGTTACACAATCTGATGAACTTTACGAAGTTGATCTCTCCACAAAAAATCCCCTGCATAATAAATCCCGCGTTCAACAATATGAACTAACAATCTAAACATGGCCAAAGACGAAAATACGCTTATCCTGGGAATAGGCGGAGTGGGAATGCACCTGGCACAGCGTTTGGTCCATGAAGGATATCCTGTGACAGTTATTGAATCTGATTCTGAACTGCTGGAAAACGCTTCTGAATCTTTGGACGCACGTCTGATATGTGGAAATGCAACTCAGCTTTCAAGCTGGCGTGACGCTAAAGCTGAAGATATGGGATTGATGATTGCTGCCACAAATAATGATTCCACTAACATGTTGTCATCATTGATTGCAGACAAATTTGGTATTGAGCGAAAAATTGTCCGGGCACGCTCGATTGATTTTATGGACGAAAGCATTTTTTCTCCGGATGAACTGAAAATTGATTTGATGGTTCATCCGGAAGAACTGGTGGCTCAGGAAATAAACCGACTGGTTAAAAGGGCCTCATGTAATGACCTCACTCCAGTAGGAGAAGGTAATATGCACGTTCTTGCTATGAGGATTAACGAATACTCCCCGCTGCTTTCCAAAACACCCAAAGAACTATCCACAACACATACTGAATTTTTTTTCAGGGTTGTTGCTATCGCCCGTGGAATTTCAACTATAATTCCACAGGCAGAGGAACAAATTCGGCCATTCGATCAAGTTTTCATCATGTCCCGTAAAGAAGATATGAAGCCATTAATGGATATGATGCAAGTTGATGATAAAAAAATCGAATGCCTGATGATACTTGGCGGTGGTTTGGTAGGAAGGAGGGTTGCACAGCTGTTGGAAAAGGAAGTAGAGATAAAACTTATTGAAAATAATCCGGATCGTGCTGAAGAGCTGGCTTCTGATTTGAAACACACCCAGGTTATACACGGTGATGGAACTGACGCAAATGTGCTGGTTATGTCCGGACTGGATACTACTGAATCTTTCATTGCCACCACCGGTGACAATGAAACAAACATTGTAAGTTGTCTATTGGCCAAACATTTAATGAACAGGAATAATCGAGATCCTCAAGGTGGTTATGGAAAAACTATTGCCTTGGTAAACAAGGAAGATTACCTTGTTTTAGCATCCACGATCGGCTTGGATATTGCCCTTAACGCAAAAATATCTGCCGCCAATGAAATTCTCAAATTCGTACGGCGTAATGAACTTTTGTCTGTGGCGCATCTTCACGGAGTTGACGCTGAAGTCATAGAGCTTATAGCTGCACCCGGCTCAGAAATTGCAGGTAAACCATTGAAAAACTTAGCGAGATACTTTCGCCAGCATAACATTTTGATCGGAGGTGTCGAGCAGGACGGAGTTTGGAAAGTCGCTGTAGGCACAACCGAAATTCAGCCGCAGAACAGGGTAGTTGCCGTATGTTCCTCTCAATACCTCAATAAAGTAAGGCAGTTATTTACTTGAAATAATTACTTTTCTTACCCGCCAAACCATTTTTCATTTTTATTTCAATTAATCCTACCATTATTAATTGAATGTGTATATACTGTTTCAATGAAACTACTGTTGTATGTTCTAACAGTACTGTTAATCATTGCAGCTGGAGGATGCAGCCAGGAGCGCAGGTATGTATATCCCTCAGATAAACGTCTTGAATTGCAGAGGGTATGCCGTGCTGTAAGTGCCAGAAATACAAATAGATTCATGGTTTTATTGGGTAAAATTTACCCCCTGAATAATGACGGAAGGACCGCAGCGCTGGAAGAAATTAGCACAAAACTGGAAGACGCAGGGTATTTTTGCGGACCTTATCGTTTAAGGAATGCGCCATGCCCTGTTGGGTATAATAGAAGAATTGACAAATCAACTTGTTCTTTTTCAAGGTAAGGTATTGAAATTATTTATATATTATTAAAGTATTTTTTTTACCATACGACATAATATCAAACAAAATTCTTTTTTAATCTAATCCCTTTTATAATTAATTCAGCTCAGTCGGAACGTAGTCAAAACATGGACAGTAAATTGCACTCGACCAAGAGTTCGTCTTATTTATTATCAAATTTTGCAATAAGCACAGGAAATTTTCAGTCGAGGAGCATGGATGCCATCGAACTCTAAAAGCAATAACCTGATCGTGGGGCTGGATATCGGCACCACAAAAATCTGTGCAATTGCAGTTGAGGGCGATGATATTGAAGCATTGAATGTCGTAGGTGTGGGCACGGCAAAATCAGAAGGTCTGCGTAAAGGAGTTGTCGTCAACATTGAAAAGACAGTCAGGGCTATTAAGAAGGCGGTTGAAGAATGTGAATTAATGTGTGGAGCACAAATACGCTCAGTATATGCAGGAATCGCGGGGCATCACATCAGGGGGCAAAACAGCCGGGGTATGGTCACGGTTTATCATAACCGTATTGTCACAGATGAAGATATCCGCCGGGTAATAGACGCTGCCCAGGTTTTGATTCCGAATGACAGAGAAGTATTACATATTCTTCCTCAGGAATTCATTGTGGATGATCAGGATGGAGTACAAAATCCGCTTGGAATGGCGGCGGCACGTTTAGAGGTAAATGTTCACATTGTAACCGGTTCAGTAACCTCCGCGCAAAATATTATTAAATGCTGTAACCAGTCAGGACTGGACGTTGAAGATATAGTGCTGGAACCTTTGTCCTCCAGTCAGGCTGTGCTTAGTCCGGATGAGCAGGAAGTTGGTGTTGTACTGGTTGACATAGGCGGCGGTACCACAGATGTCACCATATATTCCGAAGGCAGTATTGTTCATACCGCAGTTTTGGCTTTGGGTGGAAATCACTTAACACACGACATTGCAATTGGTTTGGGCGCCCCACTTCATGAAGCAGAAGATATAAAGCATAATTTCGGAGTGGCAATGACCAGCATGGTTGATGAAGATGAAATGATTGACGTTCCAAGTGTTGGAGGTCGTAATAACCGTACAATGAAAAAACGTGTACTTGCAAGCATCATCGAGGATCGTTTCAGAGAAATTTTTGAATTGATTGCTCATGAAATTGAGAAAACCCACTTTCACACTTTAATGGCATCAGGAGTCGTAATTACAGGAGGCACATGCATCATGCCCGGGGCAGACCAACTTGCATCACAAGTATTAAATTTACCGGTACGTGTGGGATTTCCGGAAAATATTACAGGATTACGGGAAATGATATATTCACCCAAATATGCGACCAGCGTAGGACTTGTACGATATGGAATTACAAGCAATCAAGGGAAATTGAACTTTGCGGGTGATGATACAAATCTCTTTCATAAGGTATCCAGAAGAATGAAAGACTGGATGCAAAATTTCTTTTAGTATTTAATCTTATTCTAAGAATAAACCTTATTCATTGTAAATAATGGGGGCCAAAATGCTTAATTTTTCTGATATCCAGCCTATTCGTGATGACACACCAAGCATTAAAGTAGTTGGAGTTGGCGGTGGCGGTGGTAACGCCGTAAATCGCATGATTCAATCAGGTGTTCAAGGTGTGGAGTTCATTGCGGCAAACACTGATTTGCAGGATTTAAGAAAATCTTTGGCGCCACAGAAACTTCAGATCGGCAGTCAATGTTCACGTGGATTGGGAGCAGGAGCAAAACCGGAAATTGGTCGTAATGCGGCTTTGGAAAGCATTGATGAAATCAGAGATTCACTTCATGGCGCTGATATGGTTTTCCTAGCGGCAGGTATGGGTGGAGGAACCGGTACCGGGGGAACTCCGATAGTCGCTCAGATAGCACAAGATATGAAAGCACTTACAGTAGGTGTTGTTACACTGCCTTTTAACTTTGAGGCAAAAAGACGGAGAAAGGTTGCAAACGGAGGGGTACTTGAATTGAGAGATCGTGTTGACACACTGATTGTTGTACCAAATGAAAACTTATTCAGTATCATCAACAGACGAACACCTATGACAGAAGCCTTTGGTTATGCTGACGAAGTGCTGCGTCAAGGAGTTCAAGGAATCTCAGACCTGATCACCAGGGACGGACTGGTAAATTTAGACTTTGCGGATGTCAGGACAGTAATGGCTAATAAAGGAAAGGCTGTAATGGGTACCGGACTTGCCTCAGGAGAAAATAGAGCAAGACATGCTGCAGAACAAGCTCTGCATAGTCCTCTGTTAAACGACAATAGAATTGATGGCGCACGTGGGATATTGATCAATGTGGTCGGAGGGGTATCAATGGGCATGCAGGAAGTTGATGAAGCATCAACTTTCATTAAGGAACATGGTCACAAAGACGCTGATATTATCTGGGGTGCAGCTATTAATCCGGATTTTGAGGATCAAATGATGATCACTGTTATTGCAACAGGTTTTGATGAAAATGATGATGCCGGTGCGAAAAAATCTATCTCAAGCATTCCGGCAATGCCATTTGAAGCTCTGGCAGAAACAACAGGACATTCAAATTCAGAGAATGAAGTAGAAGTAGGTACATTAAAGATTGAACTTGAAAAGAAAACAGAAGTTACATCTGAACCTTATAACGGTGGTAAAAATTATATGGTTGAATCTCAAACTACTGAAGATGTTCAAATTTCTGAAGTATCAGAGGCAACGACAAACTCCGATTCAGATACATTCAATAAAGAAAAAGCAGACGATGAATTTGTTTTAAGTGATGATGATGATGATTCGAGACTTATTTCCGAGCAGCCAGTTCAAGATGAAGAAAATGCCAATGATGAGGTAAATGAATTTTCATCAGAATCATCAGAAAATCAAAAAAATGAAAATGATCAAGAAAAGTTTATTAGTAATCAATCAAGCGAGACTGACCAAATAGAAGATGAAAGTACAAACTCTTCGGAATCATACGAAAATGATGAGGATCAGACATCATTTCAGGACCTTCCGCTGGACATAACATCCTCTAATTTAATTGATGCTGAAACATACTCAATTCATGATCCATCAGGAGATTCAACAGAACTCAATGGAAAGGAAATGCCTGTAACAAATTCTCTTTCCTACCCAGATCTTCTTTCAGAAAAAGAAAATGAAACTGAGACCAGCGAAGTTGAAACAAGCCCACTTATACCGGAATGGGCAAATCAAATTGATAATCCAGCGTTTTTTCAGAATCTGGACATACCTACTTTTCTAAGAAGACGAGGATCTAACCGTCCCCGACAATAAAAAACTTGTAGTTATTTTTCTTTTTTATTATGCTTGGCTTCATAGTCAAAAAGCTGAGAGTGAAAGAAAAATTTCACGGTTCTTTTGAGTGATCACAAGTTACTTCCAGAGTACTTTTACTGTCAGCTTCTGACATAATTCCCTAAATTTTTTATTTATAATTTTCCTGGTTTAGTAATTTAAATCAGGTTTTCATTAGTGTTTTTTTCATTGTTTATTATGAAGACTATTCGCTTACTGCACACTTCTATACTGGGACTTTTAGGAGGAGTCGTTGGCTGGACTCTACTGCAAAGCGGGTTTAACATTTCTGTTGCTCTATCCACAACAGTATTTCCAGAATATAATTTCTTTTTGTTTAATAAAATTAATTATGAAGGGGCTTTAATTGGTCTCGGACTGGGAATGATTCTACAGGCCAGAGCTTCATTATTGCATCATCATGATTTGATGCGTATTTTGTTCAAAATGTTTATAGGTGCTATTTCAGGGACAATTATAGGACTAGTTTGCTTTGGATTTGGAAACTTCTTGCAGACAGTACATATTTCACCTTTGGTTAGCCGTATTACAAGTTGGACACTTTTAGGATTATCAATTACAGGAGCCTCCCAGTTGTTTTGCTCTGCTTCAGGTTTTTTGGGACCGCGAATTCTAAGCGGTGCTGCCGGAGGGCTAATCGGGGGTGGAATTTTTGAAATTTTGCTGCAGTATCAATTGACCGGACCAGAACACCTTGTAGGGCTGGTTCTTAGCGGTTTTTGCATCTTTTTAATTATTGGAATTACAGAAAATAGTGTTACTTCCTTTGCTTTAAGAGTTTTAACTGGCAGTCAGGAAGGTCAAATATTTCTACTAGATCAAAATAGATTTACCTTGGGATACAGTTCACAAAATGATTTTACTCTACGGGGTTACGCAGAAGTTTGTGAATTACATGCACACATTTTCAAAAAAGGGAATCAAATTTATATTGAAAGTGCTGATGCAGGTGGAGATGTACTTGTGAACTATCGTTTGGTCGATCAACAATCCATGAAAAAAGGAGATGTGATTAAAATTGGTACCGCGCTGTTGCAGTACTATGAAATCTAATGATCTCTCACATTGGTCGATCTTTGCTGGCATGCGTGCTTAGTGCATGCCTGCATTTTTTCGGACTGTTCAAAATAAAATCCCTTCTGGCTGCAGAACAGCTAGATGAGAGAAAAAAATTGAATCTCGACGAATCTCCTCCCGAGATACTTGATTTATTCTATCAAGATCAGTTTTTCCTCAAAATAAGTCCGGACACTACTCTGACAATTACAGAGTCCCTTCTGGTTTTTGCAGGCATAATTTTACTTAAATTTGTTCTGTGGGTTCTGCAAAAACCAAGAGTCAGCACTCCTTCCGGACCAGTCTTTCAATTATTAAATCTTGGTGAGCATGGACTTTTAATTCAATTAAAATCTGAAGTTCAAACTCTGGAGTTACTTTCCAAGATTAAAACCAGTAAGAAATACCGCTTATCAGCAAATTTAAACAGAGTAACTTTAACTCCTCACCTGAATACTTTTTTGCTTGAGGACAAGAACTATAAAAACGCACTACTGATTAATCGAAGACGTTCTCATCGTATGGCTCTGTGCAATGATGATATATTGGATGTCGGGGAAATGATCTTACTTTACCGCAATCCCAATGTTTCCGGAAACAACATTCAACGTCTTGATGATGGTAAACTGTTCCTGCCTTCTTCCAGTATAAAACCTAAAGGACCAGTTCAAAAAGGAACTCCAATATTAACACTCATCGGAAGCCAACAGGATTTCCCTCTAGTTCGTAATTTGAATACATTGGGAAAATCAAAATCCAATGATATAATTATTGAAAGTGATGAAATAGCCTTACGTCACGTAAAAATATATAAGGTGGGAGAAACATGGAAAATTCAAAATTTGAATATTAATGAAACAACTTCAGTAAACGGCCGGCGAATTGATCAACGTTTGTTACAGGATGGTGACGAAGTAACCGTAGGGGATGTCTCTTTCAAATTCAGTTTAAGCAAAGCTCCAATAAAGCAATTTCGCAGGCCAAGAGTTGAGACTGCTCAAAAGACACGTACGACTTAATTTGCAATTAAAATATAACGGAAAGACTGGTAACTGCCCGCAACTCCATTTAGAAAACCTATCTCATCAGAAATCCTCAAATAAATAGCATTTCTATCAGCTGGTAATTTGTATTTAAAAGAAAATTGTTTTTTTCTTTTCAACAGGTAGGTTTTTAAGCGTTTGCGATTTTGGTCATATAATGTCAGCTTTGGACGTAATTGAGTTGGTCCAAGACGATTCCATGTTATCTTTATAGATTTACTTTCATCCTTCGATCCATCTTCTTCGTAAGTTTTTATCATGAACAATGTGCTGTCACCGCGATGCCTGATGTTGTCATATACAGTGCTTGCTAGTGGCAGGCTGTAGGTTTGTTTGAATGGACTTAATGGAACTTGCAGTTCAGGAACAGGCAAGTTTATTTCCTCAGATTCACTTTCAAAAAAATCACTTTCCTGAACCAACTCAAAAAATGGTTCCAAAGAGGCAGGCCTTTCATTCCATTCAACATTCACAAAAAGCATATTTTCATCCCAATTCAAATAGCTAATTTTGAATGGGGCATCTGGAGGTGGAATAAATTCCTGAAATATATCATCTTTCTTTCCTATAAAAAGAGCTCCATAAGAAACATAATTTTCTGAAATCACATCCAGTCGCAGGTTTTTCCAGCGAGGGTTATTTTGAAATAATGTCTTAATTAACTGCTGTTCTTGAATTGGGCCTGATATACCTTTGAATTTAAGCTTAACTTCTAATCCTGTACCAGCATAAATCGTCAAAGCTTTTTGAATCAGAGGAGTCCAGTTCAGCAACAACTTGTCAAGTATAGATGGAATGATGGCCTCGATCTGTCCTGCAGTGTAGGACATCATGGTTGATGCTCTTATTGAGCTATTTGAGGATTCTTTCAGATCTGTTTGAGGAGACCAGAAAATGAGATCTGTGTTCAAATTATAATTTTGTGAATTATTTTCATCAGCAATAATATGCAACTTAAGTTCAAGTAAAGGCAAAGAATTTATATCAATTTCTTGCAATGTTTTGTCGGCTAACAGTTTAATCCTTGCGGGCAAGCCTGCTTCAAACGTAAGATAATCTTCACTAACAAGGATTTCTTTGATACGAATTCGGTAGGGATTTAAACGAGTCCGAACTTGTTCCAAAAACAGATTTAATACTTCTGACTCTCGTAATTCCTGATCTGCATTGTAAATCAGGAAATAATCCCGGAAAGAAATGCGTTCATTTTTAGTCGGCACCCCTAGTTTTCTGAAAGCAGCCAGTAATTGTGATTTAAAAATACGTGCTTCAATACTAATTATGAACTCACTGAGATCATGGGTACTGCCTTCGCTGATTACTCTAATTGACTCAATAAAGTTATCAGGTTTTTCAAAAAATATTTTCTGCAAAAGCGGTTTCAGAGAGTCAATACTATTATAATCAAGTAATCTTTCTACTGCTTGCATAACTGACTGCCCTTTAGCATCTTTTAGCGCGTCTGCTTTTGCTTTTACAAGATTATCTCGTTTTATAACAACAGTTGTTGCAGCACTTTCCACTAACAGGCTCTGCCCCATCAATGGGGCAATAAGGAATAGCCAAAGCAGCAATACCGCAATAGGTTTGCGAATATTTAACAACAAAAATCTAATCATTAATCATTGAGAAATTCTGCCTGAATTGCATCAAGATGCTTTGTTAGCAATTCTGAATTTTTGCCATGTAAATTAAAGTAGTACTTGATTTTTGGTTCAGTTCCGGAAGGTCTCGCTAATATTCTTGTTTTGTCAGCCAATTCCAAGGAAATCACATTTGACTTTGGTAATCCTGGGCCATCCCCATGGCAAGTTTCATCCGCATGTAAAATGGTATTGTTCAAATAATCTGTTATTTTAACCACAGTTTGTCCGGCAATAGATTTTGGCGGTGAATTCCGTAGTCTTTTCATTAGCTGCTGAATTTTTTCAATTCCCCCTGTTCCGGAGAAAGCCCGGGTTTTCAGTGCATCAAGATGAATCCCATGTTCCTGATGAATCTGATTAAGTCTTTCCTGAGGAGTCATGTTTTTTTCCCTTAGAGACGCGACCATTTCTGCAAATGCCAGTGAGGCCCAGATTCCGTCTTTATCACCGGAATGATCTCCCATCAAATATCCGTGGCTTTCTTCCATGCCAAACACAAACTTAGCGCCTTGATCATTCTCAATATGTAAAGCTTCCTTTCTTATCCACTTAAATCCTGTCAATACCTCAATCACATTCATTCCATATTTGACAGCTATCTTTGATAAAAGAGGTGTAGTTACAATAGTAGTTATAATCACACCATTAAGTGGCAGTCGTTTTTGTTGTTTTAAGTTTGAAAGGATAAAATCCAGAATTAATACGCCAATTTGATTTCCAGTTAACCATTGCCATTGCCTATCAGCATCCCTTACCATCACACCTAAGCGATCTGCATCTGGATCATTTGCTAAAATGAGTTCATCATCATCAGAAGCATGATCAACAGCCATATCAAAAGCATTAATATCTTCCGGATTAGGTGAGGCTATTGTGCTGAAATTACCATCCGGAACCATTTGCTGTTCAACTACTTTAACGTTTTCAAATCCTTGTTGTCGCAGCAATTCAGGAACCAATCGACCTCCAGTCCCATGAAGTGGCGTAAAAACTATTCCTAACTTTTTATTATCTTCACGTTTGCCTAAACTTAATTTGCTGACAGTTTTTAAATAATATTCATCTGCTCCAGAGTTAATCCATTCAACTTTCCCTTGCTGTAAAGCTTTTTCAAAAGAAATGGTTGGAATTCTGTCAATTTCAGTAATGTTCCGGATTTGATCAATTATCTGGTTATCAACTGGAGGTACTATCTGTCCGCCATTTTCCCAATAAACTTTGTATCCGTTGTATTCCGGAGGATTATGACTGGCTGTGATTATTATGCCGGCAACAGCGTTTCTCCGCAGCAATTCACATGACACCAAAGGCGTTGGTGCAATTTCTGCGAACAAAAACACTGGAATTCCATGTGCTGCCAAAACTTCGCTGCTAACTTTTGCAAATTCAAATGAGCGGTTACGTGTATCGTATCCAATAATGACCCCTTTTGAGACAGAATCATTTTTCATTTTCTTTATAATCCGGGCAACTCCTTCTGTTGCCGTTTGAACAGTGTAACGGTTGATACGATTTGTGCCGATCCCCATAATGCCACGCAGACCTCCTGTACCAAATTCCAGAATACTGCCGAAACATTCTTTACATTCATCCCGAAATTCATCAGCAAGAAGTTTTTTTGCTTCTGCTTGCGTCTTATAATCAAAACTTGGATTTTCAGCCCAGAATCTTGCTGTTTGAATAAAATCCTCTTTTTTTTGAAGCATAATATCTTGAATACTCATAAATTTAATTTAATTCATTTAACAAAATCTCATCATCAGACTGAATTACTGTTTCATTGTTTGTGACAGGATGTGGGAAGCGGATTTCTGAGGCGTGAAGTAACTGCCTGTGAAGCGGGAAATCATGACTCAGTAAAAAATTCTCACCTTCACTAAGCCACTGTATAAAACCATCATCAGGCAAGCCATATAACTTATCACCTAATACAGCACAGCCAATGTGTGCTGCATGAACTCTGATTTGATGAGTTCTTCCTGTGAATGGACGTACTTCAACAAGCGAATAATCAGATATTTTTTCTTTTTCTCTGAAATAGGTTTGGCATGACCTACCATGAGAATTCACACTTTGTTTAATGCGGATTTTGCTGTTTAAATCCTTCCCGATCGGCAAAGATATGAAAACCTCCGGAATAGACTTTACTGGACTTAGTGGTAAATGCTGACTGAGTATTGCAGAGTATTTTTTTTGTATTAGTTTTTTCCTGAAAAGAGTGGCCATCGTCTGAGCAATTTCATGCTTTTTTGCAAAAATAATCACTCCGCTGGTTTCACGGTCAAGTCGATGGAGAGTGTAGAGCTTATTTAGGCCAAATTTAGATTTAACCAAATTGACCAGCGTATTTTTATAGTATTTACCTGAAGGACTGGTTGGCAAATTGCCTGACTTGCACAAAGCGATCAGAAAGTCATCTTCATATATGATGTCAAAGTGCGGATCTACTTCCGGCTCAAGAAAATCCGGACGCAAATAAATAATTTTTTGATTGTTGTGTAACTTTAGATTAGCTCTTCCTAATTTGCCATCTACCCAGAGACGTTTAGCATTAATATTTTCTCGCCATTGCTGATCATCCAAATAGCGAAATCTTCTTAGTAAAAATTCCAATAAAGTTTCCACATGTCCATCCAAACGCATGTAGTGGAAACTAAGCTTCGTGTGCTCCGTCGTCATCAGGATTGACATTGATGGCATCAAGATAAGGAGGGGAATGGGATCATTGATCACTGAATAACAGTTCCTTAGCTTCCCAGGAACTGATTTCAAACAAGCGTCCATTCACACGCTGATTGAAGGCGTCCATTTCCTTACGAAGATCTGAGTCTTCAGCATCAGCACTTTCTGATGCTTCTACTGCAATACCCATTCGCAGACTGAGTAGATAATTTTCATCAAGAGATTCTTTTTTACTGAAATTCAGTGAATAAACACGACCATCAAACAATGCAATTGATAAAGATTCCTCTTTTGCGGGAGAATCAGTTAATTCCTGTGACAGGACATATTTTTTAAGTAATTTTGAAAAAGTAAGGTCCCCCAGTCTGTCCAGTACCTTGTTTATTTTTTCTGAATCATTAAAGTTGGATTTTTCGGGCACTGACACCCAGGCTGTCTCTGCATCACCTCGACTGAGTGAAACTGAAATGTTGTCGCCACTCTGAAGTTCCAGACTTTTTATTTGATTTGATTCCAAAGCAAGTAAATCTTTTCTCAGCCAATCATCCACTTCAGAATAAACAGACAATCGTTCAGGAATCAAATATATCTTGTTTGACCCTGCCTGCCGTATGTACTGTCCTTGGCCGTTACTGCGTTCTTTTCCCAGCAGTAAACTCAATACTGAAGTTCCATCTCCACGTAACAGGTTTACTGAAAATCCATGACGACCCTCTTCCCATTCTTCAATGTTATCCGGAGGGTTTAACAACTGGAACCGTTCATGATGCTCAGGGTTATCAGTAACCATATTACCCAGACTTATTTGTGATAAATTGATTAGAAAATCTTGAATTGGGGCGATATCTGCTTCATAATTAGAGATCTTCTCTTGCCAACCTCCTCCTTGTAACTGAACCAAATTAATTTCAGATCCAAGACCGAAAATTTTTATTTGATCAAGAGTTTTTGTGTCAAGCTTTTCTAATAACTTCTGACCACTGAGACTGGATTTTTGTGATTTTGTTATGAAGGAGTCTTCATGAAAAAAATACATTCCTCCACCGACGAATAATAAAATAATGGTAATTAATGAAAGGGGTTTTAGCATGATGAATAATTTATTTCAGGAACGAATACATTGGATTAAACTCTTTTTTAATCTGTATATTATCACTCATTTTCATAAAGGCTTCAAGGATCGAAGCATCATTATTGATCATTCATTTGATAGATGCTGTTCAACAATGAATCCTTATTTCAAATCTAAAAACTTGAAATTTCTTCAGAATCTACATACATTTCCAGACGTACTTTTACTTGATATATGATCATAGTTTGAAATGAATGATGATTTCTCAAGGATTATTGAACACTTATTTATTCCTTAAAAAGAGTAATGTCAGATAACAATTTTGGAAGCTTAATTAATTTTGAAAGTGGAGAAGGCAGAGCTTCAATTTACAGTTTGGAAGAATTGCAGAAAAGGGGAATCGGATCTGTAGACAGACTGCCATTTTCTATCCGTATTTTACTGGAGCAGACCCTTCGAAATGTTGATAAATATAATACTAGTCCGGAGGATGTAACATTGCTGGCCAACTGGAATCCGTCAGAAAAGTCTTCTAAAGAAATTCCGTACAGGCCAACTCGAGTCATTTTACAGGATTTCACCGGAGTTCCCGCGGTTGTGGATCTAGCCGCGCTCAGGTCAGCTGTGGTTGAAATGAATGGTGATCCGGAAGTAATTAACCCGCGTGTTCCTGTTGACCTGGTAATCGACCACTCAATACAAGTTGATGTATTTGGAAGTTCTGATGCACTCAGGAAAAACATGGAAATTGAGTTTAAACGCAACAGAGAACGTTATAAATTTCTCAAATGGGGCAAGCAGGCTTTTGATAATTTTAATGTCTATCCTCCGGGAGTTGGAATTGTGCATCAGGTGAATCTTGAAACTGCTGCAAGCGTTGTCCAATTCAGAGATGGTGTTTGTTTTCCCGACACGCTAGTAGGCACGGATTCACACACAACGATGATTAACGGACTTGGCGTAATGGGCTGGGGTGTCGGCGGAATCGAGGCAGAGTCGGTTATGCTGGGGCAGCCAATTTATATGCTGATTCCAGAAGTAATCGGTTTCCGTTTGCAGGGGAAACTGCAGCAGGGCGCTACAGCGACTGATTTAGTGCTGCGTGTGGTTGAAATGCTCCGAGAAAAAGGGGTTGTGGAAAAATTCGTTGAATTTTTCGGTTCCGGATTGAACAATCTGAAATTAGCAGATCGCGCGACACTGTCCAATATGGCGCCTGAATACGGCGCGACAATGGGTTTCTTCCCGGTAGATAATGAAACCTTGAATTATTTGCGTGAGACAGGTCGTCCGGAAAAACTCATGCAGCGAGTAGAACGTTACTGTAAAACACAGGGACTCTTCAGGACAACTGAGACTCCTGATCCGGAATACTCAGATACATTGGAGCTTGATCTCTCCACAATTGAGCCTGCTCTTGCCGGACCAAAACGTCCACAGGATCGTGTCAGGCTTTCAATGATGCAACCCACATGGCAAAAAACTCTGCGCTCAAAAAGAAGTGATGGAGGTTTTGAATTGAGTGAGGACAAACTGGAAACTTCAATTCCAGTAAAGGGAATTGCTTCAGAAGAATTAAAACATGGTTCAGTGGTAATCGCAGCAATCACATCCTGTACGAATACCAGCAATCCTTCCGTGATGCTTGCCGCAGGACTTTTAGCAAAAAAAGCTGTTGAAAAAGGCTTGAAAAGAAAACCATGGGTTAAAACTTCCTTAGGCCCCGGTTCACGTGTTGTGTCGGACTATCTGAAAGCCGCTGGACTGGATGAATTTTTGGATGCACTTGGATTTCATACCGTAGGTTACGGATGTACTACATGTATCGGCAACTCAGGACCTCTTCCGGACAGCATTGTAGATTCTATTAATGAAGGTGATTTGGTGGTTGCATCTGTGCTGTCAGGTAATAGAAATTTTGAAGGAAGAATCAATCAGCATATCAAGGCAAATTATCTGGCAAGTCCTCCACTGGTTGTGGCTTATGCGATTTCAGGTTCAGTAAATCATGACTTAAACACCGAACCTCTTGGATTAGGAGAAGATGGACAGCCTGTTTATCTTAATGATATTTGGCCTGATGATGATGAAATTAAGGATGCTGAAAAATTAATTACCAGTGAAATGTATCTGAATGAATATAAATCTGCTGACGAAAGCTCTCCAATGTGGAACGAGATTGAAGCTCCTGCCGGGGATGTTTATCAGTGGGACAAATCATCTACTTACATCCAGTATCCGCCATTTTTCAAAAATATGGGTCTTGAGCTGGATACCTTAAAGGACATCACTGGAGCAAGAGTATTAGTAAAACTAGGCGATTCAGTGACTACAGATCATATTTCACCGGCTGGTGCATTTTCTGCTGAAACTCCTGCTGGGAAATATTTGCTGGAAAATGGAACAGCAAAAAATGATTTTAATTCTTATGGTTCACGTCGTGGCAATGACAGAGTAATGACACGAGGAACTTTCGCGAATATCCGTTTGCGCAATGAATTGGTGCCGGAAACAGAAGGTGGTTTTACTAAACTGATTCCTTCCGGAGAAGTTACCTCAATCTATGAAGCTTCTTTAAAATACAAAGAGGCCGATACTCCGCTTATTGTCCTGGCAGGCTCTGAATATGGGACAGGATCATCACGTGACTGGGCAGCAAAAGGGACATCGTTACTTGGGGTTAAAGCTGTAGCTGCCACTAGTTATGAACGTATTCATCGCTCCAATCTGGTTGGGATGGGTGTGCTGCCGCTTCAGTTTAAAGATAATCAAACACATAAATCGCTTGGTTTGAGTGGTGAAGAAGAATATGCAGTCCTGGGTTTAGATGATAATTTGGAGCCCGGACAGGATTTGATTTTACAGGCAGGAGATCAAAAAATTAATGTAACTTGTCGTTTAGATACACAGGTTGAAATTGAATACTACAAAAATGGTGGAATTTTACACACAGTTTTGAGAAAATTCATGCAAGAAAATAAGTAGTTATTAATTTCACAGGCAGCAACTGAATTAGTTTTGTAAAAAATGAGAGATGTTCTTTTACTAAATCAGGACGGGAATCCGCTAACCCTCTGGCCATTGAGTACGCTTACCTGGCAGCAGGCAATAAAAGCTCTTTTCCTGGAGAAGGTAACCGTTCTGCGTTCTTACGATGACTGGATATGCCATTCACAGCACATATCCATGCCCGTGCCAAGCGTGGTAATGATGTCTCGTTATCATCATCAGAAGGGCACGGTAAATTTTACTCGACGTAATGTTTTCCTGCGGGATCGTTTTCATTGCCAATATTGTATGCGACATTTCTCAGCCGATCATCTAACTGTGGATCATGTGATTCCCAAAAGCCTTGGGGGAGGAATGCGCTGGAAAAATGTGGTTGCTGCCTGCCTTAAATGTAATCTAAGCAAAGGAGCAAGCATAGTAAAGCCTTCTCAGGCTCCGTATGAACCAAATTACTGGCAAATGGTTAACATTGCCAAAACCCTCCATATTCAAATTCCAGACTCCCGCTGGCAGGAATATCTGCAATGGCCAAGTCATCTGGTTAAGGTAAATCAAGCAAAGGCTGCCTAGCCGTTTGTCCGTTCAAACTCCTTCATAAAATCAGCGAGTTGTTTAACTGCATCAATAGGCATGGCATTGTAAATGGATGCCCTTACACCTCCAACCGCAGCATGTCCCTTGAGAGCAAACAAGCCTTCTCCTTCTGATTCGGACAAAAACTTCTGGAGCGCTTGATCGTGTTCAAGATGGAAAGTAACATTAACGGTTGAGCGATGATCCGGATGGGCAACAGAAATGTAAAAATCAGAATTGTCCAGCACTTCATACAGAATTCCTGATTTTTGTTCTGCCAGTTTTTCCATTTCTGGAATTCCACCCTGCTCTTTTACCCACTCCAGTACCAAACGTGTCACATAAACTCCAAATACATTGATAGTATTCAAGATAGATTGTGATTCAGCTATTAGTGAGTAATCAAGCAGTTTTGGTGTTTCAGGAAGAGCCTTACCCAGCAGGTCTTCCCGTACAAGCACCAAGGCAGTTCCGGAAGGTCCAAGGTTTTTTTGCAGTCCAGCGTAAACAACTCCGAAACGGGAATAATCTATTTCTCTGGATAAAATATCTGAAGTCGAATCTGCAACAAGAGGTACATCTTTTGTGTCCGGAAATTCATGCCAGCGGGTTCCATATAGAGTGTTGTTTGTTGTCATGTGAACGTAACTGGTATTCTGATCAAGAGAGCTGATATCAAAATAAGGTATTTTCCTGTACTCAAACTCTTTACCATCCATAAGCACCTCGGTACTGCCGTAACGCCTTGCCTCCTGTTCCGCCAGAGTACCCCACCTTCCTGTAATAAAATATGAGCCCTTGTGAGATTTGCGTGACATCAAATTCAAAGGGACTGCTGAAAACTGCATCTGTGCCCCTCCGTGCATAAACATCACTTTGTAGTTGTCCGGTAGTCCTGTCAACTCCCTGAAAAGTGATTCTGATGTGTCAAGAATTTCCTTAAATAAGGGCAGCCTGTGGCTGAGTTCAACAATTGACGCACCAAGTCCCTGATAGTCCAGAAATTCCTGTTGAATTTTTTGCATAACCGGAGTCGGCAGCATAGCCGGCCCTGCCCCAAAATTGTAAACACGATTAGTCATTTTTTTTGAATGCTGTTGAAGCTGATTAAGTAATCGAACTGAAGAAATTGGTAAAAGGTTTTCAGATTGGAAAGGGAAAAATAATTTTACGATCTTGGTCTTAACACAAGTTCGACCTTAACTGAAAGCACACTGTCATTACGGATAAATTTGATGTTGATTATATCGCCAGATCTTCGTGTTTCTATTTGCTGAGCCAAATCTTCCATAGTAGCAACTTTTGTTTCATTAATATGAGTGATAATGTCACCGCCCCAAGGAACATTGTAATTACCGACTTTCACTGTTTTGGTTGCACCACGTAATCCAGCCTTATCAGCAGAAGCACCTTTTACCACTCTAGCAATCAACACTCCTTCCGGCACATCAATTCCGATACGTCTCAGATAGACAGTTGGTATCGGTTCTATTCCAAGCCACGGACGACGTACATATCCGTATTCAAGCAGATCAGGGAGAATCCTCAGTGCAGTGTTGCTTGGCACGGCAAATCCTATTCCCACACTTCCTGAAGACCCTATAATTGCTGTGTTAATCCCAATTACTTTCCCCTCAGAATCCAGCAATGGACCGCCAGAGTTGCCCGGATTTATAGCCGCGTCAGTCTGAATAACTCCCTCAATTTTACGCCCATTTTTTGCTGCAATAGTGCGCCCCAAGGCACTTATTATACCTGTTGTCAAAGTTTGTCTTAATCCGAAAGGATTCCCCAGTGCCAGTACTTTCTGGCCAACAACAATGTCTGTTGAGCGTGAAAATTCCAGAAAATCGTAGTTTTCGACAGGAGCTTCAATTCTAATAACTGCCAAATCGTTGTTCGGATCGGCTCCTACAAGTTTTCCAGGCCACTGACTGTTATCAGAAAGGGTAACAACCAGCTTTCGGGCATTTTCTACTACGTGAAAATTTGTGACTATTGTTCCGGACTTATCAATAATAAATCCGGTTCCTGAACCGGATTCGGTGGGAATTGCTCGGTAAAAAAAATCGTAGTTAAGACCTATATTGCTGATGTTAACTACTGCTCTGCTGCTTTTTTCATAAATCCGGATGTTTTCCTGCTCATCAACGGAATAGCGGGAAACTCCATAGGCGGGTAACAGGTGCAGGCATAAAATAAGAATGAGAATGAGAAGTAGGCTTCTTTGATAAAACATATATTTAATCAAACTTTGTTATTCAATAAACAGAACGTCCCCCATCCACGGGCAAAATTGTTCCAGTTACAAAGTCTGATTGTAGCAAATATTCTACTGCCTGTACAATGTCTTCTGCTTTACCAATGCGCTTGAGCAGACTGTTTTCCACAGAAGTTGTTAAGTCCAAATCAGCATGATCCGGAGGAGCCAATACCGTTCCGGGAGCAATTCCGTTGACCTGTACTTCAGGCGATAATGCACGTGCCAACCCCTTAGTCAAAGAAACCAATCCTGCTTTTGAAGAACAATAAGGCAAAAAGCTGGTCCACGGACGATCAGTTGAAACATCAACCATGTTAATAATTTTTCCTTCTCCGCGTGATTTCATTCCTTCACCAACTGCTTGCGATAAAAAGAAGGGTGCTTTTAAATTCAGCGTTAATATATGATCCCATTCTTCTTCTGTTGCAGAGAATAATGGTGTAGGGAAAAATTCTGCGGCATTGTTAACCAAAACTGAAACAGGACCTAGTTGTTCTTCGGCTTGTTTTACAAGTTCTATGATTGCTGAAATGTCCTTTAAATCTGCTTGTAGAAGCAAGTGCCTGGATTCTTTTCCAGGAAGATTTTGAATTGTTTGTTTTGCCCCTTTTTCTGAGTGATGATAATGTATGACCAAACGCATACCAAGTTGCCCCAATTTCAAGGCAACTGCTTGTCCAAGACGTACACCGGCACCAGTTACAAGCGCTACTTTATTCTCCAAATCCATAATTTATTTTGAACACTGATTTAATATGTCTCTGAAATCAGAAATTACAATAGGTCTGACGATGGGTGACCCAAATGGAATAGGTCCGGAAGTTCTGATTCGTGCACTGCAATTCTTTCATCCTTTCCGTGAATGGACTCCTTTGATTTTCGGTGATATTGAAGTCATAACAGAAATGAATAATATTCTTGGGGCTCCATTCTCATACATTTCAATTACGTCTGATCAAAGCCGGCCTCAGGAAAAGAGTAATAATGATTTTTGTATTCCTGTGATAGATTTAACTGTAAGAAATAATCGAAAATGGGTACTTGGCTCGTGTACTTCATGGGGCGGAGAATCAGCATTTCAATATGTTTACAATGCCATTCAATGGGCGAACAATAAAAAAATTGATGCTATCGTAACAGCCCCGCTTTCCAAAGAAGCTCTTCAGTCAGCAGGATACAATTTTCCAGGCCATACAGAACTGCTTTCACACTACAGCAGTGGTGCCCGTCCAGTAATGATGTTGGCAGTTGATGATTTAAGAGCAACTATGGTAACGCTTCACATGTCTCTGCGTCAAGCTCTGGATACTCTTACGCCAGAGTTAATCCTTGAAGTGATGGAAATCACTGATGCAGGACTTAGAAGAATGGGGATTCAAAATCCGCGACTTGGAATTGCCGGGCTTAATCCGCATGCTGGTGAAAACAGGTTATTCGGGGATGAAGAATACAACATTATTCTTCCTGCAATGGAACTTGCACGTAAAAATAATTTACACTGTGTAGGACCTTTTCCTCCGGATACAGTGTTTCTTGAGCATCGCAAAGGATTATTTGATGCGGTTGTCGCGCATTATCATGACCAAGCGCTTATACCTTTGAAATTGTATGGTTTTGATCGTGCTGTAAATATTACCCTTGGTTTACCAATTATCCGTACTTCTCCGGACCATGGAACTGCCTTCCAACTTGCTCCACAAATAAAGGCTAATCCAAGTTCAATGATAGAAGCAATTAAGGTGGCAGTAAAGATGAATGAAACAGCACATTCTGCAACTACTCTTTTAAGTTGAAACAATCAGAATAATATCAAAATTAGCAGTCTAAATATTTCTGCTGATTAATATAATTGAAGGCAGTTTTATATATTTCAACTTCAGAAAAAATCAGGACTGATAGACATACCTGATTAACGAGAGGCTGTACTCCCATGCGTTGAACTTGCTGGATCTCCCCCATCAGGAAGAGGTAATACATCTTTAAACAGAAGCGTTCGCTGCACAATTTCCTTGAATATGGGTGCGGCTACTGCTCCTCCGTAATAAGATGTTTGAGGTTGTTCCACAACAACCAGGACAGTCACAAGGGGATCAGATGAAGGGGCAAATCCAACAAATGAGGCAATGTGTTGGGTTCTGGAATATCTTCCCAGTTGATGATCGTATATTTGGCTGGTACCGGTTTTACCTGCTACTTGATAGCCATTTATTGCCGCTAATTTTGCTGTCCCACCCGGCTCTGTTACAGAAATCATATACTCTTTAATTAACTCGGATACAGTGGGATCGACTACACGACTTCGGATTCCTGCGCCAAATCTTTGTATCACTTTACCGTCTGCGTCTTTGATTTCCTTAAATTTATTCTCATTTTTATCACGGACATGATCAACAACGAATGGTTGTACCCATTCTCCTTGATTTGCAAAAACGTTGGCCGCACTTACCATTTGAAGTGGAGAAACCAGAATTGCCTGACCAAAAGAAATATTTGCATGATCAATTGTTTTCCAATTCCTGGGATTAATTACTCTCCCAGACGCTTCAGCCGCAATACCGGAATTTGGCCGTTGACCGAAACCGAACAGCATTATGTAATCATAAAACCGTGAAGGCGGTATGTTCATGCCAATTTTTGCAGCACAGATATTTGAAGACTTTTTTAATACCTGTTTTAGTGTCAGCATTCCCTGTGGAGATGAATCTCTGATCAGGTTATTACCAATCCTGTATTGACCATCTTCACAGAAAAAATCCTGTTCTGGAGATATCAGCCCTTCATTCAGACCTACTGCAAGAGTAATCATTTTGAAAGTGGAACCCGGTTCATAGCCTGCAGTCGCAGCATAATTAAGCTGATGATCTCTGCTGAAACGCTTATAACGGTTAGGGTCAAAGCCTGGATAATTTGCCATTGCCAGAACTGCTCCGGACTTGGAATGAAGAACTACAACAGTACCTCGATCAGCACGTGAATTTATCACTCCTTCTTTTAAGGCTTTTTCCGCAAAATGCTGGATTGTACTGTCGATTGTTAAATACAGCGAATATTGATCAGGTATTTTTTTAGTAATATTAGAAAGAGGATCTGTACGGAACATCCCTTCTTTCTCCAGCACATATGTCACCGGCATGCCTGCAAGCAAAGAATCATATTTGTGTTCTATACCTTCCAATCCTTGTGTGTCAATTCCGGAGTAACCCAAAAGTTGTCCGGCAAAATTCCCGTTTGGATAAAATCTGCGAAATTCTTCAATAAATCCGATCCCCTTCAATCCTAGTTTCTGTACAAGTCTTGCCTGTTGCGGATGCAATCTGCGTTTTACCCATAAAAAATTTTGTCTGGATTTCAATTCATTCAATAGTTTGTGGTACGGAATTTTTAGAATAGGAGAAAGTTTTCTTGCATAATTAGAAGGGGAATCTATTTGGGGAGGTCTTGCAAACAATGACTTCAACTTAACTGATACTGATAAAATTCGACCGCTACTGTCCAAAATTCTTCCGCGGCGAGGCTCTGCTTTTACAGTCAGTTCATGCTGTGACTTTGCTTTCTGAATATAGTAATCTGCCTTAATTATCTGTAAATAAAATACTTTTCCTAAAACCGCGATAAAACAAATTCCAAAAAATGCCAAAACCGTCAGAAGACGTGATTTGAAGCTGTAAAGTTGAAAACGCGGTGATTGTCCCATTTGTTATTATTCACTGCTGCTGACATCGACCCAGGATAGTCTGTACTGTACAGACTTCGGAGTTTGCATAAGCATTGTTCCTCCTGCCAGAATTTCCAGACGCTGTGGACGTGTAAGATAACTTTTTTCCACTTCCAGCAATTCTAACTGAGAAACTAATTTTGAACGATAAGATTCCAGCAAATCAATTCTGTGCGCCACTTGGCGGTAATTCATCCATTGTGAAAGGTAGAAGATGCATCCCGCTGTTACCAGTCCCCATATCAGCAAGGTGATTCTAAATGATTGCATGGACTGCCAAATGAAACCAGGTACAAGCTTCCAGCGAAACTGATGTTTTAAGGAACGTGGTGTTCTTCGAGCGGAGTGAATAACTGTTCGGAGTGACATAAATTGTTAACTGAAAAAATAAAACCTGATTTTAGTATCTGAATTCAATTATTTATTTTTGTATATAAATCATGAACATACTGATACTTCTGCACAAACTATCCCAAACAGTAATAAATACATTTTGCACTTGAACTCAAACGCAAATTAAGCTGTCAAAAATTCTTAATTTTATGTTTCCAAATAACACTTTCTACTCAGTTAAAATTAGAGTATTTTATTTAGATGAAGCCAGTATTCCCTAAAATTATTGCACCAAGGCAAACAACCAGGATTTTCAATAATTTTTCAAACAGATGAGCAGCACTGAATTAACACTTGATCTACGGGACATTCATTTCGCAATGCGTGAATGGCTTCAGTTAGGACAACTTGGAGAATCAGAAAAATATGCTGATTTTGATCAGGACACTATTGAAATGATGGTGCAGGAAGGAATACGTTTTGGGATTGAGGTAGTTTTTCCGACTAGAGCCGAAAGTGACCGTGAAGGCTGCCATATTGAAGACGGCAGGGTAAAAGTTCCAGAGTGTATGCATAAACCCTATCAACAGGCATATGAATTGGGATGGGCTTCGGTTTCTGCCTCCCAGGAATATGGAGGAATGGGTGCGCCTGCTTCAATAGGTTTGATTGTCAATGAGGCATTAAACGGAGCAAATCTGGGTTTAGGCATGTTTTTCGGTCTCACATCCGGAGCAGCCGAACTGATTGGATCATTTGGTTCGGCCATGTTGAAAGAAAAATACATAACAAAAATGTTTAAAGGGCAATATACCGGAACAATGTGCTTGAGTGAACCGCAGGCAGGTTCAGATGTTGGAGCTGGAACAACAAGCGCTGAATCGGTTGGGGAAGGCATTTACAAAATCAAAGGCACAAAATGCTGGATTTCTTCAGGAGATAATAATCTGGGAGAAAATGTAATTCATGCAGTTTTGGCCCGTGTCAAAGGAGACACTGAAGGTACAAAAGGATTGAGCCTGTTCGTGGTTCCACACACCCGCGTAAATGATGACGGCTCGCTGGGAGAATGGAATGATGTCTCTGTTGCATCCATTGAAAATAAAATGGGAATCCATTCCAGTCCAACCGCAGTTTTGAATTTTGGTGATAATGATGATTGCCTGGGCTGGATTCTTGGAAATGAAGGTCAGGGGATTGCGGCCATGTTCCAGATGATGAATGGTGCGCGGATTTTTACAGGATTAATTGGATTGTCACTTGGCGGAGCAGCTTACGAAAACGCAAAAACTTATGCCCATGAACGAATACAGGGTACAAATATTTCAAATAAACGTGAATTAGATTCGCAACGTGTATCAATTGTTGAACACCCTGCCGTGAGGCTCAACCTGATCAATATGAAGGCCAGGGTCGAAGCCATGCGGGCCTTGCTATACTACACCGCTTTACAATTTGATCTGGAAACAATTGCTAAATCTGACGAGGAAAAACTAGAGAAGCAAAACATGATCAATATGCTCACACCAATGTGCAAGGGTTGGTGTACAGAGATTGGACTGGAAGTAATACAAAACGGAATTCAGGTACTGGGTGGAGTTGGTTACACTAAAGACTTTCCGCTAGAGCAATTGTATAGAGATGCCAGAATCTCCACAATTTATGAAGGAACAACCGATATCCAGGCACTGGATTTAATCGGCAGAAAAATGCTCCGCAATGAAGGTGCGCTATTTCAGCAACTGATGCAGCATTTCAGCCAACTCATTACTGAACACAAGGATCATCCGGAATTGGGTAGTTTATTAAATACTTTTGAAGGTTACTGTGAGTCTCTTTACGAAACATCTGTATCATCACAGGAAATAATGAATACAAGAGGCATGAAAGCCCTCGCGCTATATGCAACACCATTCCTGATGTTTATTTCTTCTGTTACTGCAGGATGGTTGTTATTGCAGCAGGCAATGGTGGCTTCAGAGGAATTGGAAAAAATCCGGGAAACAGAGGGAGCCGATAACCTTGATAAATCAGGTTTACTGGAGGAAAATGAGGATGCACTTTTTTATGCAAACAAAATAAAAACCACCCGTTATTTCGTGGAAGCCATCATACCTCAATTTAATGCTTTGCTTGAGGGAGGTAAAAAGCAAAACTTTGATGCACTTGATATAACTTTTTAATTATTTAAACACAATCATATTTTATGGAATATAAAGGCCAGTCAATACAAAGCCGTGCTCTGGAAAACGATGTTGTTGAACTGATTTTTGACGCACAGGATGGATCAGTCAATAAATTTGATCATAACTCACTGCAGGAACTTGATGAGGCTGTAAAACTGCTTGAAAAGAACAAAACCGTTAAGGGATTGCTGATCACAAGCGCTAAAGATACATTCATTGTTGGTGCAGATATTAATCAGTTTCTGGAGGGTTTTCAGGCACCACTCGAAAAGCTGACTGAATGGGTAAAAGACAGCCAACAGGTATTTTCCGATCTTGAAAATCTGGGCATCCCCAGTGTGAGTGCAATCAATGGATATGCACTTGGAGGCGGATTTGAATTATGCCTGGCATGTACTTATCGTGTGGCATCAACTGAAGCAAAAGTCGGCTTCCCTGAAGTAAAACTAGGATTGCTGCCGGGATTCGGTGGAACGTCACGCCTTCCCAGAATGATAGGAGCAGACAATGCAATTGAATGGATTGCTGGTGGAAAAGATAACAAGCCCACAACTGCTCTGGAGGCAGGAGCAGTTGACGCGGTTGTAGAACCGGATATTTTGAGGGAAGCATCTTTGGACCTGCTTCATAGAGCAATAAACGGAGAACTGGACTGGCAGACAAAACGTCAGGAAAAACAGCAGGCCTTAATGCTGAATGAAAATGAGGCAATGATGACTTTTGAGACTGCACGTGCATTCATTGCCGGAAAAGCAGGACCAAACTATCCTGCTCCTTTGACTATTGTAGGTGTGATGCAGGCCAGCGCAAACCTTCCACTAAAAGGAGCACTGGGAATTGAGGCCGAAGGATTTGCCGAACTTGCAAAAACCCCGGAAGCAACTTCATTAATAGGATTATTTTTGGGAGACCAGTTGCTGAAGAAAAACGCCCGGAGTTCAAAAAAACTAGCTGTTCCTGTAAAACGTGCCGCAGTTCTTGGCGCAGGCATTATGGGTGGAGGAGTTGCTTATCAGTCTTCCTATAAAGGGGTTCCTATTTCCATGAAGGATATTGCCCAGTCTCAACTGGAGCTGGGCATGAAAGAAGCAGCTAAAATTATGCAAAAACGCATTGACCGCGGACAAATGAAAACAGAGGAAATGACTGATATTTTAACCGACATCACTCCAACACTTTCTTATGACAGCCTTGCAGACGCTGATCTTGTAGTTGAGGCAGTGGTAGAAAAGGCAAGTGTAAAAAACGCTGTGCTGGCTGAAACTGAATCAATTATTAACAAAAACGCAATTCTGGCTTCAAATACCTCTACCATCTCAATTACTAAACTGGCAAAAGGACTGGAACGTCCGGAACAGTTTTGCGGAATGCATTTTTTTAATCCGGTTCACAGGATGCCCCTGGTTGAGGTAATTCGCGGAGAAAAAAGCAGCGAATCAACTATTGCTTCCACAGTTGCCTATGCAGCAGCAATGGGCAAAAGCCCGATCGTGGTCAATGATTGTCCGGGTTTTCTTGTGAATCGAGTGTTGTTTCCTTATTTCGCAGGCTTCACCGGTTTGATAAATGACGGAGTGGATTATGTGCATTTAGATAAAGTAATGGAAAAATTTGGCTGGCCAATGGGTCCTGCAAACCTGCTGGACGTAGTGGGAATTGACACTGCTTATCATGCCGGCAGCGTGATGGCCGAAGGGTATCCTGATCGCATGAGTCAGGAAGTTCCCACCATCATTTCAAAAATGTTTGAAAATGAATGGTTTGGCAAGAAAAACGAAAAAGGTTTTTACATCCATTCTACAGATAAAAAAGGTAAGCCAAAAAAAGAACCAAATCCGGAAACGGAAAATATTCTCCGGGATTTGAATACAGGCTCCGGAGATGACATCAGTGATGATGATATAATTGACAGGATGATGCTTCCTATGTTGATGGAAAGCTCAAGATGTCTGGAAGATAATATCGTCGAAACTCCAATGGAAGTTGATATGGGATTGATATATGGACTTGGATTTCCCCCTTTCCGGGGGGGAATTTTCCGTTGGGCTGATACAGTAGGCTTGGATGAATTACTGCGGAGAGCAGAAAAACTCAAACCATTAGGAAAATTGTATGAACCGACGGAGCAAATCAGGAAAATGGTAAAGGACAAGCGGTTGTTTCATCAGATTCAGTGATTGTTTGTAAATTGTTGGATAAACGACCGACCTAACAGAAAAATAACAATATCGAAGAGGTAATATGCAAGATGCTGTAATTGTTGATGCTGTCCGTACACCAATGGGGCGCTCAAAAGGTGGTATGTTCAGGAATGTACGTGCAGAAAATTTGTCAGCCGCGTTGATCATTGAGTTATTGGAACGATATCCTCAGCTCAATCCGGATGATGTGGAAGACGTAATCTGGGGATGTGTCAACCAGACCAAAGAGCAGGGTTTCAATATCGCCCGTTTTGCCTCATTGTTAACCCCGCTGCCTCACAGCTGTTCAGCACAGACTGTCAATCGTTTGTGCGGTTCATCGATGACGGCTGTGCACACTGCGGCAATGTCAATCATGTGTGGTCTGGGAGAAGTTTTTATCTGCGGAGGAGTTGAACACATGGGTCATGTGCCGATGGATCATGGATTGGATCCGAATCCAAGCACAAGTAAATTTTCAGCAAAAGCATCGGGAATGATGGGATTGACTGCGGAAATGCTCTCAATCCTGCATAAAATATCACGTCAGGATCAGGACGAATTTGCTTTACGTTCACACAATAATGCCTCAAATGCAACAAAAACCAAACGATTTGAAAAGGAAATTGTGCCGATCGAAGGTCATGACGAAGAAGGCAAATTAAAGCTCTGTACAGAAGATGAAGTAATCCGCCATGATGCAAACATGGAAGCGCTTGCTGCATTGCCTCCGGTTTTTAATCCAGCCTCCGGAACTGTTACAGCAGGTAATTCTTCAGCAATTTCTGACGGCGCTTCGGCGGTTTTGATGATGTCTTCACAAAAGGCAAAGGATCTGGGGTTGTACCCGCTGGCAAAAATCAAATCGATGGCCACTGCAGGTGTTGACCCTGCAATCATGGGATACGGGCCTGTTCCTGCGATAAACAAAGCACTGAAACGCTGCCGTCTTGAAATTGAAGATATCGAATTATTTGAGCTGAATGAGGCTTTTGCCGCTCAGTCTCTGACAGTCCTGCGTGATTTAAAAATTGGTGATTTGATTGATGAAAAAGTAAATCGCAACGGCGGGGCAATTGCTCTTGGCCATCCCCTTGGCTGTTCAGGCACACGTATTCTCGGAACTCTGCTGCATGAGATGCAGGAGCAGGATGTTTCACTTGGTGTGGCAACTATGTGTATTGGACTCGGGCAGGGAATCGCTACAGTTGTAGAGCGTACATGAGGTTCAATTTTCAGTGGGTTAATTCAAAAGAGTTGTCAGGGAAGATGACGAATCTGAATTGCGTCAATTTTTCCAGACCCGGCAAGCACATCTGATATAACCACAACCTTTTCATCAGACTTAAATCCTTCCCGATCCTTGAGCACTTTGAATGCGGTTTGAAGAGTTTTCTCCGGATCCTGGCTGAAGGCAATTCTGAAAGGTCTGATCCCGCGTCCCATCATCATAGTTCTTCTGGCCTGGCTAACATTCGTGAAAGCATAAATATCACTGTTAACAGGACGGCAATTACAAACCATATCTGCCGTTATACCACGTCGAGTGATAACAACTATGCAGCGAGCTCCCAGTGATTCGGCAAGTTCCACTGCAGCGAGTGAAAATTTTTGTTTATCATTGTCCGTGTTAAGTTTGTTTACAAAACGCAGTCCGGGGTGCCTTTCCACGTCACCGGCAATATTGACCAATTGGTCAATACAGCGCAGCGGATACTTCCCTACTGTAGTTTCACCTGATAACATTACTGCATCAACTTCTTCATAAATAGCATTTGCTACATCAGTAACTTCCGCACGGGTAGGAATCGGGTTTTTGATCATTGATTCAAGTAAATGAGTGGCAACAATTACCCTTTTCCCCTGTTCCGCGCATGATCTGACAATATTGCGCTGCACGCCCGGGACAGAGTGGATTGGTATTTCTATCCCTAAATCTCCACGGGCGACCATGATACCATCGACTTCTGATATGATTTCCTCAACGTTGGCAACTCCTTCCTGATCTTCAATTTTAGCGACAATCTTTATTTTTCCTACTTTGTCACCAAGTAAATCCTTTAATTGTAAAATATCAGCAGCTTCCCTGACAAAAGAAAGGGCAATGTAATCAACATCGTGTTTAATGCCAAATAATATGTCTCGACGATCTTTCTGGGTGATTGCCGGTAAATTAATACGCACTCCCGGAAGATTGACATGACTTTTACTCTTTAAAATCCCGCCATCCAGCACACGACAGCGCATCATGCGTTCATGTTTTTCAAGCACTTCCAGATTGATCAAACCATTGTCCACAGTAATTTTTTCTCCAGCATGGACTGTGCTGATCAGATCATCGTAGTCAATATGAATTGATGTTTCCTCTGCCTCACTTGCCCCTCGTATCATTATTGAAATCACAGAGCCTTTTTTCAGATCCAGATCAGAGGAAAGATGACCAGTGCGTATTTCAGGACCTTGTGTATCAAGCATAATCGCGATAGGAAATTTAACTTTGCGGTTAAGTGTTTTGACGTGCTTGATTACTCGCTGATGCCAGTCATGATCACCATGCGACATGTTCAGTCTCACGATATTCATTCCTGCACCAGCCATGCGCTGAATCATTTCAAATGATTCTGTCTCAGGCCCTATTGTGCAGATTATTTTAGTTTTTATATTTGTGCTTTCCATGAAAAAAAGCTGAGAACAAATACTGCTAAGATGATAAGAATAACTTTCAACGGTTTAAACTGACATTCAAATAAATACTATCCGAACTGATGTGTGATTATATGCTTTTGATTAAAAACATCAAGCCAAACAAATACTTAACTTGGATTCAGTACATTTATAAATCAAATCCAAGGAATTAATTATATGTTTTTGATTTGAGCAATCTCAGTGGTTGTGCTGTGATATTTTGCGTGGAATAAATTATTAGTCTCTTACACTTAACAAATTTTCAAACAATAATGTCATCACTGCCTGAAACCATTCGCTGGAATGCTGGAGAATTATTTTTTCTTGATCAAACACAGCTGCCCCATGAAGTGGTTGAAGAAAAGCAGGAAACTGTTGAGCAGGTGTGGGAGTCCATCAAGCAGCTGAAAGTACGGGGAGCCCCCGCAATCGGCGTGGCAGGAGCATACGGTTTACTTGTGGCAATTAGGGATAAAACCGCGCTGAATATAAACAGATTTATTGCGGAAATTAGAGTAAACGCAGAATATCTGGACAGCGCCCGTCCCACTGCAGTCAATTTAAAATGGGCGCTTGACAGAATGGTGAAACACGCAAATTCTTTTTCCGGAGATATTTCAGAAGATTTGTACAAGCACCTTGAAGAAGAAGCGATTCACATTCATGAGGAGGATGTGCAGTTATGTTTAGACATTGGTAATAACGGAGTTTCCCTTATAAAAAAAGACATTGGGGTATTGACACACTGTAATGCCGGAGCGCTGGCCACCACAGGGATTGGCACCGCCACGGCTCCAATGTATCTCGCACACCGAAATGGACTTAAGTTTCGTGTTTATTCCAGTGAAACCCGCCCGCTGCTTCAGGGAGCTCGACTTACAAGCTGGGAACTCAAACAGTCCGGACTGGACGTGACTTTGCTTGTCCGTACTCAACCATTGACTTTAACACTGAGCACGGTAAAGACATTTTAATTGAGCAAAGAACTCCGGAAGAAGTCACTCATTTCGGTCTGAGCAGGACTGCTCCGGAAAACATGAAAGTCCAGAATCCTGCTTTTGATGTAACTCAGAATGAGTTGGTTACAGGTCTGATTACAGATAAAGGAATTATAGGACCGCCTTATGAGGAGAATTTGAGCAATGTCTATCAATGATAATCATACCGCAGGCAGAAGAAAACGGAGCAAAGCAAACAATATTCCGATAATTGCACCTGCAGTACCTATCATCCATTTTATAAGCTCCAGTTTTGCTTACGAATGATCATGTTTTGTCGCTAACTGATCCAAGTGAGTTTCCTGAGCTTTTTTCATTGCACGGGAAAGGGCTTCTGCTTGTTGTTCTTG